>JAEEGK010011565.1_pt1 | contig 20143 bp, 19 predicted proteins | sample 8958771 | NCBI WGS metagenome assembly JAEEGK01 (sample SAMN16246547, study PRJNA631951) | gut metagenome | biome: gut microbiome; feature: rumen; material: SC-attached | host: Bos | place: Iran: Karaj | collected 2018-10
TTCAACGCTCTTTTTTCAGATCTCCGTTATGCAGTCCAGCACTCGGACTGCCGTAAATCGGGTGCAAAGGTAACAAAAAAATACGAATCGCCAACAAAATATATCAGAAATTTAATATTTTCGGCTAAAAATTTACAAATATATCAATTCTTATATCGAATATTATGTGTAAAATGACACTTTAAGTAAAGGCAGGCAGTCCGAAGACCACCCGCCTTTGAAGAAGAAATCAGTCTCTCGACACCGCAAATGCGCGGTTCTTACCATAGTAGTGACCGTCCTTCTCGTCCACCTTCGGATCGAAGGAAACAGTCAGCACCTCATCCTGCTTGATGTCGAACTCCTTGATCTTGTTCTCACCGAACACCTCGAAGAGCAGCTTCTTGGGATGCTCCTCCTGTGTTTCCAATACATACTGCTGGCTCTGCCAGTCACCCTTCTCCGTTGTCCCTGACTTTGGAGGGATGACAACGATAATTTTACCTTTTAACTGCATTTTGAAAATATGTTTGTTTGGTTAAACAAAAAAACTATTCCGACTCCCACTCCTCGAACCTCAGTCCGAGGGCTTCCGCATAGGACTCCAGATGAACGATACGCCTCATATCCACAGAATAATAGACAATCCGGCTTCCCTTTATGACGATATAGCCATGCTTTTTCAGGTCATCACTGATCTTTAATCGTTCCTTGTCCCTGCCCACGAGTTTGTTGGTATTCTGTTCCAGACCGAATAGAATCCTCCGGTTTTCACTCTGGAAGACCCTCTTCATGCCTTCTGAGCGCATCTGTTTCTCCTCGTCACGGTCCCGTCTGAGGTTCAAAGCCCGGCATATACGCCTGACTGTCCGTTCAGATATTCTGGCAGCACTGGCAATCTGTCTGTGACTGTGGGTAGGAAAAAGCCGCTCCACTGTTTCCCATGTCTTGTAGTTCATCCTGCCGCTCCCAGCCTTCACCAGTTCCAGCTCGGAAGCTTTCCTCCGGATGCTGCTGATGCTGACACCTAACCTCCGGGCAAGCACGCCATTGAAGGTGATGGGATATTCCCTTGTCAGGCAATCCAGCATCTCGTCTGTCCATATAATACTTGGTCTTGCCATACTCAGTCGTTTTCGATTCTTTTACCGCATACGAACTTCTGGCATACGCTTACATGGCCGTCAGCCCTTCTCTCGCAGGATTCCACAGCACAGTCGCTACAGGTCAGGCAGTACTTTCGTTTGCACACAGGGTTAAAGTAGCAACCGAAGCAATAGAGGCTCAACGAGTCATTCTTCTCAAAGTTACTGACAGCAATCTCCTCCCTTGCCTTCTGGAGCATCTTCCAGTAAAAGCGGCGTAGTCCGAAGCCGTTCAGCGACAGGAACCTGTAAGTAGGTTCTTCATAGAAGTCCGCTTCTTTCTCAACATATTCGACTGCTGTCATGCCGTTCTCTCTGAGGAACTTCTCAATACGGAAACTCCAATGGAAATAAACACATTGCCGCATGAAGTCATACGCCTTGTCCGTGACAATAAACAACACGAAGGACAGCAGGACAAGCCACACGAACATTTTGTTCTTGACATGGCGTCTTATCCTCTCATCAAATCTCTCAGCCGTTTCTTTCATACAGTTTATCCGTTGGATATTCGACATACTTGATCATATAGTCTAAATAGCGGTCATTACACCAGGATATAATCTCATTCTGTCTGAACACCAGACCGTCATAGGTGGTAAACAGCTTCTGTTCCTTGTCATAGATGCCATTGTAAAGGCAATGCTCCTTGGTTATGAACGCGACATATTTTGTTCTTTCCGTGACTTTCGGCAGCTTACTGACATCGTGCCAGCCAAATTTGATATAGATACGCATCAGGGCGTGACCGGCAAACATGGCAGATATAGCTATGTCGATAAACAGACAGATAAAGCAGAGCGTCCCATGCACATAGAACCATCCTTCACCGTCCTGTCTTCCGAATAATCTCATGGTGACAAAGCACAGGCAGAAACAGAACAGCATAGTTGCAGCCAGTGCCACCACAGCACTTTTGAAATTCCTTTTCTGCAGTTTTATATATTCCTCGAATTCGGGATCCTTTTCCATAATGTAACAAGTTTTTAAATGATATATGAAACAGAATGCCACTGACAGCATGGCTGCCAGCAGCACCGGGGAGTCAGAACAGGCTTCTGCCCATAGACTTATGTTCTCTGAGCTGATCCTTGTTCTGTTCTATGAATGCACGTAGGATGGAGTTGATCATCGTAGCCGTGGACATCCTGTTGATGTTACACTGCTTGAGGGTATTGATGATGTCGTTGTCTATCGGATAGACCCTGCGGTCATCATTCCTCACCCTGTAGTCATAGCTCTGGCTGCATCTGAGGAACACCTCCCAGCTGCTTCCACCTTCAGAAGAAGTGTTGTCCGTCTCAGCAGGAGCCTCCTCCGGCTGCTCCGTCTTTACGTCTGTTTTGGACTGGCCGGATATGGTCTTCTGGCCTCTGATGTCCTTGACGATGCCGTCAATGTCCGGCAGCATCAGCAGGTCATCAGCCGTCGTCTCAGTATTGAATCTCTTATTCATTGTCCTTGAAGATATGGTCACAGATAAACTTGAAAGTAGGATAAACGATGTCACGCTGGTTGCTCATCACCTCGATGGTGTTGTAACGCTGCATGTCGGCCTTCACCTCGATCTTCGGCGTGACGATGCCGTATTGAGAGAGACGTTCATCGGTCTTGGCCCAGAGAGCCAGCTCAGCCTTCTTGCCGTAACGCTTGTCATGTCTGTTCCCTACAAAGAAGGTCTCGGTATGCATACCGGGGAACTTCTCCTTCAGTTTGGCCAGGAAGAGGATGAAGGTTGCCGTAGAGTTCACGGAAGTTGACTCGTACTGGAACGGGCATACCACATAGTCGGCCTGTGAGAAGATGGGAATCAGGCCCTGCTGGGCGAGGTTGCCCGGCGCATCTATCAGCACTACACCGTCCATTTCCTTCAGGTTCCGCATCAGGTTCTGGACATGCTCCTCATTGGCGATGTTGAACGGCTGCACATTATACGGGAACTTCACATCCGTATATTTCCGCTCGTCGGCCTTACGTTTCTCAGAGATAGTCTGCTGATTGTCACAGTCAATAACAAGCGTACGCTTACCAATAGAAGCGAGGTAGTTGGCAAACAGGGTACAAAGGGTGGTCTTGCCCACACCACCTTTCTGATTTCCGAATACTATTACCATAGCCAGCCCTCCCTATTTATATATAATAATGTGTAACGACTGGTGCGCTGGCATTCATGCCCACGACACGAAGATACGGCCATGACTGGCTCCAAGATAGATTTAACCATAAGAATACAAATTAAAGTTCAACTTATTCTTTCAAAGTGCCATCGCTGACGGCAAAAACAGACTCCTTTTTGGTAGGCCAATTATACTTGGAGTTGGGCCCCAGAATAAGTATTCGTTGACGATGTACTTCTCATCACACATCCATGATGGTCAACAATCATGATGCAAAGGTACAAAAAAATACTGAAACAGCCAAGAAAATATATAAATATTTAATTATTTTGTTTCAATAATTGCATTTTTGAATAAGAATATATCAATATTTATATAATTAATGGTAATCTTATAATATGCAAATATGATAATTACATAATAGCATATTATCATAAAAGCATAAGACGAAAGATGCCCCTGTCCGAAGACAGAGGCACATGGCAGAAAAAAGAAGAAGGCAGATGTTACTCTGCCTGTGCTGAATCCTCAGCGGGGGTCTCGTTGGGACTTTCCTCACCCTTCATCTCGAAGAACTTGGTGGCCACGAGTTTTATAGTGTTGTGGTTAACGTTTTCCTTATCCGTCCACTCTTCAGGCTTGAAGTAACCCTCGACGGTCAGACGTGTTCCCTTGGTCAGGAGGTTGAATGCATCAGCGTCCTCGTTGCTCTTCCATGCCTCGATATTGAGGATTGCGGAAACCTTTTTCTCAGAGTCGCCATTCTTCTCGGTGCGTCTTACGGAGATGCCGAAGCGGGCGATTGATGATGTTGCGAACTGGTTGACAGTAGCGTTGTTTACTACGAAACCTGAAATCTGAAAGTTGTTCATTGTCTTCATAACTTTAATTTTTTTAGATGTTAATATTTAAATTTTACGGTGCTAATAACAGCAAGACAGGAGAAGGTGCCATAAGGCAAGGGAATGCCGACAAAAAATAAACCCTCGCGGCTCTGAACAAATTTGGACTGAGGAAAGCCTTCCCCAAATTTATTTTGATTTTTTTCGAGCAAAACAGTAGTGTGCCCTTGACGAGCGCCGCTGTCGCTAACTTTGCAACGAAAAATTGTATATGACATCGCCCGAAAAAATGAAGTGAAGACGAACGGCTTGATGGAAGGATCGACCACTGATCAATAACGCTGCCAACCAGCCTGGGACAGCATCTACCGTGTCAGGTCATCTAAGACGCACCATGAAGGACAGGCGAAAGAAAGCCATGCAATCCTCCGAGGCAAAGGAAAAGCACGAAGGAAGCAGGACGGCACAAACAACAAGGTACACAATGACTACCGAAAGGTTATACCAGAAGAGTGTACCAACAAGAGAACATCCACAACACGAAACCAGTAGCCAGCAAGAAACAAGTATCAGATAAGGAAAAATGGCGAGGCCAGCATGAGGATCACAGTAAGAGCGGGAGAGTCCACCCCCACTGCCATGTTCCCTGTCGCAGGACGGGGCCGCGCCACCAAAAAGAGACGACCTATGAAAAAAAAGCCGGTAGAAAACTACCAGCTCTTGTTCTTTTCAATGTTCTTAGCCCATTCTAACTTTTGGGTAATGTTCTGGATGGAGATCTCTTTTTCCTCACCTTCAGGGAACTCTTCCTGATACATCTGAAGGGCATCCTCTTCCTCCGCGATATAGTCAACACCGTAGCCTCCAATAATAGTCAGGCGGTCGGCATAATCCAAGTGTTCATCTTTGGCTACCCGGAGTGCAAAAGACTCCAGTCCATGAGTTGCTCCCCGGTTGAACTCGAAGGATTCCTTCTCTGCGGCGATATAGTCTGGGAAGGTCTTCTCCAGATCCAAAATCATGTCGATACGTTCTTTATAAGACTTGGAAGGGTCGTATGGAACAAGTTCATACACCTTCATGATAGCCCAAACTGCGCCACGGATGAAATCCTCCGTGACGTTCTCCTGTCTTTCTCTTATACAAGCTTCTGCATATGTCATCATAATGGCTGCAAAATTACGAAAAAATAATGAAATAATAGTCTGAAATCAAGAATAGTTGGAGAAAACAGGCCTTTTCTTGACCTGTCTCTCCAACTGTATTAGTGTGTATAGAAATCCACCTGATAGGTCTTTGTCGGCAGTCCGAAAGCCGGATGCGTGTCGAACTCGTTGTAGTTGTCCCACTGTACTTCCATGGTGTAGCCCATCGGGAAGTTGAACTCAACGAAGGCTGTCAGCATGTCAACCTCGTCCTCTGTCAGGCCATCGCACTCACCGTATGCCAGCCAGTAGATAGCCCATTCAGGGATGTCATGGGTCTCTTTCTTCATCCTATGTGCCATAGACTTAATCCTTGAAATAGTGATTGATGTACTCCTTCACAGACCTGTTGCAGATCTCGCTCAGTTTCTTGGGTTTGAAGAACATGTCACGTTCCACCTTCAAGCCGCACAGGTTCAGCTCAGACAACTGGGAAAGGGAGAAATAGCCCATTTCTGCGCTGGTGTCAGTACCGACCACCAGACCAAAGAAGAGATAATCATCATCCTCCTGCCGACCCTCGGTGACGTACCATGTGAGGGCGGTTGCTGGAAAGAAGTACTTTGCCACTACGACGGCATCGGCCTTCTTGCCGTCCTGACTGTAAAGCGGGAATTTTTTGAGAGATTCCGACAACTCTGCGTTCATAAGTCTCATAATGTTGCTAATTTGATTGTGAATTTTGGATTTTATCGGACCTCCTGGCGGGGAAGACTTTCTTTTTCCTGAAGTCAATCTCCTGCGGAGGAGCTTTTTTTTAACTTCATCGGCATGTCCTATTGGGTTTAGACTTTCTTTGTGCGTAAAAGAGCAAGCCCACCAAGATGACTACGGCAAGGAATTTCAGTGGAAAATTCGCGGCACAGCCGTTAGAATTATCTTCTGAAATAGCATCGTGGTACTTGAAATGTCATCAGGGCTTGCTACCTTTGCACAGAGAAAATCGTAATGAAACCAAATGGCAATGCCGACAGAGACAACGGCGACATAGCAAGGTATGATTGACACTAAAAAAATCTGTGGGTTGTTATATTATTCTCATCTATTCTGAGAGTTTTCTTCATTATTTTTTGCCACAAACTACACTTTTTTACATCTGGGAAGATAGACTGCACAATTATTTATTATCTTTGCACCAGATTAAGTTTTGTGATTATGGAAATCAGGAAGATTGACAAAGGCGACTATGTATTATTCCCACGTCTGCAGAGACCTGGGCTTAAGCCCAAGCATGTGGAAAAAGAGGACTTCAAGGCAGAATTGAAACATATAGAAGGCCATGGGGACTACTGGTTATTATACCAACAGTCTAAGCCGCATTTGGTAGCGCATGTGCAGTTACCCAAGACAGAAGCAGAGTTTGACAACATTCTAGGATGGTGCTTGGGACAAAACAAGTGGTGTGACTATATTGAAGGTGACCTTTCATTTATCTGCGTCATTGCTGGGTATAATGCCGCAGAACTCACGCCGAAATACCCGGACTTCATCAAAGAGCGTGTTTATGCCCTTTATGACGCAGTATATTGGTGGCATGAATTTGGTAAGGATTATATTTCGTGACTATAGAAAAGGCTTTTACAAACTAAAAAAACTTCAGAATATGGAACTTATAATATTATTGGGCATTATTGGACTGATATTCAGTGGCAAGATATTAAAGATGGGTAAATAGACATAGACGATATGTGTGGAAAGAACTTGAAGAAATTGAAATCCAAGAAAGGCAAGAAGAGGAGCAACGGCAAGGTAAATGCTTGGAAGAAGACCCTTGCCGCCAAGATCAGGACTGCGAAAGGAAAGCATTTCACAGGCATGTTTATATGTGACATGTGTCGGAACACCCATACGCATGGCTATGTTTACAACATAGATAATGAAGAATATGAGATTTGCAAATTCTGTAACGATGCCATTTTCCAGAAACAAAATTATATAAAAATCATCTATACGCCGATGGGTAATAACCAATAGCAATTAAAACTAAAAATCCACAAAACAACACAAGAAATTGACAAATCTGACATTTTTTTGATGCCATAATAGATATTTTTCTAATTTTAGAATGTTATTTGAAAATAAATTGCTATATTTGTACCCTATAATTAAATAAGGTATGAATATGGAGACTAAAGACCTAAACAGACTAAAGGTTGTGCTTGCAGAGAAGAAGCGCACTAACAAGTGGCTTGCAGAGCAGCTTGGCAAAGACCCAGCTACTATATCTAAATGGTGTACCAACAATGCGCAGCCGACTCTGGAAAACTTGTTAGATATTGCCAGATGCTTGGACGTGACTGTAAACGATCTTGTCAGAATGTAATCCAACAACAAGAATCTATTATGCCTACAAACAAAAATGCCCAGTTACGATATCAGATCCTGGATCGCTGCTTTAGTGATTTCAGTAAGAAATACGAGATTCAGGACCTTGTAGATAAGGTCAGCGACGCTCTGTATGACCTGTATGGTACTGAGGTCAGTTTGCGCCAGATACGAGAAGACATCAAGTATATGCGAGACCGTGTAAGCTACAATGCTCCCATCAAAGCATATCCGCTTGTAGGTAAAAGGTGTTATTATCGTTATGAGGATAGAGACTTTTCTATCTTCAACAACGAGCTTTCCGTTGATGACATCAGCAAATTACAGTCCACCATTGATATGCTTGGCAGATTCAGAGGTACAGCAGCCAATGTCTGGCTGGAGGAAGTGATTTCCAATCTGGAATATCGCTTCGGATTAAAGTCCAATGCCGAGCACCTTGTATCATTTGAACAGAATGAGCAACTTAAAGGTATTGAGAATCTTGGCGAAATTATAGACTCGACTGTTAATCATCAGACATTAGAGATTGTTTACTTGACCTTCAGGGGTAAGGAGATTCCGATGGTTATTCATCCTTATTATGTCAAGCAGTATAATGGTCGATGGTTTCTCTATGGTCTGAATGATGAGCTTGGAAAGATCAGCAATCTCGCGCTTGACAGAATCCAAAGTTTCCGCAAATCCGATGTCCCCTTCAAGAAGAATGAGCAATATGATTTTGAAACATATTATGACGATGTGGTTGGGGTTACAATCCCGAATGATAATGTACAGAAAGAAACCATTGGGTTACGATTCTCCAGCAATCGTTTCCCGTACGTTGTTTCCAAGCCTATCCACAAGTCTCAGACAATTGTAGACGAAAGCAAATTTGAGATAGAGATACAAGTTCGTCCGACTAGAGAACTTGACCAGCAGATTTTTTCCTTCATTCCCGATATTGAAGTGCTCTACCCAGAGTGGTACAAACGACATATTCAAGGAAAAATTGAAGAAAATCTAAAAAAATATTTGTCTGGGAAGAAAGACTGCACAGATACATAATAACTTTGCACTCGAAATTGATAGTTGGACTAAATTTATTGGAGATATGAGAAGATACCCGAAGTCAAATAGCGACATCAAGACAACGATGGATGTAATCGTCAATAAATTCCGTAATAAGGGAATAATTGACTCCATCCTGATCCTAAAATATGTCGGATCCATACTCTACTTGGAAAAAGTAGGGCTGGGGTTGTCATATGAAAAGAACGATTGCGATTTTGATCTGACGTTATCTGATGCTCCACAAATTGACAAGTCGAGTGCAATCTATCCTATCCTTGAGAATAGCATCAAGCAGATGGAATCCATTTTGGGTAATGCCATGCATCAAGACATTGTTGGCATGCTCCTTGTTTCATTCTATGATGTGGATGAATATCTGGAATGGTTCGACTATCTGATTGATATAATGCCAACAATTAAAGGCTCAACCGAATATATCACTCCCGACTGGCTTTCTGTTTTGGCAGATGCATTCATCTGTTTCGGAGAGAAAAGCGTTTTCTGTCCTTTTGGAGGCGCTATGAAGCTATCGACAGATATGAATTTCTATGAGTACATGTATGCATACGAAATTAATACTTCTGTCTGGGAACTGGGCATGATTAGGCTCGCCCTATCAAATGACTCACGTAAAGTTTCTTTTGAGAATAAACTCACAGAGTTGTGGAAAAGCCAGAAATACGATGCCATAGTATCCTTCCCTCCACTTGGAATGCGCTATCCGAAAGATACTGAGGGAGTATCTGGTTCCTTTAGAGTTGAAGATTCCGATCTGAAGGCAGCTTCACTATTCATGGACATTACGACTGATAAGGGCGTGTGCTTCTCCATCGTTACGCCATCACTTCTTTATAATCAGGGCGAAAAGGCAAAGTTCCGCAAATGGGCCGTAGAGCAAGGCATTATTGACACGGTAATTCTTCTCCCAAGCAAACTCCTACCTTATACGGGAATTGCCTTGGCCTTGGTTGTTCTAAGGAAGCAGCCCAAGCATGAGAATGCCATACGCATGATAGATGCATCAGGGTATTATACCAACCACAAATACCAGAATCAGTTGGAAATTACTGATGTCATGAATGCATATCTTCATGACGTGGATCACATATCAAGGACTGTTTCTTATGACGAAATCGCGGAAAACGATTACTCTTGGCATATTCCCTTCTATATGCATATTCCAGAAGACACTGTCCAAGAGGGATATAAAAATGAACGTATAGAAGACCTGGTATTGCCATTTTCCGATTCTCACCTCAACAACCCTCATAAGGGGAAGGTCATCAAGGTCAGCGATTTATCAGATGATTGGACTCAATGCACACTTGACATATCTAAACTGTCTGAAGAAGAGAGCAATCGGAATATGACTCTACTGAATCAAAAGGCAGTAGTCGTATCTACAGTAAGATCAGTCAAGCCTACGATTGTAAATGCTTCAGAGGAAACCCCGGTTCTGCTAAGTCCAAATGTGTTTGCTTTAATATTAAAGGACACGATTGACCCTGAGTATTTCTGTATGACTCTTGCCCAGTCGACTATACCAGCCACCGGCATGGCCATTCCTCACATCTCACGAACTTCTATTCTGAGGTGTAAGATTTCATATCCCGATATATCCCTCCAGAAAGATATATATAAAGAAGCCAGGAAAACTGCTCTTATAGCAAAAGCCAAAGAGACAGGACTTCAAGATATTATCGACCAAATGAAGGGCGACTACATCAACGAGATTCGCTCACGCAAACACGACATGATGCCTCACCTCCGACAGGTATCAAGTGCATGTAAGAATCTGGACTTTTACATGACGCATAAAGGGGATATGCCTGAAAATGAATTCATGGAAGGCATAAAAGAGGAAGTTGAAAATCAAAAACGAGCTGTCGAATCATTGACTACGCTCCTGAAGGTATTCTCACGCGAAGAGGAGTTTGGTACGCCAGAGGTTATCAACATTGATGAGTTCCTCAGTAAGCATTATCATAGTGGTAAGAATTATTTTGTGGAATATGAACGAGACGAGATGGCATTGGATGAGTATGGCTTTTATGTACCGACCTTATCTGATAATTATGAGGACTATAAGGGTTATATTGAAGGTGTAAATGTATTTATGGCACCCGATGACCTAATACGACTCTGTGATAATATTTTCAATAATGCAGTGAAACATGGTTTTACTGACCTATCACGAACTGATTATGAGTTTATGATATATCTCTCAGTAGATACAGAACGTGGTATGTATGAGATTACATTCAGCAATAATGGCACCCCATTCCCTAAAGGATTTGATAAGCTACGTTACGGCATAAGAGGCGAGAAAGCAGGAGAAACTGCAGGAAGCGGTGAAGGAGGTCATACGGTCAAGTCAATTGTCGAACACTATGGAGGTGACTTTGACATCTTTTGTGGCGCACTTGATTTCTATGGTGCTGATTTTGATGACAATATTGGGACGACAGTAATAATTCATTTACCAATATATAAGAGTGATGAGTAAGTATAACATACTTTGGATAGATGACGAATGGGAGTCGATGACTTCATTTATGAAGTACTGTTCACTTCAGTACCAGATGGAGTTGCATCCATTCAAGACTCAGACAGAGGGATTGGATGAGTATGCCAAATGCCCTTCTTTTTGGGATGCTGCAATTCTAGATGCCAAAGTGCTTGATAAAAATTTGCATGAGGCGCCTAATGTGGCTAACCTACAAAAAGCCGTTTTAAGAATTAAGGAAGAGTTCAACGATTTACAGTACTTCATATCCACAGGACAGCCTGATCTTCTCAGCGACAGCATGTTCAAAGCAATATTTCCAGTCTATTACGAAAAGGCAACGGATGACGAAAAATTGTGTCAGGACATTATCAAGGCTATCAAAGAAAGTCCAGTTCGAAGAATTAAGAATAAGTATTCCGATTTATTCTCGTGGCTGAAACCACCTATATATGAGGAAATACTCAGTATATTACAGATAGTTGAAAACGGCGACAATACCAATGCCGACATATTCAATAAAGTACGAAAAATACTGGATTGGATAATGACTGAACTAAATACATATGGTCTACTCACTATCGAGTTCAATGGCACCAATCTAAATGAATGCAGCCGCTTTTTAGCAAGCAATGAATTGCAGGAATACATACCCCAGTATATCCAACGTCAGATTCATTCATGTTCTGCAATTGCCAACGAAGGCTCCCATAGAAGGGTTTCAGATGAAGATGTAAAATCAGGCAAAGCTCCATATCTCATCCGTTCAACTGTATATGAACTCTTGAATATACTTGTTTGGATGCATCAGCTGCCTGAAGATGATGCCACAAGACGGAAAATCACCGAGCAGTCACTCAATTCAAAGAATAAAGTTAGATCGGAAGAGCAAAATAGCAGGAAAATCCCCCAAAAGCCAGAGTTCGACGAAGAACTTAAAGTATGGCATTGCGGAGATTGTATGCTTGCAATCAAATTCTGGGAGGAAGGGAAAGTCATTTTAACAGAGACTGTCCCCAATTCGTCAAAGAATCCCAATATCAAGAAGAGGTATCCTTATTTCGCAAAATATAAGACCGTAAAATAACTATAACAACATATGAGTACAAACGAATTACAACAACAGACAACTGTTAATGTACAGGAGAAAGCTAACCTGATCTGGGCTATTGCAGATAAACTGGTGGGCGTGTATAAACCCCATGAGTATGGCAACGTGATACTGCCGATGTGCGTGGTGAAACGCTTCGAAGACACATTGGCACCGACCAAGCAAAAGGTGCTTGACATGAACAAGCAGCTGGACGAGGACGGTATCACCGTGAAGCAGGGCTTCTTGGAAAAGGCCGCAGGACAGAAATTCTACAATCTCTCGCCCTTCACTTTCGAGACGCTGCTCAGCGACCCTGAGAACATCCGGGAGAACTTTGAGTCGTACTTGAACCATTTCTCTGAGAATGTTATCGACGTGATTCACCGCATGAAGTTCCAGCAGGAAATAGAGACAATGTCAGAGAACCAATTGCTCTATCTGGTCATCAAAGAGTTCTGCACAGAGAAGGCTTATTTAGGTGCAGACAAGGTAAGTTCGGTAGATATGGGCTACATTTTCGAAGAACTGGTACGCAAATTCTCTGAGAGTTACGACGAGCATGCCGGAGCACACTTCACCGCCCGTGACATCATCAATCTGATGACGGAACTGCTCGTTGGTGAAGATGAAGAGCGTCTGGAGGAAGAAGGTATCACTGCCACCATCTACGATATGGCGATGGGAACCAGTCAGATGCTGGGTTGTATGAGCGACCGCCTCTTGGAGATTGACCCTGATGCAGACATTACCACCTACGGACAGGAGTTGAATGAGCAGACCTTTGCCATTGCCAAGGCCGACACACTTATTAAGGGTGGAAACGCTGACAATATGCGACAGGGCGACACGCTGGGAGATGATAAGTTTGAAGGCTATAAATTCGACTATATTATTTCTAATCCACCTTTCGGTATTGAGTGGAAGACAAGCAAGGCAGCCGTCGAAGCTGAGAACAAGAAAGGTGCTGCTGGACGCTTCGAGCCGGGCCTGCCTTCCATCGGCGATGGTCAGCAGCTGTTCCTGCTCAATGGTGTTGCGAAACTGAAGGACACTGGACGTATGGCTATCATTCAAAATGGCTCTCCACTGTTTAAAGGCGATGCTGGCAGTGGGGAGAGCAACATTCGCGGCTACCTGTTGGAAAACGACTGGTTGGAGGCCATCGTACAACTACCCAACGACCTCTTCTACAACACAGGCATTCCCACATATATCTGGGTTATTACCCGTAATAAGTCACTTGAACGTCAAGGCAAGGTGCAACTTATCGATGCCAGTCAATGCTATGAGAAGAGACGTAAGCCTCTGGGTAATAAACGTGTGGATATTACAGAGACGGCACGACAACTTATTATGCAAGCCTATCACGACTATACAGATGGAGTTTTGAAGAAAAATGTGGTCGATGGTACAGAGATTTGTGTGGAGAGTAAAATACATGAGAACGATTACTTCAAATACAGCAAATTGTTTATTATGAACCCAGAACGCGATTCTGATGGAAAGGTCGTAAGAGACAGTAAAGGGAAGCCAATCATTGATAAGTCACTCAGCGACAATGAAATTATTCCTTGGCTGACCGACAGAAACGAGTATTTGATGGCAAACGTGGCTCCGTACTCGCCAGATTTCGTTATTGACGAAAAAAAGACCAAGATAGGTTATGAGATTCCTTTTTCCCGTGAGTTCTACAAATATGTTCCCGTACCACCCTCTCGCGAGATTTTTGAAAATCTAAAGATTTTAGAACAACAGGAAACGGAGATTATGAACAAGTTATTACACTGATAGCTTATGAGACATTACATAGACAGCGGAATAGACTGGATTGGAAAAATTCCAGAAGGTTGGAAAACAAATAAGTTTAAGCATTTATTTCGAATCAAGAAAATACTTGCTGGAAAACTTGGCTATGATGTGTTATCTGTAACACAGCAGGGGCTAAAAGTAAAGAACATTATTAGCAATGAAGGTCAGGTTGCCAATGACTACACTAATTATCAATTAGTTTTTCCTAATGATTTTGTTATGAATCATATGGACTTGCTTACTGGCTACGTTGATGTTTCAAAGCAGGAAGGGGTGACAAGCCCAGACTATAGAACTTTTTACGCTATCAATCCCAAAGAGGTTAATAACAAATACTATTTATATATTTTTCAGTTTTGCTATAAAACAAGACTTTTCTACAATTTAGGACAAGGAGTATCAAATTTCGGTCGTTGGCGTTTACCTGCGGAACAGCAAAAAGAATTTGTATTGCCATATCCTTCGATACTAGAGCAGATTGAAATAGTAAAATATTTAGATGAAAAGTGTGGTGATATTGATTCGCTTATTAATCTGCAAGAACAAATGATTGAGAAGCTGATAGTCTATAAACAGAGCGTAATAACTGAGGCTGTCACCAAAGGTCTTGATCCAAACGCAAATCTCATCTCTTCTGGCATAGCCTGGATAGGAAGCATACCAAAAGGATGGGAAATAACCAAACTTAAATATATTGGGTCATATATCAATGGGTATGCTTTCAAACCTGAAGATTGGTCTAGAAATGGATTACCAATAATAAGAATTCAAGATTTATCTGGATCAAATAACGACCCTAATTATTTTTCTGGTTCAATTGATAATAAGTATCTTGTTAAAAAGGGAGATATTCTAATTTCATGGGCTGCTACATTAGATGCGTTTATATGGAACAAAGAAGAAGGATGGCTTAACCAGCATATTTTCAAGGCTGTAATTAATGATAATGTTGATAAAAATTTCTTCTATTGGTTGATTAAAATTGCAATGCAGAACATGAATAATGACAACAAACATGGTATATTTATGCAGCATGTTACTACTGGGGTATTTAACAATTTTCAGGTACCTCTTCCCTCACTAGATGAGCAACACGCCATTGCAGAATACCTTGACACGAAATGTTGCGAAATTGACAGATTGATAGAAACAAAGCGACGGAAGATAGAGACGTTGAAGGAATATAAGAAGAGTGTCATCTACGAGGCCGTGACGGGTAAGACTGATTTATGGGATAATAAAAAAAACTTTTTCCAAAGTTAGAAAGAAATTTTCTCTAAGCAGGAAAAAAAACGAAGAAATAAATAAGATATGGACAACAACGACTTGAAAGAACGGGATTTTGAAGCCTACATTGAGCACTGGCTTCTTACGGAAGGTGGCTATACAAAGGGCGACCAGAGCACTTACGACAAAGAGCGTGCCATCGACCTGAAAACACTGGTCAAGTTTCTCCGTCTGACACAGACGAAGAAGTGGGAACTGTACGAGAAGAAGTACGGTGTACAAACTGAAGACCGCCTTTACAATGTGCTACAGGACAAGATTCATGAGCGCGGCTTGATATGGGTGCTGCGCAACGGTATAGATGATCTGGAGTTCAAATTCAAGTTGGTCTATTTTGAGCCTGCCAGTCCACTCAATGAGGAACTGAATTTGAAATATAGTCAGAACATCATGGAGTGTACACGACAGTTCGCTTACTCCACCCAGAACCATAACACTATAGACATGGTGCTGTCGGTGAACGGCATCCCTGTGGTGGCACTGGAGCTGAAGAACCAGCTGACAGGACAGAATGTGGAGAACTCACGCTATCAGTGGATGAACGACCGCGACCAAAGGGAAGAACTATTCCAGTTTAACCATCGTATTTTGGCTTACTTTGGTGTGGATCTCTACGAGGCCATCATGGCCACCGAACTGCGTGGTGAAAAGACGTTCTTCATGCCGTTCAATCAAGGAAGTAACGGAGCTGGAAACGTGGGCGGCAAAGGTAACCCAGAAGCCCCAGAGGGGAAATACACCACTTGCTACTTGTGGGAGCGTGTGCTTAATCGCCGTATGCTACTTTGCATCCTTCAGCGATATATCTCCCGTCAGGAAGAGGAACGCATCAGCATCTACAAGACAAAAGACGGCTCAATAAGACAGGATAAAAAGAAAAGCGTGAAGATCATCTTCCCACGATACCACCAGCTCGACGTGGTAGAGAAACTGTTGGCTGACACCGCTGAACATGGTTCTGGCAAAAATTACCTCATTCAGCATTCGGCAGGTTCAGGTAAATCGAATTCCATTGCCTGGGTAGCGTATCGCTTAGGAGCACTCCAGAACGCAGAATTGAAGCCGATGTTCAATTGTGTATTTGTCATCACTGACCGCCGAGTGCTGAACTCTCAGTTGCAGAACACCATCCTTGGCTTTGACCATGTTGACGGAACTGTAGAGACAGTGAAGGACAGTGACCCATCTACGAAGTTGCGTAATCTTATCAATGACGATAATTCGCGTATCATCATCTGTACGCTGCATCGATTCCCATTGATTTATAAGGAGGTGAACAAGAATACGGGGAAACGATATGCCCTTATTGTCGATGAAGCGCACTCGTCACAGACGGGCAAGGCGGCAGAGAAGATGAAAGCCGCACTGGCCGACACGGACGAGGCATTGCGCGAGATGGCGGCCCTGCAGGATATAGCTGAAGAAGAACTGGAGAAAAAGCGTGACGAAATTATGGACACGCTTCTGGCACAGGGACAGCACAGCAACCTGTCGTTTTATGCCTTTACCGCTACACCCAAGCCCAAGACGCTGCGAACCTTCGGTGTCTGCACCCATCAGGATATTGATCCGACAAAGTGCCGATATGAAGCATTCCACACCTATTCCATGTTACAGGCCATCGAGGAAGGCTTTATTAAAGACGTGTTACTGAGCTATACTCCTTACGGTGTGAGCTACGAGATAACTAAGCGCATCACCGAAGATCCTGAATATGAAGAGACCCCTGCAACACGTGCAGTCAAGGCATTCCATGACAACCATCAGCACGTCATCGACAAGAAGTGTGCCATCATCGTGGAGAAGTTCCGTGAGGTGACGCTACCCGCCATGAAGGGAAAGGCAAAGGCTATGGTGGTGACTGCCAGCCGTGCTCATGCTGTACGCTACTATATGGCAATTAAAGCCTACTGCGAGAAGCAAGGCTACTCTGATGTTCATCCGCTTGTGGCCTTCTCCGGCAAGGTTCTCTACCAGGAGCAAGAATACACAGAGACAGCCATGAACTCTACGCCTGACTATAAGATTAGTGAGGCAGGACTACCGCTATTCTTTGCCTCCGACCTCTACAATGTATTGGTCGTAGCTGATAAGTACCAGACTGGCTTCGATGAACCATTGTTACACTCGATGTTCGTTGACAAGAAACTACGCGACGTGAAAGCTGTGCAGACTCTGAGCCGACTGAACCGTGCCCATCCCGACAAAGTGGATACCTATGTACTCGACTTTGTAAATGACCCAGAGGATATCAAGAAGAGTTTCGAGCCGTTCTACACTGGCACCGAACTCATCAAGCCTATGGATTTAAATTCCGTTTTTACGTTGCGCGACAATATACGCGAACTAAATTTCTGGACTGACCAAGACGAACAGCGTGTAGAAGAAATCGTGAAGACGGTGAAGAAGGATGACCCGACGCGGTTAGGAAAACTATCGAACGCCTTCAAGGGCGTGGTTGACCGCATCGATCAGTTAGACGAAGAGACATTCTATACCGTGCGTGGGCAGATTAAGCAGTTCGTGCGTTTCTATAACTATTTGGCCCAGGTTGAACGCACCTACAACCGCGACCTGTATCGCACATACGTATTCTGTGACTTGCTCCTGAAGCTTATCAAGACCAAACCACACGAGCATATCGACTTGAACAAGCAACTGATGCTAGTCAATTCACGTATTGAGGCAGGAGAAACACAGAGCATCCATCTTGACAAGAATGCTGGCGGGCTGTCAACACCGAAGCCTGGTGCCGGTGGTGGCCCTGACGATAAGCGCGACCTGCTATCAAATATCATCGACAAGGTGAACATGATGTTCCGAGGCAATTTTACCAAGGAAGACCGTGTATTGGTAGAGAGCATCTATGACAAACTGAACCAGCCAAAGGTGCGACGGAAACTTATTAAACAGGCCAAGAGTAACGACCCGAAGCAATTTGGGGAGAGTATCTTCCCCGAAGTGTTTGCCGAGGCTGCACAGGAATGCTATGGCGACCAGATGGAAGCCTTCCGTCGGCTGTTCCAGAACCACGATCTCTACAACAGCATTATGACGCAAATGGGCGACATGATGTATGCCAACTTCCGTGCTCAGGACGAAGCTGTGTTCAATCCCGAACGTTTCAAGGAGAAGGTACTGCCTGTAATGCAGGATGAATTCGGAGATATACAAGCAGAGATAAAACCATATCCCATTATTGCTGACTGGCTCGTTAAGGTGGTTGCCGCAGAAACGGCTCCTTCTATGGATGGTGCCAATGACGTGCTACAGAACGCGTTCAACCGTCTCTATTGTTCACCCCGAAAGGTGGCCTTCATAGACAAAAAGAGTCACTTCCGCTCGTTAGTGAGCTACTTTGAGGTATTCTTGAAGAAAATCTACTTCATCGAAAACGACAAGGAGATGGCTGTTACCCGTGAAAATGCCCGTCCTGGCGAGATGCCTGCCCTGGGTGACTGCATCTATCAGACTCCATGCCTGAAACGGCTGAAGTATGAGCCGGACTCAAATAAGTTCAAGACATGGCTCCAGCAGTTGCGTGACTGGCGCAACGAGCAGTCGCATCAGGCACCTATTGCTACCGAGGCGGAATACGATGTCGCTATCCATATCGTTACAGCCCTCTATCTCTATGTCACTGCCTACAACATCAAATATCTGCAGCCAAAGATGCTTGCACAACTGATCAGCATGAATCCAGAACCACAGTCCATCGGAATAGCAGCAGAGCCACCTGTTGAAAGTGAAGCAGAAAAAAACAAGAGTGGTAACATGAAAGTATTATCAGTACAGCAACCATGGGCTTCTGCAATATGTACGGGAGTCAAGGACGTGGAGAACAGAACATGGCAAACAAAGAATGCCCCTGGCCGTATTCTTATACATGCCAGCGCAAAGAAGGTGCCAAAGGACTTTGACGAGATGAACCTCGATCCAGAGATGATTTCAACGATGGCGAACCTTCGCCTGTTTGGTATCATGCCGGAGTATGAGGATATGCCGTTGTCTGCAATCATCGGTTATGTCGATGTGACGGGCTTTGACTCAGACAACAATAATGATTCTCCTTGGGCTGGTGCTAACTGTACGCATTGGCATCTGGAGAATGCATATCTGTTTGATGAGCCTATAAAGGATGTCAAAGGAAAATTGGGTCTATTCGACTATCCAATTGACGAGAACAATCTGCCCCCAGCCCACAAGGTAGAACAGAACTTCCCCGTTTTGGAGGGCGAACATCTAACTGTCCATGTTGGTGACAGGGCTTGGCAGATTCTGCAGGAAGATGGTACAGAATTCTGTGTGGATATTAACGATCCCTACACAATTGGTGCTATTTGCAAAGAAGATTCATTCGAGTTAATGCCAATTAGCGAAATCACATTCATTCATGGCGATGAAATCATGAATCGAAAGGTGACGAACTACGCGTGGGATGCATTTAAAGATGCTGACGGAAAAGATCAAACATATCAGAATGAGGAGAATGGCCCTGAGATACCTTGGATATATGCAATATATGAATTGGCTAAAGAATAATATCAGCTGATATATGGGTGAACTGTTTAAATTATTAGGACTGGGACTCTTTTTCGTATATAATGACGGAGAGAACGCTCAAAAAGGTGGAGGATGTCTGTTGCTCACAATTCTGTTTGTGGGGGCTGGACTGATTTATCTCATTAATTGTTTCTTGAAGTCGGACATAGTTGGTAAAGATGTGAAAGCCGTTATAGTAACAGTTCTAATGATTATACTGATACCCACTGGTATTTATTG
>JAEEGK010011567.1_pt1 | contig 20141 bp, 10 predicted proteins | sample 8958771 | NCBI WGS metagenome assembly JAEEGK01 (sample SAMN16246547, study PRJNA631951) | gut metagenome | biome: gut microbiome; feature: rumen; material: SC-attached | host: Bos | place: Iran: Karaj | collected 2018-10
AATTATTGAGAATTTTTAACAGTAAATTAGAAAAAAAGAAAAAAAATCCATATTATTTAAGAATATTTTTCAATAAATTCATTAATCAAATAAAAAATGAGAAAAACAAATCAATAAATAATACAAAAAACAACTTAATAAAAAAGCAACTTAAAAAATTTATAAATATGTTGAATAATCATATTAAAAAAATAATTAAATTAATTTTCAATATAATCAAAAAATTTTCTTTGATTAAAAAAAGAAATACAATAATTTCAAATTTATTAACAAAATCAATTAAAGAAACAAATCAAAAAAATATATTATCATATTATTTTAGTTTATTTCATATAAAAATTAACAAAATGAAATTAAGAGAAAATTCAATTTTAATCTCAAAATTTATGAGAGAAAAATTTGATAATTTTAAAACATTACAAAATACAATAAGATGGAAAAAATTAATTCAAAATTATACTACTCATAATAAATATAAAAATAGGATAATTATTCTTAAATCAGTAAGATTACCTTTTTTATTTAATAAAAGAGATAAAATAAAAAAACAAAAAATAATATATCCTCCTCTGAAAAAATTATTTATTAAAAACATATATAAGATATATACTTATAAAGTTATTTCAAAATTATTTCAAATATTAAATAATAATTTAAGAGCTTTTTCTTTAAGTTCTTTTTTTGATATAAAAAAAGTATCAATTGAAAATTTAAATTATCATTATAGTAAGAATAGACTTTTTTATGAAAAAAGTCCTCATTTATTTAAATTCACATTTAAATATAATTCTTCAACAAAAAAAGAAAAAAAAAACAATAATAATTTTTATATTCAAAGAATAATTTCTTTTTTAATTAAATATATCAACAATCTTCGAAAAAAAATATTAAAAAATGTAATTAATAATATAATAAAAATTTCAAATAATCATTTATTTATTATGAAAATAAAAAAATATATCTACAAAAAATTATCAAATTTTAAAAGACAATTATATATTAATTTAAAAGAAATATTTTTTATAGAGAAATTATATTCATTAATCAAATTAAAAGTATTACAAAAATTAAAAATAAAATTTCAAAAAATACAAAGAGCATCAAAAATATTATATCTTTTAAAACTAACCAAACTTCATAAAACTAAAGTGAAAAGGAAATTATTATTAAGTATAATTAGAAGATGGATTATTGAAGTAAAATTCAAAATATTAAAAGAAAAATATTTAGAAAAAATGGAAGTAAATTTTGTTGACACTTATGAAAGATTAGTAGATGGAATATTTGGTGATAATGAATATGAAGTTAGTATTCAAAAACAAATTCAAGAATATATGGATAAAACTATTTATAATAATAAAATATATTGTATAGAAAATTATAAAAAATAAAATTTTTTTTAGGAAATATTTATAAATAATATATAATTCATAATTCAATAAAAAATTAAATAAGATGTTTTTATTTTTATTTTATACTTTTAATTTTAAATTTTTTAGAGTTTCGGTTTTTTCTTTTTTGAATTACTTATACTCTTATTTTTATTATTTGATATATTGTTGTTATTACTAATCAAATTCTTTTCATTTTTTTTTATACAATTATAAATTTTATTAAAATGATTTTCATTATTACTTTGAGTATTATTTATTTTTGAATTAATAATATGGTTAGTTTTAGAATTATTAATTCCAATATTAACATTTCTGCTAATTTTCTCATTGTTGTTTTTAGTCTTTGAAGAACTATTATTTTTTTTATGATTATTATTCAATTGTCTAGTAAGATTTTTTATACCAATACTTTTTTTTAATTCATTCAAAATATTATTAGTTGCTTTTTGGTAATTATTTAATTTAATATCTAAATAAGTTTTAAATTTATTAGTTTCAATTGTATTATTTTTATTATTATTAATATTATTATATTTTTTTTTAATAGATGAACTTTCTGAAGTTCTCCTTTTTTTTTCAGTTAAATTTTTATTTTTTTCATTTACTGTATTTGAATTTTTTAATTCTTTTTTATTTTTAATATAAACTGGTTGAGTATGTAACATTAAATTTTTTTTATTATTTATATTATAAGGTCCTTTTCTTTTTTCTCTATCAGTTAATAAATTACTTTTTGTTCCTGTTAAATTATTACCAAAATTATTTTTATTTCTACTTTTATTATTATATGAACAAGATGTTATTGAATCAATCATTTCTTGCAATAATTTAGAATGAAATTCAGTCATTTTTGTTTTATTAAATACTAAATTATTTCCTCTATTTTTTATTTCTTGTGTATTATTATGTTTATTTTTTTCTTTACATTCAGTTGAAATAGCTAATTTTTTCTTTGAATTTGAAGTTGAATGCTCTTTACATATTTTCTTTTTTCCTTTATCGTTTTTTGCATTTTTGTTTTTATTTTTTGAAACGTTGGGATTTTTATACTTTTTTTTTGTATAACAAGGATTACTTATTTTTGTAGGTTGAGTAGAACTTGGACTAAATTTAAAGTTTCTCTTATTTTTATAACAAGCTAAAATATTATTTAAAGAATTTGCTATTAATTGATTATGAATACTTTTTTTATTAATTTTATTTTGATTATTATTATTATTACAAGAAGAAGAATGTTCTTTACTTTTAGAAAAACTCTTTTTAAAAGTATTATTATCTGTTTTTATTTTTTTTTCTAAATGATTTTTTGATTGAGTACTTGAATGAATTACTTTATTTACTTTTTCTTTACTTAATTGAATTGATCTTCTTTTTTTGTTTGAATTTGAATTATTATTTTTTGCTATTTCTTCTTCATTATTAGTATCTTTTTTGCTAAAATTAAAATGTCTATTCATTTTTAATTTTTTTGCAAATGAAGTGTATAAATTCATATTTTCTACTAATAAATTTTTATCAAAAAAACAAAAAGTTTTTTCTTTATATTTATTATGTGATAATAAAGCCGAAATATTATTATTTTTGTTATTTAATTCTTTTTTTTCTTTATTTTTATTTTTATTTTTTTTACCTTTTTCAGTAGAAAAACTTTCATCAGATATTTTTTTATTTTGTTCTGCATAAGTTCTTATTTTTTGATATTCATGAATTTCATTATTTTCATTATTTTCAATTCCATTAAAATTATTATTAAAAAAAGGTTGATTAGTAAAATTATCATTATTATTATTTCTATTTCTTGATTTTTTTGTATTATTACTAAAATAAGAAAAAATATCAGTTTCTTCATTTAATTCTTTTCCATTTTTTTCGTTTCCAGTTTGAATTAATTTATTATTTTTATTATTTAATTCTTTTTCTTCTTCTTTTTGTTCTTCAGATAAAATTTCTAATTTTTGATAAAGAAATAAATATGGAAAATGTGCTCCATATTCAAAATATTTAGGTCCTTCATCTTCATCAATATCATTTTCTAAAAAATATCCTTTATAATTAAAAATATCGTTTTGTACATCTATTTCATCATTTGAATCATTTTGATAATTATTAAAATTATCTCCTATTATTATTTGTGCCATAAATGCTTAATTTTTATTTAATTTCTTTAAATAATATTCAATAAAATTAAAATTATTTAATTTTAATTATTACTTTTTTTTGAATTAATTTAAATTAATAATTTAAAATTTTCGTTTTATGTATGAATAAGATTAATAGTAAAAATCTTATATTTAACACAAATATTATTTACTCAAATATATTATTTAAAAAATTTTTTAAATAAATAATTTATATATAATTTAATACTATTAAAAAATAATAAATTAATTACTGTTTGCAGAAATATTTTCAGAACTAATATTCCCATCATCATCTTCATTATTCTCTTTCATATTTTCGTTATGATTAGTATTAATTATATCAGTTATTTTATCTTCCTCTTCATTTATTTTTTTTAAACTATTATTATCAATATTACTTTTTCTTTCATTTTTCAAAGAAGTAACTCTATTATTATTAAAATAAATCGAATTTTCAATAAATGAACTTCTCCTTCTTTTATTCATTTTCTTTTTATATAAATCATCATAATTATCATCATCTTCTTCTTCATCAGAATCATCATTTTCATTTTCATTTTCGTTTTTTTTCTTATTTTTCTTTTTAACTTCATCATTTGCATAATCTAAAGTAATTGAACCAATTTTTTGAGGTAAAGCATAAGTAAATAATAAACTAAAGAAAGTAAAAACTAAAAAATATAAAATAATATTATTTAAATCTAAAGATTCAATAAAAAAAGGAGAAAAAATGCCTCCTAATTTACCAAATGCAATATTTAATCCTAATCCTTTACTTCTAATAACTGTTGGATAAATTTCAGTTGATAATATATAAATTATTAAATAAGTTCCACTCCAACATAATCTAAAACAATATAATAAAATAAATCTTAAAATATTGTCTTTCTCATCTGTTATTAATAATGATATTGATATTAAAAAAGAAGATATTAATTGAAATGAAATTAAAGTATTTTGTACACCAAAAAGATGAGAAAATAATAAATAAACAACTATAATAAAAAATACAATTTCTAAAATATTTATTGTTATATTTACTGAAAATGATGTATTGAATACTTGAAATTTTTCATTTTGAAAATTAATTCCATCAATTGTTATTTCACTAATAATCCATAAATAAGACATTATAATAAAATTAATGGCTTGATTTTCTTGCTCAAAAATATCTAAAATTGTATAATCTTTTAATTTATATTTTGCCAAAAAAAATTTAATTGAAGCAACATTATCAACTTCTTCATTATTTTCAATTAATTCATCTTTATTTTCATCCTCTTCTTCATAAGTAATATTATTATCAAACATTAATAATGAACTATTATTATTATCATAGATATTAACTTTTATTGCAGTATTTCTTTTTGATTTTAAAGGATCTTTATATGGTTCTAAAAATTTAAAATCTTCTTCATTTAAATTAACTTTATTTTTTTGAGCAATTCTTATTAAATGCTTTTCAAAAGTATAAATATCATTATTCATAAAAAAAAAAATTGGACTTCCAATTATTATATAACATATTAAGATATAAGTAAATAAATTTAATATTATAAAAACCAAAATTACTACTCTCCAATTTTCATTAAAAATACTAAAAAAAATATGATTTAAAATAGATGAAATTGGAGCTCCAGTTACTATTATTGCAACAAATATTGGAATATTCTTAAATTTTATTATTTCACAAATATATACTATCATTGTTAATATTATAATATATCCAGTAATTCCTATAAAAAATAGATTAAGTAACATAAAAAAGAAATAACTTTTAATAAAGAAAAAAATTAATAATAAAAGAATATAACATGGAATAAAATATAATAAAGTTTTTTTTCTTCCAAATCTATCTGAAAATAAATACATTGTTGATGAACCAATCGTCATACCTAAAAATAAAGAAATTTCAATTGATGAAACTTTATTTTTATTACAATAAATTTCATAATCAATAATAAGTGAAGAAATTTTTTTTGTTCTATCAATTTCAAAATTTTTTTCACATAATGTATAATTTAATTTTATACTTTCTGTGGTATTTTGTAAAATTATAAAAGGTGGAGATTGTAAATATGGTAAACATGAATTTAAAAAATTTGAACATATAAATTGAAAAAGGAATAAAATTACTATTATAAATTGATATCTATTTGCTTGTCCTGCTTTCGCTAATAATTCATCTAAACTTTTTGAAATATCTTCCATATAAAAAAAATATTAAAAATTTTGTGTTATTAAATTGAAATTTTAAAAATAATTATTTATTTAAAATTAAAAAAAAAAGAACCCATCATCAAAATTTAAAATAATAATTAATTAATATATTTTATTAATGAATATATTATATTTTTAATTTAGTACATATATAATTTATAATTTTATTTCTTCTTTTTAATAATTCAAAATAATTTGGTCTTATATTACTAAGATGAGGATTTAAAATATAATTGGGATCAAAATATTGTTTTATATCAATCTGCATTAAAAAATTATTACTTCCAATTTCTCTCATTTGATCAAATCTATTAGGTATAGTTATATTTTGATTTAAAAAAAAATTTCCTTTTAATTTATTTATTACTTTATTTAATTCTTTAAAGAAAATATATTGTTTTTCTATATCATTAATATCATCAAATTCAGGAAAAGACATTAAAAAATAATTATCTTTATAACAATATTTAATTTCAGGTAAATTATATTGTTTTTCAAAAATATCATTATATTTCTTTTCAAATTTCTCAATAAAAGGTTTTTTATGTTGTTGATCAATACAAATTATAATATGACGAGAATATTTTTTGTTTGATTTTTTATTCATATAAACTTCATCAATTGCTATATTTTCTTTTTGCATTTTTATACAATTATTAACTGCAAGAATTCCTAATAAATAATTTGAATTTTTTTTTTTTACTTGAATTAATAATTTCTCTTTTTCAAATTTTTTTTGATTATAAATTACAATAATATCATCAATTATTTTTTCTTGAAATAATTTTTTTAAATTTATATCTTTATTTTGACGAATATCAACTGAAAAATAATTATATTCTTCCTTTTCAGAAATATCAAATTCAGTTTCCATTAATAAATTTAAAATATAACTATTATTCAAAAATAAATTTGTTATATCAATATGATTGCCAGAAAAATCAGTAAAAGGATTAAATTTTACAATTTTTTGTTCTTTAGGAATTATTACTGAATAATGTCTTAAATCATATTGTAATTTCCATCCATAAAAATTATTAAAAAATATATCATTTATTGTTAAATTTCTTCCTGTATATTTTTCTAAATTATTAATTGTTAAATTTTTTTTATTTAAAAATTCTATTAATTTATCAATAGTAATTCCACTTTCAACTCTTATTATTTTTTTAATTGGATTAAATTTAATAATATCATTATATTTACTCATATCTAAAATACAATGATTATATGGGAAATTGATTCTAGTATAATTTACATCTCTAATTAAAGGAATTTTATAAATATTTGCAAATTCAAATATTTTTTGTATATCAAATCTATTTGAAGGATAAATTGTACCTAATGCAGTACCATATTCTGTATTTAAAATATATTTATCTTTAAATCTCAATAACATATTTTTATTAAATAATCTATTTCTATATTTCTTACCAATAATTTGATATCGATATTTATATAAAAAATAAAATAAAATAGGAGAAGAAATAGCAAATAAATTTTTTTTTTCCATTTAAAAATTAATTATATAAAAAAATAATAATATAAAAAAATACTAATATAGCATATAATAAATATTGAATTTATTTACTCAAATCTAAAAACGTTGTAATTGGAATATCAAAACTTCCTAACCATTTATTATTAGTTTCTATTTCATCAAAACTAATTTCAAAATATGTAGTTTTTAAATTTAAATTAACAAAAACACTATCAATTGTCATTTCAGTATTTGATTCTATTTTTATTCTTCTAGCTTGATAATTTAAAGTACTTACATCAAAATTCATCATATTAATTACAAATTTTTTAAAATATTCTTCTCTTTGATTATCTTTAATAATTTGATTTGTTTTTTCTTGTCTTCCAGAAATAAAAACTTGAAAATAATCTTCAGTAGAATTAACTAAATATTTTTCAATATCATTTATTTTAATAGAATCACTTTTATCAGTTTCAGAATATAAATTAATAATATCAATATAAATTTTATTATAATTATTTTTAAAAATTAATCTTTTATCTTCATCAGAATCAAAAGTAATAATTACTTCATTATCACAAGAAACATGTAATGAACCAAAAATATATAATAAATCATTTTTTGTAATTGCTTTAAAAATTTTTAAATTAAATTTATGTTTTGCTTCTATTAAATATATTTGTAAAGGAATTTCAGTAACATTTTTTTCTTTATCTTGTAAATTTTTAGGATAATCTAAAAAAAAATCACCAATTATTGTTTTATATAAAAAATCATGTTTAGAAATAAATTTAGATAAAGCAGAACAACCTTCATTTGATGGTATTAAATATAATTTATAATTAAAAGGTAATTTTTTATTTATTAAATTTTCTAATTCTTGTTTTTGTAATGTTAAATTTTGTACATTTAATCTATCTTTTTCATCTGTGTTTCTATGACCTTTTTTTTTTTTACTATTATCAATTTTTCTATTATCATCTTTATCAAATCTACTTTGTTGAAACAATTTTGAATGATAAACTGGATTAATATTTTCTTTCCAATAATCTAATTTTTCAATAAAATTTAATAATTGATCTTCTTTAACAATATATTTTTGTGAATAATTATAAGCTAATTGTTTTTCTTTAATAGATACTTCACTATTATATTGAAGTACTTCTTCTTTATCTTTTAAATCCCTAAATTTATATTTATTAATATCAAATAATTGAAGATGACTAAAATATTTTTTTTTTAAATGTAAAAAATTATCAATATAATCATTAATAATTTCATCACCATTTATATTTGATTCATTTTCTAATTGTCTTCTATATTTTTCTATTTTTTTTATATTTTCTCTTGCTAAAATTAAATCTTTATCTTCAATTTCATCAACATTTTGTTCTTCTTTTTCTTTTTCTTCTTCTGTTTTTAATAGTACTTCTTCTCTTTCATTTTCTCTTTCTTCATATTTATGATATCTATTTTCTTTTATATTTGATGTTATATTTTTAATTGGTTTATGATATATTTTATGAAAAAGAAATTTTCTCAAATTTATATTTTCTCTTGGTTTACTTGTTGTTGTTTCATGAATTTCTTTTGCTTTTGAAATTAATTTATCATTTATTGTTTTCACTTCTTTTGAAAAATTAATAAAATTTGAATCTAAACCATTATCAATTAAATTAAACACATTATTAATAATATTTTTTTCACTTATATTAACTTGAAAATTTTCTTTATTTTCATCATATTTATTATCTTTTTTTTGTTTTAATCTTTTTTCAAATAAAGCAAGAATCCCATCTAAATATTGTTCTTCTCTATCATTTTCTTTTTTATCTTCTGAATTATATAAAATATATGCAATATAAATAACTAATGAAGTAAAAGTTAAATTTTTATAATCTGATAGTTTTGTTATTTTTTCTTCTTCATGAAAAGAATATTGAGAATAATTTTTAAAAATTTCTTCATCAAAAGATATAACTTTAATAAAATCAGTACATTCTAATTCTCCCATTTTAGGATCAATAATATCTAAAAAAAAAACAGTTCTTATTTCTTGTAATAAAGTAACTCCAGGTAAATATAATTCATTAATTAATAATTTAAAAAGATCCATTCCAATACTTCCAATTGGATAAGGGAAACTTTTATATTTTTTTAATAAAACAAATAATTTTTCTAATCTACTTCTTGTCATAACATAAAAAGGAAAATTTTTTAAAATAACATAAATAATAAACAAATCATAAGTAATAAATTTTTCTGCAATATATGCATAACCAATTGAATTATCTTTATACATAATATTTAATTTTTCTTCAATATCATTTTTAATTAATAATTCAATAAAACCATTTTTTAATAAAGGTGCTTTTAATCCATAATAAATCTTATCACTTTCATTTGTAATTTGTTGAATTAAAATTGTATCAAACATTTGTTTTTCTAACTCTTGAATAATAAAAAAAATTAAACCAAAAATAGAAACATTATATGAAGTTTTAATATATAAATCACCTAAAATATTACTTAAAACATTTTCTTCATTAAAAAAATCATCTTGATATATTTTTGTTTTATCATAAATATATGGATTTCCAGTTGATAAATTTTTTTTTATTTGTTCTACTAATTCTTCTTCTAAATAAAATATTGTATTTTCTGAATTTGCTTGATTATATCTTTCAAAAAAATTTTCTGATTTTTTAACTTTTGGATTTTCTGGATTAGGTGGTGATTTATCAATTGGATTAAATGATAAGAATTTATTACTATCCAATAAATCATTTTTGAAAATTTGTAATTTTTCATAAAATAGTTTTGATGGTTCATATACATTTTTTCCTTTATTATCCATTTAAAAAAATAATTTTTAAATTTTAAAAAATTAAAATATAATTTGAAATATATATACATCAAAATAATAAATAAATAAAAATTAAAAAAAAACAAAATAAAAAAACAACATCATAAAAAAAAAAAAAAAAAAAAAAAAAAAAAAAAACAAAAAAAAAAAAAAAAAAAAAAAAAAACCAAATAAAAAAATCCTAAAACAATACCATATAAAAAATCCCCAAATCCAAAAAAATATCCCTCAAAAACCCTAATAAAACTAATATAAAAACAAAATATTAAATAAAAATTAAAAAAAAAAAATTAAAAAAAAAACAATGTACAACCTCCTTCTCCTATTCTTAATTTTCCAAAAATCACATTCAGAAATAGTATTTGTTTTTGAGCAATTTCGTCATGGTGCTCGTGCATCAGTTTTCATAGGAAAACACAACAAAGATTACTACAAAGTGAATTGGATAGGTGATGGTGAATTAACAGGTCCAGGTATGCGAATGCATTATTTAATAGGAACACATTCTCGTGATCGTTATCAAAATCTTTTATCAAAGAAAATAAATCCAAAAGAAGTTATAGTATATTCAACAGATTTAAATAGAACAATACTTTCAGCTCAATCACAATTACTTGGTATGTATCCTCCTGAACCTGGTATTGAATTAAATGAAAGACAAATTCATAAAGCACGTCCTCCTATTAAATTTATTCCTGGTATGGAAAAAGAAATTGAAAATTTAAAAAATTTATCTATACCACAAAAAATACAAGGTATTCCTATTAATATTTTCCAACATGATAAAAAACCTTATTTACTTACTGAAACTAGTGAATGTCCAATTATGCAATATATTAAAGAAGAAAATTTAAAAAAAAAAATAGTACAAGATTTCCTTGTTCAATTTAATAAAACATATTATGAAAAATTATCACAATATTTTAATAATACAAATCCTGATTTTTTATTTAATTATTATAATATGTTAGGAATAACAGATCATTTTATAAGTGTATACGTTCATAATAGAACATTAAAAGGTTTTCAAAATATAGGAATTAATTTAGAGCAATTTTTCAATGATTGTAAAATTTTTAAAAATATAAGTTTATTTGAAATAGAAAGTCCATTAGAAATAGGAATAATGGCAACTTCACCTGTAATGAGTGATTTAATTAAATGGATGGATGCAAGAATAAAAATGGATATGGCTAATGATACTATTTTTAATATTAATGCTCCTAAAATGGTTATGTATAGTGGACATGATATGACTTTAGTACCTACTGAACAATTATTATTTAAAGCTTTTGGTGTCAGAGCTCATTATCCTGAATTTGCAACTAATCAATTCTTTGAATTACATCGAAGTGATTTTGTTGAAAAAAATTTAGTTAATGTTAATGATTATTATGTTGAATATTATCATAATGGAATTTTACATTTAAATGTTTCTTATTTAGAATTTAAAGAAAAAGTTTTGGAATTAGTTTGGCCTATGGATAAAATTAATAATTTTTGTAAAATTAAATTTGCTAGTACTTTGGATTATTTTGTTTATTCTGCTTTGATTATTGCACTTGTTTTTATTGGGATTGTTATTTTTAGGAGAAGTAAAAAAAAAAAATATTCACAAAAATTAAGTCAAAATATTGAAAATGATAATATTAAAGTTTATAGAGAAGAAGAAGAGTTTGATAAAGAAAAAAATGAAAAATTAGTTGTATAACAAATTGAGTTTTTTTTTTCATTTATATTTTTTCAAAAAAAAAAATGTTTTAAATGAAATATTTGATGGGTTGTTGTTTTTAAAATTTTTTCAATTTTTAATATTTTTTATTAGTTTTTGAATATTATTTATTATTTAAATACATATTAATTTAAATAAGGTATATATAATAAAATAAAATAAAATAATTTTTTTTAAATTTTATATTTTTTAATTTATGAAATAAATTGATTAAAACACTAATATCATAAAAAACAAAAATTAAAAAAAACTTATTATAATAGTGAACAACAACACTCTCCTTTATTAGTATTATTTTTAAATTTTTTTGCAAAAATTTTTTTTGTAATTTCCAAAAGAATATTTTTACATTCATTAATCTCATCATTAAGTGCACTAGTTTCATAATATTGAATTTTATTTTCATTAGCAAAATTTTTAGCATCTTTAAATGAAACTTTTCTTTCATTATCTAAATCTTTTTTATTACCAATTAATATAATTGGAATTTGATTTCCTTTCATAGTAATAATTTTATTATATCTTTTTTTAACAATATCAAAAGTAGACAAATCATTAATTGCAAATATTAATAAAAAACCATCTGAATATTGTACCCAAGTATCAAAAAAATTTTGATAATCATCTTGTCCTGCTGTGTCTATTATTTCAACTTCAACTTTTTCATTATTTATTTCTGGATATATTTTATAATGATCTTCTAATGTTGTGTCTCCTTCTTCTGGATTTAATTTTCTATCTAAACATCTATATGCTATTGTAGTTTTTCCTACTGTCGATCCACCGAGAAATGCTATTTTAAATATTTTTAATAAGGTTTCTTTTTGACTATTTTCTTCTTTCATTTTTTATTTTTTTAATTTTGATGGATTTTTAATTTTTTTTTATCATTGTTATTATTTTTTTTTTAAGTTTTTGTTTTTTTGATTATATAAATAAAGTAAAATAAAATTGTTTAGTTTAAATATGAATTTTATTATTATAAAAAATTAATAAGAATTTATTAAATAAATTAAATTTAGAAAATTATTTTAAATATGCATTTAGTTATAAGTGAATATTAATTTTGTAATATGTATAATAAATTTTTATCCTATTATTGATTTTTTATTTTATTATTTTATAATTTTTCATTTTTTTTAATTATTTCTTTATTAAATATGAAGAATAATACAATGATTTTTTATTTTTTAATTGCAAATAATAATCTAAAAAAAGAAATAGGGGAATATATAGATGATTATTATCAAAATTTCAATACAGAAAATTTATCTAAAATAAAATCAACATCTAAAGAAATTTTATTATCTGATGATAAAAATAAAAAAAAAACAAACAAAATTACATATCCAGACTATAATATATTTTACACTGTAACATCATCAGAAACATTTTATTTTGCAGCAGTAAAAAAAGAAATAAAAGAAAATGTAATATTTGAATTAATAGAAGATATTGATCATCAAGGAATAAAAAAATTAATAGATAAAAATGGAGAATTAACAAAAGTAGGAAAACAAAATTTACAATTTTCAATTGAAAATTATCAAGAATCAAAAAAAAAACATGAAAATAGATTTATTAATTCATTTTTTGACCCATTATTCCCAAAAGATGATTATGATACTGATATTGATGATAATAAAATAAGTTTAGTTTCAGGAGAAGTTAATAATAATCAAAAAAGTATGATTGAAAATGTAAAAAATATAATTAAAAATGTAAGTAATAAAAAAGAAGTTGATGAAAAATCAAATGATTTAAAAGATATAAATTATACTTATCAAAAAAATACAAATGATATAAGAACAGGTTTAAAATGTCAGGGACTTAGAAATAAAATTATTTTAATTTTTTTAATTTCTCTATTAGTTAGTTTTATTTTATATTACATACTATAAAAAAAAATTTATGTGAAAAAAAGATAAATAATAATGAAATATTAATATTTAATTAGGAATGAATAAATTAAATAAAAATAAAAAATATTTAAAAATTATATCTTTTTATTTTTAATATAAAATTGTATTAAAATATTTATTTAATTCATTATTAATAAATTTCACAAAAACAAAATTAGTTTTATAAATTAAAATTAATAATTAGAAATTTTTCATTTTTTTTAATTTTAATTTAAAATAATAAAAGTATTTTTGTTTAAAAAAAAGAAATAAATGAAAATATTCTATAATAAATAATTCAATACTTTTATAAATATCATTTTAGTATATTCATTCAATTATATAAACTTTTTAATTTTTCATCTCAAATGATTAAATCATTAATTTAAATATAAATATATCAAATAAATGAGGATTTATATTTTATAAAATATTTCATATCTTAATAAATATATAAAATTTGTTTTTTTTCTATTTTATAAATTATATGCCTCTAATAGAGAAATTAATTATGTTTTTTAAAAATTTATTTCTATTATTATTATTTATTTCAAATAAAAAAATAATATTCATTTCATTTAACAATTAATTTCCTGTTCCTTTTCATATTATAATTAATATATTTATTTATTTTTTTTCAAATTAATTGAATTTTATAATTTTTAATTTACTTATTAATTTTTTTATTAATTTTTTAAATAATTTTTTTTTAAATAAATAATTATTTTTAATAAATGAACAATTGGGGTGAATATGAAGAAGAAAATCCAAATGATGAATTTATATTTAAAGAAGACACAAAAGAAAAAAATTTAATAAATGAAGCAATTAAATTAATCTTCCTAAGAAAATACAGTAACTTTAATTTAAAAGAAAATGAACTTTTAAAAATTTTTGAAGAATGTAATTATGAAGATAATTGTATCATAGAAAAAATAAATAATTATTTAATTAATAATTCAAATAAAAAAAAATTTCACTCAAAAAAAAATAATAATTACAATTCTAGATTTAAAAATCACTCAAAAAAAAACAATAAACAATATAAATTTAAAAAAAATCAAATTTATAAAGAAAGAGAAGTAGAAATAGAATATAACGAAGAAAATGAAATAATAAATCCAATAGAAAATAATCACAGAAGTATAAGTAAAAGTACAGCAGAAACTTCAAATAGTGATAATTTAAATTTAAAAAGATATTATTCTTCAGAAATTAATAATAATAATAATATAAATAATAACAATAAAAATATAGAAAATAATTTTAGAGAAATTTCCCCTATTTCAATAAATAAAGAATCATATTTACCCCAAAAAAATACTTATGCTTCTTATTTACTTGGAGACAATGATTATGATTATTATTCTAATAAAAATAAAGCACATTTAAATATGGAAAATTTTCAAACAAAAATTTTCCCTCAGGTTTATTTTGATAAACCTATTGATAATAATGAAAGAATCAATTTCTTTACTAAAAATAATGATGATGATAAATACCAATATAATTGGGATAAAGTTATTGAATTTTATAAATCATATTCTTCTTCATTATAAAAAATATTCATTTTGAGTTTTTTTTTTTTTTTTTGGTATAATTATATCCAAAAAAAGATAAATAAATAAATAAATAATGTGTAATTATAAATATAAAGATTATTTAAAGATATTTGTGGAAATTAATTAAAAATTATTTTTTTAATAAATATTTTTTAAAAAAATATTAATTTTAAATAAAATAAATAATATGATAAATTAGTTTTTTGTGTTTTTATATTTTTTTAAAAATTTAAAAATGGAATTAGATTCAGATATGGAAATTTTAATTTATGTTATTCAAGAAACTTTTAGAGGAAGAATTGATGTCCTTGATAAAAAAAATATAAATCAGTTTAATCAATTGAGTTTATTTAAAAACCAAGTGAAAATAATTGATAATATAATTAATCAAGTTAATTTAATGATTAATAATGATAATTATGAAAATGATTTAAGTTTATATAATTTAAATGAAAAAAAGAATTATAAAAACAATGAAATAAAAAAGAAATCTAAAAGAGCAAATTCAGAAATTCAAATTAAAAATATAGAAAATGGGTTTAAAAATAAAAAAAATAAAGAAAAGAAAAATATTAAAAAAATAAATAAAAGTGTACCAAAAATATTGAAACAAATTAATAATACTGAAATATTAACTAAAAATAATGAAAGTGAAATTAAAAAAAATGAAGAAATAATAGAAAATAATACAAATAATGGAGAAATGCTCAATGAAAATCTAGAAATAGAGACAAAAAATAATGAAGAAATAATAGAAAATAAAGAAAAAGAAATAATAAAAGAAATTAATAAAAACAATATTGAAATGGAAATAAAAAATTATGAAAATGACAAAAAAAATGATAATGATGCTTTAACTTTAAAATATATTGAAACAATATCAAATAATGATGAGAAAATTAATGTGAATAAAATCCCATTTAATAATAATAAAAAAAGAAAATCAAAATATACTTCTAAATATATAGATTCAAGTTTAAATATTGAAAAAGATAATTCTATGAATATAAAAAATATAATAAGGAATAATTCAATAAATAGACAAAAAAAAAATTCAAAAATAAGAAATGAAAAAAAATTAAATTCAAAAAATAATTTATCATTTATTAAAAATAAAACAAATAAATCAAAAACATTAAAAAGAAATAAATCAGAAAGAATTCAAAAAATTAAAAATGAAAAAATGGATGAAAATTTAAATAATATCATTATGAAAAATAATAAAGATACTTTAATTAAAGATATAAAATCTCCTAAAAGTTTAACAAAAACACAATTATCAATAAATCAATTAAAAGAAGAGCTCAATTCATATGAAATAAAAGAACCAAATTCATTGAACTCTAGTAATTTGTATAAAAAAATAAACTTAGAAAATTTTAATAAATATAATACATTAAGTAATAATAATATAAATAACAATAAACAAAATAATAAAAATACAAAAGAAAAACCAATTAGAGAAATTTTTACAACTGAAATGTCATCACAAAAAGATAATTCATTAAATGACTTAATAAATAATTATGCAATATCAACATCAGAAAATAGAAATAATAGTATTTATAGTAATAGTACTCCAATTAAGAACCATAAAAAAAATACTTTTTTAAATAATTCTCCATCAAATATAAATCATTTAACAGAAATTCCACTTAATTATAGAAAAAATAATATATTTGAACATATAAATATAATAAAAAAATATTTTAAATTATCAAGAGTTCAAATTTTAGAACAAAATTTTTTAAAAATTAATTCTTTTTTAAGAGAAGAAGAACAATTTATTTTTAGTGAATTATGTAAACCTTTAATGATGAGATATATTGTAGATTTAGGTCAAAATATGGAAAAAGAAATAGCATATTATGAAAAATTATTAAAAGATATTAAAGATAAGAATAAAGAAGAAGAAATATATAATAATCCTTCTTTTGACTTTTTATATAGTAGAAATTTTATTAAAGCCTTTGAATTACTTAATAAAAGTTATTACATTGAATTATTTAGACTAAGAACACCTATTCCAAAAAATAAAATATTACTTGTTTATATTATTTTTATGAGTATTGTAAAAAATTATAGAATTGATATTTTTAATTCTATCAATAATAAAGAGAAATTTTGGAATAAATTATGTGAATTTTTTGTTAGAGAAAGCGTTGATGGAGAATATTTTGGAGATTTAATTAAGTTTTTATTAATAAAACAGAGTGATTTTTCATTAGAAAATATATTAAATTTAAAAGAATTAGTTAAAAATCATTCAAATATTTTATTTCCTGTTAATTATTCGAAAGAATCCCCAACTACAGGAATTTTTGTATATTTAATTAGGGAATTATTAGAATTTACTGGAGTAATTGAAAGTGAGAAAACCTCTCCTTATCATAAAAGTACTCTTTATAATTTTTATATTAATAATTTAAATAACAAAATTAATAAATTAGGAATGCTTATTATAAAATTAAAATTAAAAAATAAAAATTAAATTTTTTAAATATGAAGGAAAATACTTTTTTAACAGGAATTGCTCAAAAAAATAAAATAAAAAGAAATTTTAATAAAAAAGAAATTTTCAATAAAAGTAAAAGTAGTGAACAAGTGAAAATAAAAGAGAATTTATTAAATTATTTAATTAAAGAAAAAGAGCAATATTTAAATTTTGAAAAAATAGAAAATTATTATCAAGAAAAACTTCAAAATTTTATAAAGAAATATAATTATAATTCAAATTTAATAAAACAAAAAAAAGTAGAAGAAAAAAAGTTGAATGATCAATTTACAATTACATTAATTAATAATATGATATGTTTCAAAAATTTTAATGATAATTATGATAAAATAATAGATAAAATTAAAAGAAAAATTTTAATTAAAACATTAGAACTTGATTGTTATAATCATATTTATCAAAGAACATATAAAACTAATTATTTAATAGTAAAAAGGTTAGATGATGAAAGAGAATATTTTAAGTTATCTCAAAATCAATATGAAAAATATTTAATTCTTGATCATCATACTTTAGAAACTTTAAAGAAACAAGAACAATTATTAAATGAAATGAAATCTTTTGATGATAGAATTCAATTAGGATATGAAAATAAAATTAATGAAAAAACTAAAACATTAAATCAATTAGAATATGAAGTTTTCCTTTTAAAAAAAGACACAAAAGCAATTGAAAAAGAATTAGAATTAATAAAATTAAAACAAAAAAAATTAAAAAAACAAATTATAAAATACAAAAATATTTTTAAGCAAAACTATAAAATATATTTTGATGATTGGAGTTTATTTCATTATTCAAATATTAAAATATATAAAATTTATAGTATATTAAATGTTAAAAATTTAATTGATGTTATAAAAAAATTTAAAATTTTACAAAAGAAATATAATGAATTATCATCATTGTTTGCTTTACATAATAAAGAAATTAATAATCTCAAAACAACACTTACAGAAATTGATAAAGAATATAAAAATATTTTAATTGAAATTGAAAATAAAAAAAAGAATAAAGAAAAAAAAAGCGAATATCATCAAGTTTATATTACGAAAATACAAGAATTAAGAGTTTATAATCAAATAATTAGAGAAAATTATAAAGATAAATCCAAAACTTTAAAATTAATATTAAATTTTTTATTAAAACATATTGAAACAATAATAAATTCTTTAAAGAATTTATCAATAAAAAATTATTTTACATTTAATCCAAATTTTAAACCCCGGTTTGCAGAAAAATTTTTTAAAAAAAATTCTCTATCAATACATAAAGATATAGATCAAATGACGTTAAATTCTACATTTGTAATATTTGTTTTATCAATATTTAATAATTTTGCAAATTATTTTTTTTTAATATTATCAAGTTCAAGTAATATTGTGTTTTATGCACATTTATTGAAATTGTCAAAAAAAAATAATGAAAATAGTGTTTATGAAATAATAAAAGAACCTATTTTAAATTTAGAAGATAATTTTAAAGTATTTACATTAAATTCTGATTCATTAATAGAAACATTAAATGACGAAATTAATTTTGCTAATATAAAACAATTAGAAAAACAGAAAATATTAAATAGAACTGAAAAAGATATTTTTAAAAACTCAACAAAAGATAAAAATATAAAAAATTTAAAATCCATTTCAGCAACAAATTTTTATTTAAATAATAATGAAAATAATAAAACTCCTTTAATTTCAAAATCTACTGTATTAAAAGAATATGGATTATTTTTAAAAAATAAAAATTCAAATGTTAATAATTTTCCAGAACATCAAAATTCGTATTTAGCTTTTATAAATAGATTTTCAAATCATTTTGTAAATGATGGTGAAGATATAAAAGAAATAAAAAGAAAAAAAGATATAATGAATAAAACTCAATTAATAAAAAATTTAACATATCAAAGAGAATTAATTGATTTTATGAAAAAAAAGAAAAAATCATTTTCTGATATAACAAATCCTGAAATGAATGAAGATATAAGTGATGATGAAATTGAAAAATATAAAATTGAACAGAAAAAAAAAATTGAAGAAGAAATAATAGAAAGTAAAAAAGTAAAACAATTTGCAATGTGTTCAAATAATCCAGAAATGATTTTAATTTATAAAAGATTAAATGATTTAAGACAATTAAATTTACATTTAGTTAAAGAAAAAAATAAATTTATATTGGATCATAATGTTTTTAATTCATTATATTTTGATTTCAAAAATAAATTAATAAATCAATCTAAAAATCAAAAAAAAATAATTGAAAAAAAAAAAAATCATCATCAACAAAAAATAAACAAATAAAAAAAATAATAAAAAGAAATTTGAGTT
>JAEEGK010011573.1_pt1 | contig 20132 bp, 16 predicted proteins | sample 8958771 | NCBI WGS metagenome assembly JAEEGK01 (sample SAMN16246547, study PRJNA631951) | gut metagenome | biome: gut microbiome; feature: rumen; material: SC-attached | host: Bos | place: Iran: Karaj | collected 2018-10
AATTTCACAATTGCCTCCTGTTATCCAGTTGAAAACTTTCTCTTACCAATAACTAAAAACCTAAAACTATAAATATTACTACTAACCTAAAACAATCTATTAACCTTTTGACGATGCAAAGGTACGACGATTTTTCTAATCTCACAAGCTTTTATGTGTTTTAAGTGTAAAAATGCCCTTTATTCTTGACTTAAATCAAGGGAATGTGTGCGATAACATCATCTTTTGGCCTTTTACTCATCATTTTTCACTTCTTTTTTAGTACCTTTGACTTCGTCGAAAGTACTCTCGCTCGAGAAAATTCAAATAAAATTTGGTTTTCTTCTCGCTTATTCGTACCTTTGCACCGTCATTTATAATATATAAATAGGTGTATGAAGAAATTATTAGTTATTCTCATTTTATTGATGGTGGCCGTGATTATGATCCTGACACGGCCTGATAAGGAACAACACAAGGAAGCCATGCTAAGGGCTATCGAGGAATACGTCGAAGAGGAGTCCGTTGACCGTCTGGGCGACAATGTGCTGGCTAAGATCAGCAAGGGCGTGGTGGTCAAGACCGCTGAAACCGCCCTTAACTCGAAGCTCAAGGAGCACAACTACTTCATTTTCAATACCACTTCGGTCCGTCTTAAAGGCAATGACAACACCCTCTCCTTGGGTATCTTCGGCAAAGTCATCACCTTCGACAAGGAGATGATCCGCGACAAACTCGAGGAAGCGCTCAAGACGAAGGAGTATAATAAGACCGAGCGCGAGACCGCCAAGCAGAGTGCCAAGGAACTGAAGAAGTTGCAGAAAGAACAGCGTAAGCGCGAGAAGGAACTGGAAAAGGAACAGAAGCGCAAGGAGAAGGAAGCTCGCAAAGAACAGAAGCGGCTTGAAAAGGAAGCCCGCAAGGAGCAGAAACGCCGTGAGAAGGAAGCCAAGGAAAAGGAGTGAAAAGTGACTAATTTGCTGACGCCGTGAGAGTGCTGATTGTGAATACCAGTGACAGGACGGGTGGAGCTGCCGTCGCAGCCAATCGTCTGATGATGGCCCTCAACAACAACGGGGTCAAGGCGAAGATGCTGGTGCGTGACAAACTCAGCGACTCGCTCACCGTCGTCGCACTGCCAAAGTCGCCCCTGCTTCACTGGCATTTCCTCTGGGAGCGCTTTATCATCTACTGCCGGCTGTTGTTCTCCCGTCGACATCTCTTTGAGATCGACCTCGCCAATGCCGGATCCGACATCACCCGTTTGCCGGAGTTCAGGGAGGCTGACGTCATCCACCTCCATTGGATCAATCAGGGCATGCTCTCCCTCAACTCTATCCGGAAGATCCTGCGCTCAGGCAAGCCCGTCGTCTGGACGATGCATGACATATGGCCCGCTACGGCCCTCTGCCACGTCACCCTCGGCTGCCGCCGCTTCACCTCTGGCTGTCACCACTGTCGCCTGCTTCCTGGCGGAGGTTCCGACAGCGACCTCTCCACCAGCGTCTGGCACAAGAAGGAACGTATGCTCGACGGCGAGAACATTTACTACGTCGCCTGCAGCCGATGGCTCGAAGGCGAGGCGAAGGCCAGTGCCCTGCTTCAGGGACAGAAGATCACCAGTATACCCAATCCCATCGACACTCACATCTATCATCGCGGCGACCGTCAGGAGGCTCGTCGGCGTCTCGGACTGCCGTTAGACCGCCAGTATATCCTTTTCGCCTCCCAGCGTGTCACCAATGAGAACAAGGGCATGGGCTATCTCATCGAGGCCTGCCGACTGTTGCACGACCTCACCAATGCCACCGTCCTCATCCTGGGCGGTCATGCCGAGGAGGTTACGCCGCAGCTCTCGCTCCAGGCCATCGCCTTAGGCTATGTCAACGACGAGCGGCGTATCGTCGACATCTATCAGGCTGCCGACGTGTTTGTGCTGCCCTCGTTGTCGGAGAACCTGCCCAATACGATTATGGAGGCGATGGCTTGCGGACTGCCCTGTGTGGGTTTCCGTGTGGGCGGCATCCCGGAGGAGATTGACCATAAGCGCAACGGCTATGTGGTCGAATACCGCAGTGCCGACGACCTTGCCCGTGGCATCCGCTGGGTGCTCACCTCTACCCACTATGAGTCGCTCAGCGACGACTGTGTGCGTAAGGTATCACAATGCTACTCCCAGCAGAGCGTTGCCATGCGCTATGCCGACGTCTATGAACAGGCGATGGCCTTCAAACACTATCATCTATGACCATCACCTACGTTACCATCACTTATAATGCAGCGGATGTGCTGAAGCGAACGCTCGACAGTGTGCTACGGCAGGACTATCGTGACATTGTCCACCTCATTATTGATGGGGCATCCACTGACGGCACCCTTCAAATCGTTGAGGACTATATCCAGCGTTCCAATGCTGCCGACAACGGCCATCGCATCCAGGTGACCTCTGAGCCTGATCACGGCATCTACGACGCCATGAACAAAGGCCTCCGCTCGCTCGATGGCGACTATGTCTGTTTCCTCAATGCCGGTGATTTCCTTCCCGCCTCCGATACTGTCTCGCGCATCGTATCACAGGGGGACGGTTCTTTTGTTACATCCGCCGATGTAACAAAAGAACCGTCCCCCTGTGATACCCCAGCCGTGCTGTATGGCGACACCGATATTGTCGACTCTGAAGGCCGCTTCCTTCATCATCGCCGCCTCGCTCCTCCAGAACATCTCACCTGGAAATCCTTCCGCCACGGTATGCTCGTCTGTCATCAGGCCTTCTACGCCCGTACCGACTTTGCCATCGCCACACCTTACGACCTCCGTTACCGTTACTCTGCCGATGTCGACTGGTGTATCCGCATCATGAAGGCCGCCGCCAAGGAAAACATCCCTCTTCACAACCTCCACATGGTTGTCGCCAATTATACCGAGGAAGGTCAGACTACCCTCCACCACCGTGAGTCCCTCATCGAGCGTTTCCGCGTCATGACCCGCCATTACGGGTGGCTGTCGACCATCGCCATGCACGTATGGTTCGTCTTCCGCTCCCTGCTCTCCCGTAAGGCGGATTAACATTAATTATCCGTTCTTATGTTCTTATGTCTAAAAAAATAAGTACCTTTGCATGCAAAATCAAATAATTGCATTAATAAGGTATGATACGCTTCTTTCAGCCCCCCCAAAAAACAGTGATCGCCACAGAGACCGATCACGCACTCAGTGAACAGGAAATCAAGGAATTAAACTGGCTTTATGGCGAGGCTACGCTACTTGAAGCCGATCAGCTGGAGGGCTATTTTGTAGGTCCTCGCCGTGAGATGGTGACCCCATGGTCGACCAATGCCGTCGAGATTACCCAGAACATGGGTCTCAAGGGCATCAACCGTATCGAGGAATATTTCCCCGTGGCCAATAAGGATGCTGAATACGACGAGATGCTCCAGCGCATGTATAACGGCCTGAATCAGGATATTTTTACGATTAATATCAAGCCAGAGCCCATCAAGTATGTGGACAATCTGGAGGAATACAACGAGCAGGAAGGTTTGGCCCTGAGTCCTGAAGAGATTGAATATCTGCATGGTCTGGAGAAACAGAACGGCCGCCCGCTGACGGACTCTGAGATCTTCGGCTTTGCACAGATCAACTCCGAGCACTGCCGTCACAAGATCTTCGGCGGCACCTTTATTATTGACGGCAAGGAGATGGAGAGTTCGCTCTTTGCAATGATCAAGAAGACCACGCAGGAGAATCCCAACAAGATTCTTTCAGCCTATAAAGATAATGTTGCTTTCGCACAGGGCCCGATTGTTGAGCAGTTCGCTCCAAAGGACCAGAGTACGAGCGACTGGTTCCAGGTGAAAGACATTGAGAGCGTGATCTCATTGAAGGCAGAGACGCATAACTTCCCCACGACGGTGGAGCCGTTTAATGGTGCTGCTACTGGTACGGGCGGTGAGATCCGCGACCGTATGGGTGGTGGTGTCGGTTCTTGGCCTATCGCTGGTACGGCTGTGTATATGACAGCCTACCCTCGTCTGCACGACGATGGAGGTGCTGCACGCGATTGGGAGGATATCCTGCCCGTTCGCCAGTGGTTGTACCAGACACCACAGCAGATTCTGACAAAAGCCTCTAATGGTGCTTCCGACTTCGGTAACAAGTTCGGTCAGCCGCTTATCTGTGGTTCTGTACTGACCTTTGAGCATCAGGAAGGTAAAGAGAAATACGCTTATGACAAGGTTATCATGCTCGCTGGTGGTGTAGGTTATGGCACGAAGCGCGACTGCCTGAAGAAGGAGCCCCAGAAAGGTAACAAGGTGGTGGTCGTTGGTGGTGATAACTATCGCATCGGACTGGGTGGCGGTAGTGTGTCGTCCGTTGATACGGGCCGCTATTCGAACGGTATCGAGCTGAATGCTGTGCAGCGCGCCAACCCTGAGATGCAGAAGCGTGCTTACAATCTCGTCCGTGCTCTTTGCGAAGAGGATGTGAACCCCGTGGTGTCTATCCACGACCACGGATCAGCTGGTCACCTGAACTGTCTCTCTGAGCTTGTTGAGGAGTGTGGCGGTGAGATCGACATGACCAAACTGCCTATCGGTGACAAGACGCTTTCGAGCAAGGAGATTATCGCCAATGAGAGTCAGGAACGTATGGGACTGCTCATCGACGAGAAGCATATCGAACATGTCCGCAAGATTGCCGAGCGCGAACGTGCACCGCTGTATGTGGTGGGTGAGACCACTGGCGATGCCCACTTCTCGTTCAAGCAGGGCGACGGCGTGAAGCCCTTCGACCTCGATGTGGCCCAGATGTTCGGACATTCGCCAAAGACCATCATGCGTGATAATACGGTGGAGCGCCACTATGAGAATGTGACTTATTCACAAGATAAGATAGAGGAATATCTGGAGCGCGTTCTCCAATTGGAGGCTGTGGCCTGTAAGGACTGGCTCACGAACAAGGTAGACCGCTCGGTGACAGGAAAGATTGCCCGTCAGCAGTGTCAGGGTGAGATCCAGTTGCCGTTGAGCGACTGTGGTGTCGTAGCTCTCGACTATCGTGGTGAGAAGGGTATCGCCACCGCCTTGGGTCATGCGCCTCAGGCTGGTCTGGCTAATCCTGCTGCAGGCTCTGTGCTCTCTGTGGCTGAGGCACTGACGAATATCGTCTGGGCGCCGATGGCTGAGGGTATGGACTCTATCTCACTGTCTGCCAACTGGATGTGGCCCTGCCGCTCTCAGGAGGGTGAGGATGCCCGTCTTTACGAAGGTGTGAAAGCGTTGAGTGATTTCTGCTGCGACCTGCATATCAATGTGCCGACGGGTAAGGACTCGCTGAGTCTGAGCCAGCAGTATCCCAACGGCGAGAAGATTATCTCCCCAGGAACGGTTATTGTCTCGGCAGGCGGTGAGGTGTCGGATATCAAGAAGGTGGTGAGTCCCGTCATTGTCAACGACAAGAACGCATCGATTTATCATATCGACTTCTCGTTCGACGAGCAGCATCTTGGCGGCTCTGCCTTTGCCCAGAGCTTAGGTAAAGTGGGCGACGATGTGCCGACGGTGAAGAATCCTGAGTATTTCTGCGATGCCTTCAATGCCATCCAGGAATTGATTAAGAAGGGTTGGATTATGGCAGGTCATGATATCTCGGCTGGTGGTCTGATTACGACACTGTTAGAGATGTGCTTCGCCAATACCAAAGGTGGTATGCATATCAATCTGCACGATATCTGCAAGGACGGCGATGTTGTGAAGGCTCTCTTCGCAGAGAATCCTGGTGTGGTGATTCAGGTGAGCGACGAGCATAAGTTCGAGTTCAAGGAACTGATGGAAGACCTGGGTGTCGGCTTTGCCAAGATCGGTTATCCAGTGGAGAACAGTCGTGAGATTGTGGTGAAGGTTGGCGACGAAGAGAAGAGCTTTGATATTGATGCCCTGCGTGATGTATGGTATAAGACGAGTTACTTACTGGATCGCAAGCAGAGCTTCAACGGCAAGGCCAAGGAGCGCTTTGAGAACTATAAGAAGCAGCCGTTGGAGATGAAGTTCCCCAAAGGCTTCACAGGCAAGCTGGCACAGTACGGACTCAACCCGGACCGTCGTGAGGCTTCTGGCGTGAAGGCTGCCATCATCCGCGAGAAGGGAACCAATGGCGAGCGCGAAATGGCTTATATGCTCTATCTCGCCGGCTTCGACGTGAAGGATGTTATGATGACGGATTTGATTTCGGGTCGTGAGACGCTGGAGGAGGTGAATCTGATTGTCTTCTGCGGTGGTTTCTCCAACAGCGACGTACTTGGTTCTGCTAAGGGATGGGCTGGTGCATTCCTCTTCAATCCGAAGGCCAAGGAGGCATTGGATAAGTTCTATGCCCGTAAGGACACGCTGTCGCTCGGTATCTGCAATGGTTGTCAGCTGATGGTGGAACTCGGGCTTACTGGCGCCAAGGGTGCGAAGATGCTGCACAACGACTCGCATAAATTCGAGAGTGAGTTCATCTGTCTCAGCATCCCACAGAACAATAGTGTGATGTTTGGTTCGCTGAGTGGTTCAAAACTTGGCTTGTGGGTGGCTCACGGTGAGGGTAAGTTCCATCTGCCCGAGGCAGAGAGCAGCTATAACGTGATAGCCAAGTACAACTATGCCGGCTATCCCGCCAACCCCAACGGCTCTGACTATAACGTGGCAGGTATCTGCTCGGCCGACGGTCGTCATCTCTGCATGATGCCGCACCTGGAGCGTGCCTTCTTCCCCTGGCAGAACGCCTGGTATCCCACCAGCCGTCGTCAGGACGAGGTGACACCGTGGATTGAGGCCTTCGTGAACGCAAGGCGCTGGGTAGAGACTCAAAAGTAACTAATTCTCCCCCTGAGTAGGGGGAGTTAGAGGGGGTCTGATCCGCCTCAAGCCAAGCGCTTGTTCAGACCACCCCTAACCCCTCCTAACTTAGGAGGGGAAATAAATACTCTTTATGCAGAATATTTACTTAGAATCGTTCAAGACCTTCTTTAAGATTGGCATATTCACCCTCGGCGGGGGATATGCCATGATTCCTTTGATCGAGGAAGAGGTAGTCAACAAGAAACAGTGGGTGTCGAAGGAGGAGATGCTCGATCTGATAGCCATCGCCCAGAGTTGTCCGGGTGTGTTTGCCATCAATATCGCCACCTTTATCGGCTATAAATTAAATAAGGTACGCGGAGCCATCGCCACAGCTCTCGGCACGGCCCTGCCATCGTTCCTCATCATCCTCGCCATCGCCATCTTCTTCAAGCAGTTTGAGGATAACAAGGTGGTGGCAGCCATCTTCCGAGGCATCCGTCCTGCGGTGGTGGCGCTGATAGCCGTCCCTACATTCCGTCTGGGACAACGGGCGAAGCTGAATAAGTTCACCATCTGGATTCCCGTCGTCTGTGCCCTCGCCATCTGGGCTCTCGGCGTCTCACCTATCTACATCATCATTATCGCAGGCCTCGCTGGGTATATTTACGGCAGATTCTTTAATAAAGGCACGGATTCACACGGCTTAAATAAAAAAGAGCCCACACAATCTGCGCAGAAATAATAAAACCGTGTTAATCCGTGTAATCCGTGCCAAAAATAATAGATTATGATTTTTCTATATTTGTTTATCACATTCTTTGAGATTGGGCTCTTCGGATTCGGAGGGGGATACGGGATGCTGTCGCTGATCCAACACGAGACGGTGGAGCACTACCACTGGCTGTCGACGGCAGAGTTTACCGATATCGTCGCAATCTCACAAATGACGCCTGGTCCTATCGGCATCAACTCAGCCACCTATTGCGGCTATACGGCTATCCAGAATGCAGGCTATGGCCATACGATGGCGATTCTCGGCTCAGCCACAGCCACCTTTGCGCTGGTGCTGCCATCGCTGATCCTGATGATACTGATCAGTAAGATGTTCATGAAATACATGAACACCTCACTGGTACAGTCCGTCTTCAAGGGGCTGCGTCCTGCCGTCGTGGGACTCCTTGCTGCCGCCACACTGCTGCTCTGCAACAAGGAGAACTTCTCCACACCGATGGAGAATCCCTGGCAGTTCTGGATCAGCGTTGCTCTCTTCGCAGCCACCGCCTTCGGAACGGGCTACTTGAAGATCAACCCCATCCGTATGATCTGCTATGCGGGCTTCGCCGGACTATTGCTGCTATACTGATATATTTCGGCACGGATTACACGGCTTTTATCAAAGACACGGCTTCCTATCCCTGTAGAAAGCCGTGTCCTTATTATATAAGGCCGTGTTAATCCGTGCCTAAAACAACTCTTACTTCGCCAAAGCTTCGAACAATTTGTCGAGTGCGATGTCTGCATTGCCGTTGGTCTCGTTGAGCAGGGTGACAAACTTCGAGCCGATGATAGCACCAGCGGCATTGTCCTGGGCTGCCTTGAGCGTCTGGGCATTGGAAATGCCGAAGCCAATCATACGGGGATTGCGTAGGTTCATCGCGTTGATACGACGGAAGTAGGCTTGCTTGGCATCGTCGAAGCTCTTCTGGGTGCCCGTGATAGCAGCAGAAGAAACCATATAGATAAAGCCGTCCGTGTTGTCGTCGATGAAACGGATACGTTCCTCGCTCGTTTCAGGCGTGATGAGCATAATGATACGCAGGTCATACTTGTCGGCCACGGGCTTCACGATGTTTAGATAGTCGTCGAAGGGCAGGTCTGGGATAATGGCCCCACTGACACCAGCCTCAACACACGACTGACAGAACGCCTCGATGCCGTAGTGCAGGATGGGATTGAGATAGCCCATCAACACAAGGGGAATTTCCACTTGGTCCTTGATGGACGCCAATTGTGAGAAAAGCGTCTTCAGAGTCATACCGTTCTTCAAAGCCTGCGTGGCAGCACTCTGGATGACTGGGCCATCGGCCAAGGGATCACTAAACGGGATACCTACCTCGATCATCGCAATACCGCGACGCTGGAGGGTGAGAATCACATCGGCAGTACCTTCGAGGGTGGGACAACCAGCACAGAAATAGAGCGAAAGGAGCTTCTGGTCTGTGCTATTTGCGAAAAGTTGATTGATCTTATTCATTTTTCTATTTTTTATGGAACACAGAGACACAGAGGTACAGAGTATTTGATAGTTAATCTCTGTATCTTTGTATCTCTGTGTTCAAATTACACATAAATTCTTTAAGTTTTGCGACATCCTTGAGGCCTGGGGAAAGTTCAAAGCGGGAGTTGAGGTCGATGCCGATGCACTTGGGATGGTAAAAAGCATTAACCCGCTCTGCGTCATCTGGGCCGATGCCGCCACTGAGCAAGAAGGGCGTAGCACCCTGATAGGCATCGAGGACATCCCAGTTGAACTTCTCACCATTGCCGCCCACAGATTTGCCTTTGGCATCGAAGAGGAAACAATCGACGAGTCCTTCATAGGACTGTGTCTGTAAGAGGTCTTCCGCCGTAGAGATGTTGAAAGCCTTGATGACATGCAAGCCTCCGAGTTGGAAGATGTACGACGGCGACTCCTGTCCATGCAACTGGATATAGTCGAGGGCATAGTCATCAGCCAATCGTTTCACCTGCTCAGGATCCTCATCAACGAACACCCCCACCCGCTTCACACGTTTTGGCAGATAGTCAGGGCGCTGACTCACATACCGACTGGACTTGGGCCAGAAGATAAAGCCCATCATATCGATACCGAGGGCTTCGACGGCGCGGATGTTATCGGCCTCGCGCATGCCACAAACCTTTATGATCATAGTCGTTCTTTTTTGCAAGGACTACAGGACTTAAGGACTTTTTCAGACTGTCGTGTTAGTCTTGTTGTCCGTTGCTAAAATAAACTCACGGAGTGCCTGGCCTGGGTCTGGAGTCTTCATAAAGTTCTCACCAATGAGGAAGCCTCGGAAGCCTGCAGAACGGAGGGCACGGACAGTGGCGGGATCGGAGATGCCACTCTCGCTCACCTTAACAGCATCCTTCGGCAACAGCTCTGCAAGACGGAAGGAGTTTTCGACATCCGTCACGAACGAACCGAGGTTGCGGTTGTTGATGCCGCAGAGGTCTGGACCGAGGTCTGCATATTCCAGTTCATGTTCAGCGTGCATCTCCAAAAGCACTTCGAGACCGAGGGCATGAGCCTTATCCATCAGCTGTTTGCACTGGGCCTTCGTCAGGCAGGCGGCAATCAGCAGTACAGCCGAGGCTCCACAGAGGGCTGCCGCATAGAGTTGTGCCTCGTCGATGACGAAATTCTTATATAAGATAGGTAAGGCGACACCGCTCTGTCGCGCTATGCGAATGAAATCGTCAGAACCGCCGAAGTAGTGCTCGTCGGTAAGGATGCTCAAGGCGGCGGCACCATTCTGCTGATAAGCGAGCGGAATGACATCAGCCCTTCCCTCCTCTTTGATCCAGCCCTTCGAGGGCGAACGGCGCTTGAACTCAGCAATGATGCCCGTCTCACTTTGGAGCAAAGCCTCACGCAAGGAGGGTTTCTTGGCACAGAGATGGTCAAGCTCCTCGTGCTTGGTGACGATAATTTGTTGTAAGATATCTTGCATAATCATTCTTCTTTGGCACGGATTCCACGGATTAACACGGCTTTATGATTTCTGCGCTGAGGGTGCGGGCTCTTTAAAAAAGCCGTGAAATCCGTGTAATCCGTGCCTAAAATTTAACTATTGAGTTCGACGAATTTCTTGAAGGTCTTTAAAGCGGCGCCGGAGTCGATACTCTCACGGGCAATGGCGATACACTCCTCGATGCTCTTCTGTCCCTTCTCCAACACTTGGATGCCGAAGCCAGCATTGGCCAGCACAATGTTCTTCTGAGCAGGCAGGGCACGGTTCTCGAGGACACTGTCGAAAATCTGTGCGGCCTCTTCCTCGGTGGCACCGCCGACGAGCTCTTCGGGTTTGGCAATCTCAAAACCGAGGTCCTGAGGCTTGAAGATACGTTCGTAGTTGTTGGTGGTCACTTTGAAGTCGCCTGTCAGAGAGATCTCATCGTAGCCGTCGATGGAATTCACGATACCAAAGTCAATGCCAATCTTCTGATACACCTGATTGTAGAGGCGCATCTGGTCGAGGTTGGCCACACCCAAGAGCTGGCATTTGGGCTGCGAAGGATTCACCAGCGGACCCAGCAGATTGAAGATGGTGGGGAACTGCAAAGCCTTACGGATGGGACCAACGAACTTCATCGCCTTGGCAAAGAGCTGGGCGTGGAGATAGACGATACCAGCCTCATTAAGTGAGCGGTTCAGCTTGTCGATGTCGTCCGTGAACTTGATGCCGTGATGCTGAATCACATTCGAGGCTCCGCTAACGGAAGTAGCGGCGTAGTTACCGTGCTTGGCCACCTTGTAGCCGGCACCTGCAATTACGAAACAAGCCGTGGTCGAGATATTAAAGGTGTTCTTACGGTCACCACCAGTACCCACCACGTCGATATAACGGTCGGCATTGAGAATGGCTGGTACACCTGTCTCCAGGATACCATCGCGGAAACCGAGCAGTTCGTCGACGGTGACACCACGCATCTGCAGAGCGGTCAACAGGGCTGTGATCTGCTCCGTTGGATACTCACTCTGAGTGATACCAATCAGAATATTCTTCATTTCTTCACGAGACAGTTCCTCGTGGTTCAGCATCCTGTTCAGGATGTCTTTCATTGTTTGTTGTGCCATGATTTTATTTTTTTTTGCAACGGACTGCAGGACTTAAAGACTTTTTCTTTTAGGATAATCGGTCCTGTTAGTCCTGTTGTCCGTTGCTGAATTAATATTAAAGGAAGAGCCAGTTCTGGAGCATTTTCTTGCCATCGGGGGTGAGGACACTCTCAGGATGGAACTGGATACCTCGGACATTGAGGGTCTTGTGACGCAGGGCCATTACCTGACCTTCGTCGCTGACGGCAGTGACTTCGAGGCAATCGGGGAAGTTCTCATTCGACACCACCCACGAGTGGTAGCGTCCGATGGTGATATCCCGTTCGATGCCGCTGAAAATAGGATCGTCGGCGATGATATGGCAGGGGGTGGCGACACCGTGGAAGACATCCGACAGATTCTCCAACTTACCACCAAACACTTCACCGATGGCCTGATGACCTAAGCAGACACCCAAGATAGGCTTCTTGCCGGCATAGGTGCGGATGACGTCAAGCAACAGGCCTGCCTCAGAAGGGATACCAGGTCCTGGCGAGAGAATGATCTTGCTATAGGGTTCGAGTTCTGCGAGTTCAAACTGGTCGTTTCGCACAACGGTGACCTCTGCGCCCAACTCCTTCACTAAATGACTCAGATTATACGTAAACGAGTCGTAATTATCTATAATGACTATCTTCATAACTTTTCTGCTTTTTCGATGGCCTTGCGCAGGGCACCGAGTTTGTTGTTCACTTCCTGTAATTCATACTCCACGTCGCTCTTGGCCACGATGCCGCCGCCAGCCTGGAACCACAGTTCACCGTTGCGGGAGACAAACGTGCGGATGGTGATGGCCTGATTCAGCGAACCGTCGAGGCCGATGATGCCGATGCAACCACCGTAGGCACCACGGTTATGGGGCTCGTACTCAGAGATCAGCTGCATAGCACGCACCTTGGGGGCGCCGCTCAAAGTTCCAGCAGGGAAGGTGTCGATAAACGCCTTGATGGGATCTGCGCCCTCATCGAGTTCGCCTGACACTCTCGACACCAAATGAATGACATGCGAGTAATACTGCAGGTCCTTGTAGAAATCGACCTTCACATGGTGGCAGTTCCTCGACAGATCGTTGCGGGCAAGATCCACCAGCATCACATGTTCGGCATTCTCCTTGGGATCATTGCGCAAGTATTCTGCTCCCCGGCGGTCTGCCTCTGCATCACCCGTACGTTTCGTTGTTCCTGCGATGGGATCGATATAAGCCTTCTGGCCTTCGATACGACAATGGGTTTCAGGCGAAGAGCCGAAGATGCGGAAACCGCCAAAGTCGAAGTAGAAAAGATAAGGCGAGGGATTGATGCTGCGCAGGGCACGATAGAGTTTGAAGTCGTCGCCCTCGTACTTCTGGATGAAGCGGCGCGAGAGCACGATCTGGAACACATCGCCACGCAGACAGTGCTGGATGCCCTTTCTGATATTCTCCCTGTGCTCATCATCAGTCAGCGTACTCCTGACATCACCCACAGGATGGAAGTCGTAAGCTTGCACATTAGCCTTATTCATCGCCTTCAAGATGGCATCGATGTCTGAAGTGTCACCCAGCGTCACAACTTTGAGCATATTATTATGATGGTCGAACTCAATCACCACCTTATATAATATATAGAGCACATCGGGGGCATCGTTCTTCGCCTGCGTCTCGTCCTTCACTGGAATGTCCTCAAAGTATCTCACGGCGTTGAAGCTCGTATAGCCGAAGAGTCCGCAGACAGCTGCATCCTCGCCATTGACCTCGATGCGGTCGATGAGTTCGTGGATGGCTTTGTCAGAGCGATACTCCTTATTCACCTCATGCTGGAAGGTCGAGCCGTCAGGATAACTAACGGTGGCAATCCCGTGTCCGATAGCCACGCTGGCGATGGGATTCAGTCCGATAAAACTTCGCGAGTTGTTCGCATCGTGATAGTCCGAACTTTCCATCAGTGCACTCTGCGGATAGAGGTCTCTCAGTCGCATATAGACTCCCACCGGCGTATAGAGATCCGCCAATATCGTCTTGCTTTTTGTTTTATAACAGAAATTTCTCATTGCATTGCCTATTTTATTAATGATCATTCGTGTTCAATTTGTGGTAATTCGTGTGAGAATCATTAATGATCATTCGTGGTCATTGATGGTCATTCGTGTTAAAGAAAACATGAATTATCATGAATATCCACGAATTTTCCATTAATTATTTTTGTTTCCAACCTCATTCAGCATAGCCTTGTTCTTGAGGTACGTCTCAATATCCTTGTCGCCGCGACCGCTGACGGTGAGCACCACTACATCATCGGGTTTGAAGCTGAGTTTCGAGAGGGCAGCGATGGCGTGGGCACTCTCAATGGCAGGGATAACACCTTCCATTCGGGTGAGTTCGTATCCAGCGCGAATCGCCTCGTCGTCGTTGATGGAGAGTACCTGCGTACGGCCCTGCTTCGCCATATTGCAGTGCATCGGTCCCATACCAGGATAGTCAAGACCGGCAGAGATTGTAAAGGCTTCCTGTATCTGTCCGTCCTCGTCCTGCATCACCAACATCTTCGCACCATGCAGAATTCCCGTCGTACCACGATGAATCGTCGCTGCCGTGTAATCGGTATCCCAGCCGTGTCCGCCAGCCTCAGCCAATACGATCTTCACGCGCTCATCGTCCATATAGTGATAAATAGTGCCTGCGGCATTCGAGCCTCCTCCGATACAAGCAATCAAGTAATCAGGGTAGTCGCGCCCGATCTTTTCTTCAAGTTGCCACTTAATCTCTTCGGAGATGACGCTCTGCATGCGGGCCACGAGGTCAGGATAAGGATGGGGACCCATCGTAGAACCCACGATATAGAACGTGTCGCTGGGATGACAGCACCAGTCTCTGATCGCCTCGCTGCACGCATCACTCAGCGTCATATTACCTGTACGGACGGGATGCACCTCGGCACCCAGCATCTTCATACGCTCGACGTTCGTGTGCTGGCGCTCCACATCGGTGGCACCCATAAACACCTCGCACTTCATGTTCATCAGTGCACAGACCGTTGCCGTTGCCACACCATGCTGGCCGGCTCCCGTCTCAGCAATAATCCTCGTCTTGCCCATCTTCTGAGCCAACAGGATCTGTCCGATGGTGTTGTTGATCTTGTGGGCACCCGTATGGTTCAGATCCTCACGCTTCAGATACAACTGACAACCATACTGTTCACTCATCCTCTTCGCGAAATACAGCGGAGACGGACGCCCCACGTAGTCCTTCAACAGTGCATGATACTCTGCCTTAAACTCAGCACTCTCGATAATCGGCAGATAAGCCTCCTGCAGATCATGCACACACTTGTAGAGAATCTCCGGCACGTAAGCACCCCCGAACTCTCCATAGAAACCGTTCTTGTCTACTTGATAATGTCCCATATATTTCAAAGTTTTTGCGTAAATACTCAAATTGTGAATTGCGAATTGAAAAAGGCCTGTCGCAAGAACGACAGGCCTTTTCGTATATCTCCACTATAGGTACGCGGCTATCTTCTCACGATCTTCCGAATCTTGAGCTGCGCCACCACCAATAGTTTGCATTTCTTGTCATTTTCGTTTCGTTTTATAACTTTCTGGCGGCAAAAGTACACATTTCCTTTCATTCTGCCAAATTTTATCGCAACTTTTTTACTTTTTTCTATCAAATTCCCTCTCTACGCAACAAAATTAAGCATGACGAGGATGTGTTTTTTGGTCTTTTCCTTGCATAATTGGAAATAAAGTCGTACCTTTGCAGCAAGAAAGATTATTAATGATATAACAAACTACAACAATGAGAAAAATTCTGTTATTATTGCTGTCGGCCCTGCTGCCGATGTGCGTATCAGCTGTCAGCCTGAAGCGTGTCAGTGTGCACGATCCGAGCGTCGTGTGGGATCCATCCTCACAAACCTATTACATCTTCGGTTCCCACCGTGATCACGCCAAATCCACCGACATGATGAACTGGACGAAAATCACCGTGCCCTGGGCTACGGCAACGAGCAGCAACGCTGATCCTAATGTCGCCTTTACCACGCCAGAGGTAACGAAGATCAAGAAAGGCGGCCAGGAATACGACTTCGCCTTTGATGCCGTCAAATGGTCAGCACTGGGTGGCGCACAGGGTCAAGCCAAGTATAATGTGACTGGCAATCAGTGGGCACCAGACGTGATTTACAACAAGGCCATGCAGAAATGGTGCATGTACCTCAGCATCAATGGCGACAACTGGTACTCCAGCATCATCATGCTCACGGCCGACAACATCGAGGGGCCCTATCGCTATCAGGCTCCGGTGGTCATCAGCGGATTTAAAAACGGTACGGAATACAAGGACACCGACCTCGAAGTGGTGTTAGGTTCTCTCGATGCTCTGCCTGATCGTTACAAGACAGGTAGCAAGTGGGGCGAACGTTGGCCCAACAACATCGACCCCTGTGTGTTCTACGACGAGGAAGGCAAACTGTGGATGTCATACGGCTCGTGGAGCGGTGGCATCTGGATGCTCGAACTCGACGAGGAAACGGGCTTGCGCGACTATGATGTGGAATATGAACTAACGGGCAAAGGCAATGGCATCACCGTCGACCCCTACTTCGGCAAGAAGATCGCCGGCGGCTACTATGTCTCTGGTGAGGCCTCATACATTGAGCACATCGGCGACTACTACTTCCTCTTCATGTCCTACGGCGGCCTGGCTGCTGGCGGCAAAGCCAACGACTACAACAATGGCGGTTACCAGATGCGCGTGTTCCGCTCTGAGAATCCCGACGGCCCCTATAAAGATATGAATGGTACCGATGCCGTCTATAACTCCTACCAGCTGAACTTCGGCCCCGATGCCAATTCCAACCGTGGCATCAACATCTTTGGAGCCTATACAGACTGGGGCAACCAGGCTAAGGGTAACCTTGGCGAACGCTCACAGGGCCACAACTCCATCATCGCCGCTGAAGACGGACGCACTTATCTGGTCTATCACACCCGTTTCCAAAACAGGAATGAGGAGCATCAGGTGCGCGTCCATCAGGTATTCCTGAGCAAGAACGGCTGGCTCGTGGCTGCTCCTTTCGAGTATACAGGAGAGCAGGTGACTACTGCCGACATCGCCACTACCCAGCAAATAGCTACCGACCAGATTCCTGGCGACTACAAACTGCTTATCCACAAATACAAATTGAACCATCTGAAGAAGGAGGCTGTCAGTCCTGTGGACATCCAGCTCAACGCTGATGGTACGATCAGCGGTAGCCAGACGGGTACTTGGAGCATTGAGGAAGGCACCTCATACGTCATTATCAAGATTGGCTCCACCACCTACTACGGTGTATTCGTGGAACAGACGCTGGAGCCCACCGACGACAAGGCGGTTGCCTTCACGGCTGTCACTAAGAACGGCCAAACCATCTGGGGCTATCAGACCGCTGCCGCTACGGGTATCGAGCAAATCGTCAATCGTCCATCCGTAAATGGTAAGTATTACGATCTACTAGGCCGTCCCGTTTCCACGCCTCAGCGCAAGGGTATCTACATCCTCAACGGCAAAAAAGTAATCAGGTAGTTTTAGACATTACCCAAATAGACATACCTTATCCCCTCCTCCTCTGCGATGCGCTTGGCAGACTGCAGAGTGCGGAGGGGTGTTGGTTGAATATCCTGCATCTTGTATCTGGGGAAGAACCGGCTGAAGTGCAGCGGGGCTTCCGTAAGATGGTTGTCTGCGAGCCATCGGCACATCTGACGAATCATCTGCATATCGTCGTTGACGCCTGGGATAACAAGATTGGTGAGTTCTATCCACACGCCGGCATCCCGCATGGCGAGGATGGTGTCAAGCACGGGTTGCAGATGTCCACCGCTGACACGCTTATAGATGTCGTCGCTGAATGACTTCAGATCGATATTGGCGGCATCAAGGTATGGCAGCAAGTCAGCCAGTGGTTCCTGACAGACATAGCCTGCCGTCACGAGGATATTCCAGAGTCCTGCCTCGTGAGCCGATCGCGCCGTATCGGTGATATATTCTAAATAGGTAAGGGGTTCGGTATAGGTATAGGCGATGCCTGGGCAGTGGTGCTTCAGGCAGAGCGAGACCACTTCTTCAGGAGAGAGGTTATAATGGTCTGCCTGCTCTGGCGATGCCTGTGAGATATCGTGGTTCTGACAATTCAGGCAGCGGAAGTTACACCCTGTGCAGGCGATGGACAGGCAGGTAGTACCAGGATGGAAATGGTAGAGTGGTTTCTTCTCCACAGGATCAATGGCCAAGGCACAAGGCTTACCATAAACCTCGCTCACAAGCACGCCACCATGATTCCGCCGACTGCGACAGACACCCGTCTTACCCTCAGCGATATGGCAGTGATGCGGACAGAGCAGACACTCCACTCCCCCACCCTCCAACTTCCTATAATACCTACATTCTATCATCTACAGATATTTTTAAGACAACGGATTACACGGATTTAACGGATTATTCTCTGAGTTTCTGTCATTTACCTGTCAATCCGTTTAATCCGTGAAATCCGTTGTCGTTAAAATACTATCGCTTCGTAAACATAGAGTTCTGCGTCCTTCCATCCGTTCCAGCCAAGTCCGGCCTTGTCCTGAGAGCAGTGTCCCACGAACTCTTCCTTCGTCCAGTTCACCTCGTCGGCCACCTGTGGCAGGAACGTACCGCTGCGATAACCCTTGCGGATATAGATGCCGTGACGATGCAACTCAAACTCGTCGAGGCTCTGGATGCGGCGCATGGGAGTAAGCACGGAGATTTCGATGTCGATATCATCCAGTTCCTCACGGCTGACGGGCATAAACCTCGGATCTTCAAAGGCAGCGGCACGAGCCATCTCTGCCACGATCTCATACAATGGCGTGTCCTCGCCGAAGTGTCCAATGCAACCACGAAGATGACCATGCTTATGCAACGACACAAAGGCCCCGCACTTCTTGCTGAGCATCGGATAATTTTGCATCAGACTATCACGGAATGACACGGACTTGCCATCGAGGGAATCCTTGATGCTCTGGAGCGCAATCTCTTTCAGCATCTTTTTATCATTCTCGGATAACACAAAATCCGTGTTCGTCCGTGTTCTTCCGTTGCCATCATTTCCGTTGCGCATGATGACGAACGAATGATAGCCCACCACACGACTGTGATCCGTATCGCCGATGTCACCAGAGTTCTGGTACATCAGGTGCTTCACCTCATAGGTGCTGTCGAGCATCAACATCAGCGTGATGATGGCGAACTCCCCACAAGCACTCGTCGCCAGGTTCCGTTTACCGCTTCGGGCGTTCTCCTCGATGGCCGCAATAAACTGTCCTACATCCCCACTCTCGATCGCCTTCCCCGTCTTGCCATCCGCCTCATAGGCATCCTCATACGTCGGATAGTGCGAGAAGTCGCTGCTGATCACAAAGAGGTTCTCATCCGTGAAATACGGCTTGAGCGCCTCCGCCATCCTCGACAGTTTCTGGAAGTCGTTCGTAGAAATAATAATCGGCACGATGGGCGGTACATCGCCGAGTCTTCGTTGCAGGAAAGGCAACTGCACCTCCAGGCAATGCTCCCTATCGTGCGCCTCCGCTCTATAAAAGAACACCCTCTCGGAATCTTTTGCCGAATCAAAATCCGTTAAATCAGTGCCATCCGTTGTCGTTAAAGCCATCCCCGTCTCCCTGTCCACCTTCACGTCGCCCAAAGGCGTAGCATAATAATCCGCCTCCGTGTTCACCGAAGCCCCGTCGAGCCACTCATGGTGACTGGGGCCGAGCAGGAATATCCGCTTGTACGGCTGCTTCGGGTTGAGCGCCATATAGGCCGACGCCGCCACGTTGCCCGAATAATAATACCCTGCGTGTGGTACGATAAGTGCTGCCACACGACGACTGTCCGCACTCCCTCTGTGAAGCGCCAGGAAACTGTCCACCTCCTGACTAAGCCTCTGGGCATTGCCCTCATAGAACCTGTTCGCCTGGGTGGCAGGCCTCACGACGGGTTCCCTTGTCTGTCCGTTACACGAATTCATCATCACTATAATTGCTAAAACGATACTTACTATCATGACACACTATTTGCTGCAAAGATACATCATTTTTAAGAAACCACCAAAACTTCTACACCTTTTTATATATAAGTAGAGAAAAATACACGCTAATAGGCATCTGAGTTCCAGATTCTGCTTCTACCTCTACTAAATGATTGGGATTTATCCTAAAAGTTACTGAATATAAATGGTTTAGCAAATAATTCCACAGCTTTTTGCTTCTACTTTGCCTCTACTATCCTTCTACCTTCCTTCTACCTTGCCTCTACCAAGCTATCTTATATCGACAATCAGAAAGCTTTAGGCTCACAGTTTGTTCCCAAGGTGGGAATGCCATGTTCCCAGTATGGGAACACCGCATTCCCAGCATGGGAACATTTCTTCCCCTTAATGGGCATTTCGTCACTTGAC
>JAEEGK010011576.1_pt1 | contig 20130 bp, 15 predicted proteins | sample 8958771 | NCBI WGS metagenome assembly JAEEGK01 (sample SAMN16246547, study PRJNA631951) | gut metagenome | biome: gut microbiome; feature: rumen; material: SC-attached | host: Bos | place: Iran: Karaj | collected 2018-10
CGCTCGTATAGAGAAGGCTTATAACTCTCAGCAGGACGCCATAGTCTCAGTACGCCGTACCAAGGGCCGCAATGACAGCTACTACGACCAGCTCACCGAGAAGTTCTCCATCCATCAGGCCATGCTCTTGCGCGATGATGACCCCGACGGCAACCGTACCCGTTCCATGCTGAAGAACTGGACGCGTCAGGGACTTATCCGAAACATCGGTGTTGGTCAGTACGAAAAAGTCTAATGGTTTACGGTTTATTGGTTTAAATCATCTCTATCAAACATATCCCCGCAACTCTTCATTGGAATTGCGGGGGATAATTTTACACAAAAAGAACCGTAACTTTGTGTTATGCTTTGTCTAATTTACAAATCCCGACTAAGTTTATTGTCATTCAAAAACAAAGGTACAATGAATATTGTAGGTTTTGTTATAATCTTCTACTTTCTTCTGAAGAATGGCAGTTGTCTCGTTTGACTTCTGCAAATAGGTACAATGAGTTGTCATTTTTCCTAATAAACCTGCTTGATATGCTATGAATAACATGACGCCCTGTATGTCATGGTCATCACCTATTCCTTTGGATGATTTTGTATTCATATAAAATAGCAAATCACCTTTATCCATATCCTCGCCATAGAACATATAGTATATCTCAATATTGTCTTTTTTGAGATTATTTGCAAGTGACTTGATCAACTCACCCTCTTCGTATGCTAAAGAATAAATGTGGTTTGTGCTTTCAGCTCCAGATAAATATCCATATGAATCGTAAGTAATACTACAATCGCCAAGTTGAGAAATGTAGCCTTTTTCATTGAGTCTAAACATATAATTTCTTTTGCTATAGGATGACCATGACATAAAGTTTATGAATTTGAAATCATAGTCGATTTTTAAAAATTCTAATTCTTCCTCAACATTCTTTCCATTATTGTCTATATAACTATTAGGCAAAATAACTTTCGACAATCTGCCCATTTTATCATAACTTATCTTAAAAGTATAAGTATTTGTTTTACTATCATATTCAGAGGGTACTTGAACTATCAATTGCACTAATTTTTTTCCGTTATTTACATTAACGCCATCAACTACTTTGGAACTACCACCATCGTCATCTCCACCACATGAAACAAAACCACCACTCAATATTGTGACCATTACAACAGCCAACAAGAAAAAGAAATTATACTTCATAATACTATTCATTTTAAGTTATAGATAATAATAATAATAATATCACACACAAAAAGAAAACGTGGACTACTTACTTCGTCTACGTTTCGGAGGCATCGCCAAACGCCCAATCATCTTAAACGAGTAAATGCCCACGCCTGCCGGCGTGAACTCCTCTTTTGTTCTTGATGATTTCTTTATATTGGCGATATTCCGAAACAAGAATCTAAAAGCGGATGTTCATCCTATATGTCCATTTTATATTTATCTCAGCCCATAGGCATCTGCGGTTTTAAGGGTTCAACATTTGTTTAACATCGGCAAAGATAAGAAAAAAAACGGAAGATTCCAAACTTTTGAGTAAAAAAATTCAAAAGACACGTTCCAAATCGGTTTGAATACTTAAATCGGCAACGAAGAATTCTCGTTCTTCGACGTAGAATTTTATACGGAACATGGGGCTGGTCCCCGTTTCGTACACAGCAGAACCGAACCTACTGTGCATTTTTAGTACCGTTCGTGATGAGAATAAAGAATCCTCCCATGATTCATCGTTCGTGATGGCCAGATTGATGAAATTATTGATAGTGACAACTACATCAAGATAGGCTATTTTTCTTAACTACACAGCATGCTGACAATGCGCTCGGCTGTGCGACCATCCCAACGGTCAGGCAATTGGCCTGTGGTCCAGTCGCCGGCCAAGAGGCGATGAAGTTCTGAGGCCAGACGGTCAGCATCCTCGCCAACGAGCACGTTGGTGCCCTGTTTGACGGTTTCCTGATGCTCGGTATATGAGTTGAGGGTGATGCAGGGTACGTGGTTGAAGGTAGCTTCCTCGGCCACATTGCCTGAGTCGGTGATGATGCCTTTGGCATGGGCTGTCAGGTAGCCGAACTCCAGATAGCCAAGGGAGGGCACAATACGGATAGCAGTCTGTAACTCAGGGTGTTTTACCGTCATCACCTGAACAGTCTTGGCAGCCAATCCACGCAAGGGGGCAATGACTGGCACGGAGCCTGCCTCGCGGGCTATGGCCTGCAACATGAGCAGCAGATTGGCTTCTGAAGCCAGCAAGGCCTTGCGGTTCAGGGTAAACACGAGATAGTTCCCATCCTCGACGCCATCCAGACAGGCAGGACGCTGCCAACGGTCACGACAATAGCGCAACTGGTCCATCAGGATATTGCCCACCATATATATTTTATGCAGTTCGGCACCCTCGCGCGTGGCAATGCTGCTGGAGCCAATACCAGCTGTGAACAGCATGTCGGAAAGGCCATCAATGACCAAACGGTTAATCTCCTTGGGCATGTTGATGTCGAACGAGCGCGTGCCAGCCACCAAATGGGCCAGACGGGCACCACGCTTCTTGGTGACAATAGCGGCAGCCATCGTAGAAGCCAGGTCGTCGACCACAATGACGCTATCGACAGGATGCTGTTCAAGATAGTGCTCGAACTCAGCCATCACGCGACCTGTCAACTCGTTGAGATTCTCGCAGTCAACACCCAGACAGACATCAGGACGGGGCATCTCCAAATCGCTGAACAACGAAGGTTCGAGCGTCGGGTCGTCCTCACGACCTGCATACACCAGCTGATAGCTGCATTCGTCGTTATGCTCGATGGCACGAATAAGTGGAGCAACCTTCACGAAGTTGGGTCGAGCCCCAGTAAAGATACATATTTGCTGTTTCATGCTGCAAAATTACAAATAAGTGAGAGAAAAAACAAATTTTTATATAGAAATAACCGCAGATTCCGCAGATTATACAGATTTATTCGTAACTTTGCAGCTGAATTTGCAGCTGAATATGAACGAACACAAGATTATCAACGACCCTGTATTCGGGTTTATCAAGATTCCACGAGGACTGCTCTACGACGTGGTGCGCCACCCTTTGTTCCAGCGTCTGAACCGCATCAATCAGTTGGGATTGGCCTCTGTCGTCTATCCTGGTGCACGCCACACCCGTTTCCAGCACTCATTAGGTGCCTTCTACCTGATGTCGGAGGCTGTGAAGTCGCTACAGGAGAAAGGCATATACATCTTCGACTCTGAGGCTGAAGCCGTCAAGGCAGCCATTCTGATGCACGACATTGGGCATGGCCCGTTCTCGCATGTGCTGGAGAATACGCTTATCAAAGGTATTTCGCACGAGGACATCTCGCTGCTGATGATGGAGCAGATGAACCGCGACCTGAAAGGACAACTGGCTCTGGCCATCAGCATTTTCAAGGATGACTATCCCAACAAGATATTCCACCAGCTGATATCGTCGCAACTGGACATGGACCGCCTGGATTATCTGCGTCGTGACTCGTTCTTTACTGGCGTGACAGAGGGTAACATCGGTAGTGCCCGCATCATCAAGATGCTGAACGTGAAGGATTCGCAACTGGTGGTCGAGGTAAAAGGCATCTATTCGATAGAAAACTACCTGACCACACGACGACTGATGTACTGGCAGGTGTATCTGCACAAAACGGCTGTGGGATACGAGAAGATTCTGATTAGCGCCCTGAAGCGTGCAAAAATGCTGACAAAACAAGGGTACGACATCTTTGCTGCCCCTGCCCTCGCCTACTTCTTGAAAAACGACGTTGACCACACTTGGTTCGAGGAACATCCAGAGGCGCTGACGATGTATAGCGAACTGGACGATTCTGACATCTGGAGTGCCCTGAAAGCATGGAAGCACAGCGACGACAAAACCCTCTCGTTGCTTGCAGAAAGCATGATAGACAGACATCTGTGGCGTGTGGAAGTCAGTGAAGAGCGACCCTCGCAGGAACGCCTTGACGAGATAGCACAAAGCATAGCCAAGAAGGAGGGCATATCACTGGAAGACGCAGCCTACCTGATGAGCCTGACGGAGATAGGAAAAGACATGTATAACCCCGACGATGACAGCATCGGAATACTTTACAAAGACGGAACGGTCAAAGACATTTCTGAGGCTTCGGAAATCTTAAATGTGCAACTGCTTTCAAAGAAAATACGCAAATATTACCTCTGCTATCAACGTTTCTGAGGTTTCTAAAAACACCCACATTCGAAAAATATTTTAATTAAATTTGGTTTTTTGCTTATTTATTCGTATCTTTGCAAAGTTTTATAAAATAAAGTAAGAGAAAATGCAGTTTACAGCCAAACAAATAGCCGAATTTATCGGTGGACGCGTGGAAGGTAACGAGCAGGCTACTGTCAGCACCTTTGCAAAGATTGAAGAGGCTACAGAAGGCGCAATCACCTTCCTTTCGAACCCCAAATACACGTCATATATATACAATACGAAAGCCAGTATCGTGCTGGTAAACGACGACTTGGAACTTGAGCATCCCGTGGATTCGACCCTTATCAGAGTACCCAACGCTTACGAATGCGTAGCCAAGCTGATGCAAATGTATGCCGCCACGCTGCCCAAGAAGACAGGCATTGACCCGTTGGCTTTTGTCAGCAAGACAGCCGAAATTGGCAAGGATGTTTATGTGGGTCCGTTTACCTATATCGGCGAGGGTGTTAAGATTGGCGACGGAACGCGCATCTTCCCCAACGTCACCATTTACGACGGATGTCAGATTGGCCAGAATGTTACTATCCATGCAGGTGCCGTGATTGGTGCCGACGGATTCGGATTTGCCCCAAACACTGAGGGTTACGAGAAGATTCCACAACTTGGCACTGTCATCATCGAGGACGATGTGGAGATAGGCGCCAACACTTGTGTGGACCGTTCGACCATGGGCGAGACCATCATTCACAAGGGCGTGAAGCTGGACAACCTGATTCAGGTGGCTCACAACTGCGAGATAGGCGAAAACACAGTCATGTCAGCTCAGGTCGGCATGGCTGGCAGCACGAAGATTGGTGCCTGGTGTATGGTTGGCGGACAGGCAGGATTCTCTGGTCACATCAAGATTGCCGACAAGACCTTTGTAGGCGCCCAAAGCGGTGTCATCAGCAACACGAAGGGTAATGGCGAGCAGTTGATTGGTGCTCCCGCAGTCAATCCGAAGATGTATTTCAAAGCCAGGGCACTTGATGCCAAGTTGCCTGAGATGTATCGCCAGATAGCCCAGTTGCAGCGTGAAATTGACGAACTGAAAAAGAAATTACAATAAGATATGAAGCAGAAAACATTGAAAGGCAGTTTTTCGCTATTTGGCAAAGGACTGCATACGGGTCTGAATCTGACTGTAACATTCAATCCTGCACCTGAGAATACAGGTTATAAGATTAAACGTATAGACTTGGAAGATGAGCCCATTATCGATGCTGTTGCAGAGAACGTCATCGACACGCAACGTGGCACAGTGTTGGGAAAGGGTAACGCTCGTGTTTCTACAGTAGAACATGGTTTGGCCGCACTCTATGCATTGGGCATAGACAACTGTTTGATGCAGGTAAACGGTCCGGAATTCCCCATCCTTGACGGCTCTGCCACCCAGTTTGTCGAAAAGATTCAAGAGGTTGGTATTGAAGAACAAAACGCACCTAAAGACTGGTACATTATCCGTAAGAAAATAGAGGTTAAAGACGAGAATACAGGTTCGTGCATCACGATTCTGCCTGACGATGAGTTTTCGCTGACAGTCATGTGCTCGTTTGAATCGAAATTTATCAATTCGCAGTTTGCCACCATCAACAGGGTGGAAGATTTTGCCACTGAGATTGCCCCGGCAAGAACTTTCGTCTTTGTACGAGACATCGAGCCTCTGTTGCAGGCCAACCTCATCAAGGGTGGTGACCTGGATAACGCCATCGTCATCTATGAGCGCCAAACCACTCAGGAGCGACTCGACACACTGGCAGACATGTTGGGTGTGGAGCATCGCGATGCTACCGACTTAGGCTACATTCAGCATAAGCCTCTGGTATGGGAAAACGAGTGTACACGCCATAAGCTGCTGGACATTATTGGTGATATGGCCCTGATTGGCAAACCCATCAAAGGCCGCATCATTGCCACACGTCCCGGCCACACCATCAACAACAAGTTTGCACGCCAAATGCGCAAGGAGATTCGCAAGCACGAAATCCAGGCTCCCTTTTACGATCCCAACGAGGAGCCGGTGATGGACGTGAACAAGATTCGCGAACTGCTGCCCCACCGCTATCCTATGCAGTTGGTGGATAAGGTTATCTCGCTGGGTGCCAACACGATTGTAGGTATCAAGAACGTCACCGCCAACGAACCTTTCTTCCAGGGTCACTTCCCAGAAGAGCCCGTCATGCCTGGTGTATTGCAGATTGAGGCCATGGCACAATGTGGCGGTCTGCTGGTATTGAACACGCTGGAGGAACCTGAGCGCTGGAGCACCTATTTTATGCGTATAGACGATGTGAAATTCCGTCAGAAAGTGGTACCTGGCGACACGCTGCTCTTCAAGGTTGACCTGCTGGCACCTGTTCGTCACGGCATCTCGTCGATGAAGGGTTACATCTTCGTAGGCGACCATGTGGTGGCAGAAGCTACCTTCACAGCTCAAATAGTAAAAAACAAGTAAGAAACAAAAATAATGGCAAATCAGATACATCCCCTTGCAGTAGTTGACCCTGAGGCAAAGTTGGGCGACAACAACGTTATCGGTCCTTTCTGCGTGATTGACAAGAACGTCGTGATAGGCGACAACAATAAATTTCTCAACAATGTGACCATTCACTATGGTGCCCGCATTGGCAATGGCAACGAATTCTTCCCTGGAGCCAGCATCGCTACAAAGCCTCAAGACTTGAAGTTTCAGGGCGAGGACACAACATGCGAGATTGGCGACAACAACTCGATTCGCGAGAATGTCACCATCAGCCGTGGTACGGCTTCAAGAGGGAAGACGGTAGTAGGTAACGGCAATCTGCTGATGGAGAACATGCATATTGCCCACGACTGTATTATTGGCAATGGCTGTATTATTGGCAACACCACAAAGATTGCCGGAGAGGTAGAGATAGACGACTATGCCATTATCTCTGCATGCTGTCTGTTCCACCAGTTCATTCGTGTGGGCAGCTACATCATGTTCCAGGGTGGCTCGCGCACATCACAGGACATTCCACCCTACGTGATTGCCGGTAAGGAGCCCATTCGCTATGCTGGTGTCAACCTGATTGGCCTGCGTCGTCGCGGATTCAGCAATGAGACCATTGAAGCCATCCACGATGCCTATCGCATCATCTATGCACAGGGAGTACTAAAGGACGGCATTGCTGAAGCCCGTGCCAAGTATCCTGATTCGAAAGAGGTGGAATACATCTGCTCGTTTATCGAGTCATCAAAGCGTGGCGTGATACGCTAATGAGCACACTCATTGTCATCACTGGACCTACAGCTGTTGGCAAGACTGCTCTCACCATCGAGATAGCCCAACGCTATGGCATCCCTGTAATCAATGCTGACTCCAGGCAAATCTATCGTGAACTGAAGATTGGTACTGCGGCACCTACTGACGAACAGCTACGGGCCGCTAAGCACTACTTTGTAGGCACCAAAAGCATCTGTGACTACTATAATGCCTCGATGTATGAGCAAGAGGTGCTGGAGTTATTGGATACTCAGTTCAAATCTCACAACATACAATTGCTGAGTGGTGGCTCGATGATGTATATTGATGCTGTATGCAACGGTATCGACGACATTCCGACCATTCGTGATGATATACGCGAAGAGATGAAGAGACGCTATCAGGAGGAAGGACTGGAAGCACTCTGTGAAGACTTGAAGCGACTGGATCCTGAACACTATCAAATCGTTGACAGGCAGAACTACCGACGCGTCATCCATGCGTTGGAAATTTGCTATCAGACAGGACGGACCTATACGTCTTTCCGGAAACAAGAGAAGAAGGAACGCCCTTTCCGCATTGTCAAGATTGGACTGAACAGAGAACGCGATATATTATATAATAGGATTAACGCGCGCGTAGATGAAATGATGGAAAACGGACTGCTGGAAGAGGCACAGTCGCTATACAGTCAGCGACAGTTGAATGCCCTGAACACAGTAGGATATAAAGAGATGTTCGACTACATGGACGGACGCTGGCCGTTGGAGGAAGCTGTGGAGCGCATGAAGGGCAATACCCGGCGTTATGCCCGCAAGCAACTGACTTGGTTTAAGCGCGATTCAGAGGTAAAATGGTTCGACCCTGACAACAAAGACGAAATACTAAAATATATTACTCAATATGAATAAAATCGCTGAGAAGTCCATCATGGCCCTCAAAGGTGCCGCAAGATGGTATAAAGGAATATTTAAGGGACGCCCTTGGTACATCAAGATACTGTCTGCATTGGGTACACTTGTTGTAGCCTTCTTCCTGTATCTTATCATGGTGGACGTTAATTTCCTGTGGCTTTTTGGTAAGTCGCCATCCATGAGCGACGTCAAGAATACGCATCCGGCAGAAGCCTCTCAAATCTATAGTGCCGATGGCAAGGTGATAGGCAAATTCTTCAGCGAGAATCGTATGCCTGTTACTTACGAAGACGTTAGTCCTGCCTTCTGGAATGCCCTTATCGATACGGAAGATGAACGTTTCTGCAGCCATCATGGCATTGACTATCAGGCTTTTGCCGCAGCCCTGAAGGACTACGTGATGCATCGTGATGCGCGTGGTGCATCAACCATTACTCAGCAATTAGCTAAGAACCTGTTCCGCGTCCGCACGCAATATTCTACAGGTCTGCTGGGCAATATCCCTGGTCTGAAAATGCTCATTATGAAGAGCAAGGAATGGATTACAGCCTATAAGTTGGAGTTCAACTTCTCTAAGAATGAGATTTTGACCATGTATGCGAATACAGTAGATTTTGGATCGAATGCCTTTGGTATCAAGACTGCTGCCAGGACCTATTTTGGTACAACGCCTGATAAACTGACTGCCGAGCAGTCTGCCGTGCTGGTGGGATTGCTCAAGGCAACCACTTACTATAACCCCCGCATTAATCCCAAGAATTCGCTGGCTCGCAGAAATGTGGTGCTCGACTTGGTTAAGCAACACGGACACCTTACTCAAGAGGAGTGTGATTCACTCAAACAGATTGAAATCAAGCTCGACTATAGCGTTGAGAATGCCTACGATGGAGAAGCAAACTATTTCCGTGAGGCAGTAGGCGACTGGATGAAGGACTGGTGTCGCAAATACTATGGTGACGAGCGTGCCTATGCCTACTATACGGAGGGATTGAAGATTTATACCACCATTGATACGCGAATGCAGAAATATGCTGAAGATGCAGCTATCAAGCAGATGAAACAGGTGCAAAAGACCTTCAATGCACACTGGGGAAGTACTAATCCCTGGCAGGACGAACGTCATATTGAAATCCCCCACTTCATTGAGGACTTGGCCAAAAAGACACCATACTACAAGCTACTGAGCCAGAAATATGAGGGCAACGAAGACTCTATCAACTACTATCTGAACGTGCCCCATCCCGTTAAGTTATTCGACTACGAGCAAGGCTATATAGAGAAAGAGATGTCGACACTTGACAGCATCCGTTATATGGAGCATTTCATGCATTGCGGATTCGTAGCTATCGAGCCACAGACTGGTCATGTAAAAGCATGGGTAGGCGACGTTGACTTCAAAACATGGAAATACGACAAGGTGACTGCCATGCGTCAGCCTGGTTCAACCTTTAAGTTGTTTGTCTATGCCGAAGCCATGAACCAGGGCATTACCCCTTGCGATACCCGTAAAGACGAATTCTTCTCGATGAAGGTCTATGACGCCAAGGAGAAGAAGGAGGTGACGTGGGCTCCCACGAATGCTGATGGACACTTCTCTGGTGCGAATATCACGCTGAAACAGGCCTTCGCCATGAGTATCAACTCTGTGGCTGTCCGTCTTGGACAAGAGTGTGGTATCGAGCGAATAGTCAAGACCGCCCACGACATGGGAATCAAGTCGAAACTCGACCCCACCCCAGCTCTCGCCTTAGGTTCAAGCGATGTCAACCTGTTGGAATTGGTTAATGCGTATTGTACGCCTGTCAACCAAGGACGCATGCACGACCCTGTTCTTGTCACGAAAATTGTTGACCGTGATGGCGACGTCATCTACGAAGCCAAAACGGATGACAAACAGGCACTTACTGAACGTAGCGCATTCCTTGTACAACAGTTACTGATGGGAGGTATGAGCGGTACTTCGTCACGTCTGCGTAGCTATGTGGGTTACGACAATACCGATACCGACTTTGGTGGTAAGACAGGAACATCCAACAACCACTCGGATGCCTGGTTTATTGGTACTACACCAAAACTGGTTTGTGGCGCGTGGGTTGGTGGCGAATATCGCTGCATCCACTTCCGTACAGGAGAATTAGGACAAGGTAACCGAACAGCTCTTCCCATCTGTGGCTATTTCCTTAAAAGTGTACTGGACGATCCTCTATTCAAGAAATATCGTGTAAAGTTTACGATTCCTCAGGATGCTGACCTTACGTCGGGCATGTATGGATGCGGAGGTTACTTTAAGTCACCATCCGACTCAGACTCGCTGGCAGTCGACAGCCTTGGAACAGTAATTGATGCAGAGGCGGTGGTCGATGAGTTTGGCAATGTGGTCAATCAGCCACAAGAGCCGGACAATGCTAAGCAAAAACCTGTAGCAGAACAGCCACAAGCAGCAGAAGAGCCCAAAGAACAATAGATGGACATAGAAACGTTAGACCTTGATAATAAGGAGTGGCAACAAGCCCTCCAAATTATTCAATACACCCGTCGCTCGTTATTCCTGACAGGAAAAGCGGGGACGGGTAAGTCTACATTTCTTCGCTATGTATCACAGAATACCAAGAAGAAACATGTCATCCTGGCCCCAACTGGTATAGCCGCTATCAATGCTGGAGGGCAGACGTTGCACAGTTTCTTCAAATTGCCTTTCCATCCCCTATTACCTAATGACTCGCGTTACAATGCTCGTAACATCCGGAAAACGCTGAAGTATAACGGCGAACTCACCAAATTGTTGCGCGAACTGGAACTCATCATCATTGACGAGATATCAATGGTAAGGGCGGATATCATTGACTTTATCGACAAGGTACTGCGCATCTATTGTCGTAATATGCGTGAGCCTTTTGGAGGTAAACAACTGTTGCTGGTGGGCGACATTTTTCAGTTAGAGCCCGTCATCAAGGAAGAAGAGTGGCGACTGATGCAACCATTCTATGCTTCTGCTTATTTCTTTTCTGCCAAGGTCTGGCAGGAGATGCAACTCCTAAGTGTTGAGTTACGCAAGGTGTATCGTCAGAGTGATGCAGAATTTATAGCCATTCTGGATCGCATTCGTGAAAATAAGGCTACCGATCAGGATTTAAAAGCCATCAACTCAAGATTTGGAGCGACCTGCGAACCATCCTCACGAAATCTGGAAATAACGCTGGCGACACGTCGCGACACCGTTGACTGGCTCAACGAACAGAAACTAAGTGAGTTGGATGGGGAAAGCTCTACCTTCAAAGGTGTCATCAAAGGAGAATTTCCTCTTACATCGCTCCCAGCACCTATGGAGTTGGAAATCAAACCTGGTGCACAGGTTATCTTTGTCAAAAACGATAAGGAAAAACGCTGGGTAAACGGCACCATAGGCATTGTGATTGGTATTGATGAGGACGAGGGAATCATTGGGGTTTGCGATGAAGACGGCAACGAATATGATGTGGGCGTAGAAATCTGGGAGAATATGCGCTACACCTATGACGAGAAGGAACAGAAAATCGTAGAGGAACTTTTAGGAACCTTTAAGCAGTTCCCCCTAAGACTGGCATGGGCCATCACCGTTCACAAAAGCCAGGGTCTGACTTTCCGTCAGGTCAAGATAGACTTCTCAGGTGGCGGGGCATTTGCTGGCGGACAGACCTATGTGGCGCTCTCACGTTGCACATCGCTCAAAGGCATCACACTGGAAGAGCCCATCCGACGTTCCGATATCTTTGTACGTGGAGAAGTGGTTCAGTTTGCCCGTCGATATAATGACAATAAACTGATGCGTCAGGCCATTTACGAGAGTAAGGCAGACAAAGAGTATCATGATGCTGTTACAGCATTTGACAGTCAGGATTTCGATGCTTTCCTCAAGAATTTCTTTTTGGCCATCCACTCTCGTTATGACATTGAAAAGCCTGTCGTCCAACGCTTTATTCGACGGAAATTAGGCATTATCAATCAGCAACAGCAACAAATAGAGGAACTGAATGCTGAAATAAAGCGGCGCGAAGAATTATTGAAACGACTGGCAGTAGAGTACACGCTATTAGGCAAGGAATGCGAACAGGAGCACATGAAAGATGCTGCTATTCGCAATTACCAGAAAGCCTTAGAGCTCTATCCAGAGGCTCCTGAAGCCAAAAGACGACTCAAAAAGCTACAGAAGAAATAGCCTTTTACAGCGTATTCCCCTCTTTAGGGAACACCACTGTAGGCTTGAAGGTCTTGGCCTCCTCAAAATCCATGTGAGCATAGGAGATGATGATAACAACATCACCAACCTGTACACGACGTGCTGCTGCACCATTCAGGCAAATACACCCAGAGCCCCGCTCACCTTTAATAATATAGGTCTCGAAACGCTCACCATTATTATTGTCGAGAACCTGTACCTTCTCGCCAGCAATCAAGTTGGCAGCATCCATCAGGTCTTCATCAATCGTAATGCTACCCATATAGTTCAGATTAGCCTCTGTCACCGTGACACAGTGCAGCTTAGACTTCATTACTTCTATCATCATGACTCTTTGTACTTGATGTGATCAATTAAACGAATGGGTGTCTTACCACAATAAACAGTTATACAGCCCACAACGTATGGCGTATCTTCCCAGTTCTCAATATCTTGCAGGGTATTGCCATCAACTATCGAGAAATATTCCACGTCCAGTCCATCGACAGCATTGATGTCTGCCACCACCTTGTCGTGAGTTTCCTTGACGGTATGCTTCTTTGCATAGGTCAGACTTGCCTTCAGAGCCTTATAGATGGCAGGGGCAATAGCACGCTCGTCCTTTGAAAGCAACGTGTTACGACTACTACGAGCCAACCCGTCGTCATCACGAACAATGTCGCACTCCACAATCTGAACAGGCAATCCCAGATGTCTTACCATTGCTTTTACGACTGCTATCTGCTGCCAGTCCTTCTCACCAAAGTAGGCACGAAGGGGCTTGACAATATAGAACAAACGACTTACCACCTGACAAACGCCATTAAAATGACCAGGACGATGAGCACCCTCCATCACCGTAGATATCGGAGGATATTCAAACTGTCGTGTATCAGGTGTAGGGTACATTTCCTCCACGCTCGGTGCCAACACATAGTCGGCGCCACAGGCTTCCAACAACTTGCAGTCAGCCTCAAGTGTACGCGGATAGTTCTTTAAATCATTCTTGTCATTGAATTGCGTCGGATTGACAAAAACCGACACCACCGTTATTCCATTTTCCTTCACACTACGACGTACCAACGAGGCATGTCCCTCATGAAGTGCGCCCATCGTGGGTACCAGACCAATCTCTTTACCTTGTTTGCGGTCCTCAAAAAGCTGGTTCTGAAGATCCACAATCCTATTGAATACTTTAAGCATTTATTTTATGATATCTGTTTACTGTTTTCTACAAACTGTTTTGATTTCGGGGTGCAAAATAACAACATTTTTGCCAAATATGGAAAAAATATCATAAAAATATGCCTAAATAGGGGCAAAAAAATCTAAAAATTGCACGTTTTGGCTGTTTTGTGAATTATTTTTTGTAACTTTGCATTCGGATAAACAATGCAATATGGCAAAAAAGATTCTTTTCATCAACCAGGAGATTACTCCGTATGTTGCCGACAGCGATCTTGCGCTGATGGGTAAGGCTCTTCCGCAGGCTATGCAGGAGTCAGGTCACGAAATCCGTACTTTCATGCCTAAATGGGGTACAATTAATGAGCGTCGTGGCATGTTACACGAGGTAATCCGTTTGTCTGGTATGAATCTGATTATCGACGATACCGACCATCCGCTGATTATCAAGGTGGCAACTATCAATCAGACACGTGTGCAAGTGTATTTCATCGACAACGATGATTACTTTGCCAAGCGCCAGATGACCGTCGATGAGCAGGGTAAAGACTATGCTGACAATGGTGAGCGAGCCATCTTTTTTGCAAGAGGTGTGTTAGAGACTGTCAAGAAGTTGCGCTGGGTGCCCGATATCATCCACGTTCAAGGATGGATGGGAGCTGTTGTGCCCTTGTATATCAAGACAGCCTATCACGAGGAGCCCTCGTTTGCTAATACTAAGGTCGTCACTTCACTCTTCCCCAAGAGTTTCAAGTCTGACTTAGGTCCTAATTTCAAGCAATGTGTGGTGTTTAAAGATGCCAAAGCCGAGTTGCTGAAGAAGTACGATGATAAATTTACCTTTGAGGAACTTGGCAAACTGGCCATCGACTATAGCGATGGTATAATTGCAGCACATAAGAATGTCAATAAGGAACTCCTGAAATATGCTACAGGAAACAACATCCCCACCCTTACCTATCCTGGTGAGGACTTTGCTCAAACTTATGAAGAGTTCTACGAGAAGATTTGATAGTATATAGTTTTAGTAATTCAAGGATAATATCTGTAAGGTTAACGCATAATATTAAAGATGAGAAAATTGCTTATGGCAGGGATTGCAATACTAACAATTGCAATCTCTTCATGTGATGAAAATACAAACACGATGGGTTACTCGCTGACCAGTGATGCCGACCGTTTCAGTCTGGTGCCTGATACTTTCCAAATAGGATCTATGCAGTCTATTAAAGCAGACTCGGTTCTGGCACGTAGTTCATACTGTTATTTAGGCTGCATCAAAGACCCCGAGACAGGTGCTTATATCAGCAGCGACTTTACGACGCAGTTTAATGTGCTCGAGAACGAGAATAGCTACATCTTTGCTGCAAAGAAAAACATCACTTCGCTTGATGCTGACGGTGAACCGGTAGCCACTTCATGCTATCTATCCGTTATCATCAATGACTATCTGGGCGACTCACTGACAGCCATGAAGCTGGTGGTTGAGGAACTCGACAGACCTATTGAGGAGAACAGACCCTATTACTCGAATTTCAATCCTGAAACCAGCGGTTACATCCGCGAGGGTGGACTGAAGCAGGCAAAGGTCTATAGCATGGTTGATCTGACGTTGTCAGACAGTATGCGCAATGTTCGTCAAACAAATAATTATTATTCCTATATCAACATTCCACTCAACAAGCAGTATAAGGCTAAAGATGGTGTGACGTACAATAACTATGGTACGTACCTGATGCGCACCTACTATCAGCATCCCGAATATTTCAAGAGTTCGTACTCGTTCATCAAGAACGTCTGCCCAGGTTTTTATATCAAGAATGTTGATGGTCAGGGGGTAATGGCCGAAATACTGAGTGTTCAGTTGAACGTCGATTATAAGTTCAATACAGATGGTAAAGAATATAGTGGTAGCAAGGTTTTCTATGGTACAGAAGAGGTGATGCAAACCACTCATATCTCTAATGATAAGGGTAAGATTGACAGTTTGGTCAACAAAGTTAAAGACTGCACCTATCTCAAGACACCAGCAGGTATCTTTACGGAAGTGACACTACCTATCGAGGAAATCAAGAAGGGACACGCCAACGATTCTATCCTCTCTGCCAAGATTACCTTCCAGCGTATGGTCGACCTGAACAACAGAACTGACGATTTGCTGAGCGATGCCACTGAGTTGCTGATGATTGAACGTGACTCACTCTATTCATTCTTCGAGCAGAGCAACGTCACAAACAATCGCACTTCGTACCTGGCTGTATATAATCTTTCTCTGAACACTTACACATACAACAATATTTCGAGCCTTATCAATCATATGTATGCGAATCGCGACAAAGGGTCGAAGAATTGGAACAAAGTGGTGTTGGTTCCCGTAAAGACCAATTCTGTCACTACATCAGCGTACACCTCATCTACGGTTACGGGTATCAACAATGAGATGGGCATCACAAGTACACGACTGGTGGGCGGTATCATGAATCCCAGGAATCCCGCCATCAGCGTCATCTACAACCAAAGTAAAGAGTGATGGCAGACAATTATTTAGAGCGTCACTACGAAGAGTACGAGGCTCGCAAGGCTGCCTATCTGCGCAAGAAAAAGCATATATCTTCAAAAGCGCCTCGTCTTCTGGAACGTCCGGAAGACGAAGCGCTTTAGCAACTATGGACTGTTAGCTATTAGCTATTAGCTTTTAGCCTACAATAGTATATTTAGCGAACTTCAGTAGAAGTTGTTTGGTACCAGCGTTCTTAAAGGCGACGGTAGCTTTGGCATTCTCACCAGAGCCCTCAACGCGAACAACTGTACCTATGCCGAAACGCTGATGTTCAATGACGTTCCCCTCCTTGAGACCAATATTGCCAATGGCTACCGATTGCGGAGCAGGTGCTTCGTGACGGACTGGCATAAGGCGTGGTTTGGGATCAGCAACAAACTGTGTTGCAACAGGGCGTGGATTTTGGAAACGGGAAGGACGTGAAAAACCTGAGGGGGTAGAAGAACTAGAATACCTTGAAGAACTAGAGAAACTAGAAGAGCTAGAAGAACTAGAGGAACTAGAAATATTTGAAGAGCCTGAAAGTCCAGAACCCTCGACGCGAAGCAATGCAGGATCGATGTCGCGGATGAAACGTGAAGGGGTATCGTACTCCATACGTCCATAGCGAAAACGATTTTGGGCACACGTAAGGATACAGTGTTTCTCAGCACGGGTTATAGCAACATAGAGCAAGCGACGTTCCTCTTCAAGTTCACGCATTGAGCCGACACACATAGGCGAAGGGAAGATGTTTTCCTCAAGCCCAACCACAAAGACAGTGGGGAATTCGAGTCCCTTAGCAGCATGGACTGTCATTAGTGCAACCTTAGGCTGGTCGGCGCCATCATCGCTGTCAAGATCTGTGAGCAAAGCTACCTCCTGCAGGAAGTCTGGTAACAGGATCTCATTTTCCATTCCCTCTTCACGCCGTCCCTCAACAAAGTCTTGCATACCACCAAGAAATTCTTCAAGATTCTCTTGTCGAGAAAGATCATCAGGATTATTAGAGCTATATATTTCTTTACTTATACCACTCTCCATAATAATTGCATGTCCCAACACATAGGCGTCTTCCTGATCAATGCGTTGGTGCCAACCATCAATAAGCATTCGGAAGGCATCAAGCTTTGTCTGGGTGCCTTTCGCGAGTGACAGTCCAAAGACGATGGGTTGCTGGATAACTGTCCAAAGCGAGACATGATGTAAATTAGCCGTTTCAACAATCTTACCGACAGTAGTGTCGCCAATACCTCGAGTGGGATAGTTGATAATACGACGCAACGCCTCCTCATCGTTTGGATTGGCAACAACACGGAAATAGGCAATGACGTCCTTGATTTCCTTGCGCTGATAGAAAGATAGCCCACCGTATATGCGGTATGGAATGCCATCCTTACGCATCTGTTCCTCGAACGAACGGCTTTGTGCATTAGTACGATAGAGGATGGCGAAATCGCTGTAGTCGCCCCCTTCCTTCCTACGAATCCGCTTGATATCGTTACACACGATGATGGCTTCCTCCTTGTCGCTGTAGGCAGGTTTCAGAGTCAGACGTTCGCCTTGTTCGTTTTCGCTGAACACGTCCTTACGTATCTGACGCTCGTTCTTGCGAATCAGCGAGTTGGCAGCTTCTACAATCAGTTGTGTTGAACGATAGTTCTGTTCGAGTTTGAAGAGACGCGTGCCCTGAGAATATTTCTGCTGGAAGTCGAGAATGTTATCGATATTGGCACCGCGGAACGAATAGATACTTTGTGCATCGTCACCAACCACACAGACGCGACCATGCTCTTTTGTGAGTTGCAACACAATTTCTTGCTGGGCATAATTCGTGTCCTGATACTCGTCAACCAATACGTAGCTGAATCGTTCGATGTACTTCTGTCGAATGTCCTCGTGCTGATGAAATAACAGATAGGTTTGGACAAGCAGATCATCGAAATCCATCGCATTGGCCTGACGACAGCGTTCTACGTACCTATTATATATAGTTGACACATGTGGGCGTTTCTTCTGTGCATCATCCGCAGCCCACGAGCTGGTTTCGTAGGCACGTGGCATCAGCAAATGGTTCTTGGCCATTGAAATACGGTCAGCCACACTATTGGGCTTGTAGGTCTTATCATCAAGTTGCATCTCCTTGATGATGTTCTTGACGAGTGAGCGCGAATCTGCTTGGTCGTAGATGGTGAAGTTGGAGGAGAAACCGATTTTGTCGGCTTCTGCCCTCAGAATGCGTGCAAAGACGGAATGGAATGTTCCCATCACAAGACGCTGGGCACGCTCCTGCCCTACAAGTCGTCCGATGCGTTCTTTCATCTCGCGTGCTGCCTTGTTGGTAAAGGTGAGTGCAAGGATGTTCCACGGCTGATAACCTTGTTCCAACAGATAGGCTATCTTATAGGTCAGCACACGCGTCTTGCCTGAGCCTGCACCAGCAATAACCAATTGTGGTCCGTCACAATATTCGACGGCTTTTCGCTGGCCTTCATTCAGTTGAGAGAGTAAATCGCTATTCATTTATATTATTCTGCCTATTTGACGCTTAAATGCAGGCGAGATACTGTCAATGGTGAAATCATAGAAGAGTTTCTCCTCGTCAATTGTCCTAAAATGTTTCTTGCCTTCTACAGAGTCTTTGGGTGTCTCCCAAATGATATCCTTCAAACTCTCTGGCTTGCTAATCGAATCAGTTCGTAACAGACAGTTTTCAAAAATGTAATTGCATACCAGCGTCGTGTCCTTATGTTCTCCAAAGACAACATCAGCATCGTAACCTGTGGCTAACGAATTTTGACAGGAAAAGGTGATGCCATGCTTCCCAGTGTTAAAGCGAATTGCTACACCGCGGTTTGCTGAGAATGGATAGAACTGGGCGAGCGTCGTGTGGTTGACTGTAACTTTACCACCGTCTGCTAAAAGACAATCTGACAAGCAATTTGTAATCTGACAAGAATCTATGGTGATTTCCGAATTACGTCCTTCCACACCATAGCCTTTGCAGTTATGAACAACACAATTCTTCATAGAAAGTACCGTCGAGTCGCAGACTATGGCATCCTGCGTATTTCGTAGTTCACAGTTAACGATTTCATTACCACGTGACTGTTTCATGAAATGTATACCTCGCCACTGTCCACTGATACGATCGAAAGGCAGATAGTCGAACATGTGGTCCAAACGGTCACCACGCATCAGGCAATTTTGAGCTAATAGCTTTCCGCGTACAGTGATATTTGCACCATTATGGAAGTAAAATGCGGTGTTGCGAAGCGTAAGCACAGCACCAGAGTCCACCACAATACTGTCGTAAACGATGATGGGGTTCGACGATTCAATCACCGTATCACGCTCTATGCGGAGCGGCCCGATTTTCTCAGCATCCCAACTCCACGTTCGAAGATTTATCTTTTGCACTACCCCACTCTCAAGCGTAAACAGCAGGTTGTCCTCTACCAATTGTGGACCATCAATTCCATTCTCGTGGGTAGTTACCTCAACGAAGACGCGCAGGCTGTCGCCCTTGCGCACTTCAAAATTAGTACCAACGGGATCGAGAAACGTGCCATCAACGTTGACACGGAATCCCGATTGTCCACCACGCTCCAAACGAGCTGTTTGAATGCGAATGCCATCGCCAGAGTTGTTTCTAACCCAAAAAGTATACATTGATGAGGGCACGGTCGAGAACAACGTGTCCAGCTTAACTGTGTCAACAGAGAACGACAACACATTACTACGACTCGTCGAGAACGTGTCATCATCCGTACAAGCCGTAAATAATGCACCGAAAACCAGTACAAAAAAGAATAGCCGTCTTATCATACTAAAGATAAAAC
>JAEEGK010011579.1_pt1 | contig 20127 bp, 18 predicted proteins | sample 8958771 | NCBI WGS metagenome assembly JAEEGK01 (sample SAMN16246547, study PRJNA631951) | gut metagenome | biome: gut microbiome; feature: rumen; material: SC-attached | host: Bos | place: Iran: Karaj | collected 2018-10
ATCCGCGCCGGCAATCATTGCCGCGTAACGCCTACCACACGACAGATTTTGAAGATTACTGCAACACCGATTTTAGCCTGATTGCAGACCAAAACTTAGGCGTTTTTGTAGAATTTGCGGTCGAGTTTGCCGTTGAAAGTGCGTTGGATTTTCTCAGCCTGTTCGTAGTAGAACGGCACTTTGAAACTCTCCACTTTGCCCTTGAAATACAATGCGATTTCCTTTTTTGTAACTTCCGATTTTGGTACATAGACCAATTTGAGGGCAGTGCCGAGCACTGGATGAGGCGCGGGTACGCAGATGCAGTCGGTGATTTGCGGCATCGAGAGCGCAACTCCTTCTATTTCAGTGGGATTTACCTTGAATCCGCCGGTATTGATGATGTCGTCGGCGCGACCGGCAAGGCGCAACATTCCGTTTTCGTCGATGCGGCCGTAGTCGGTGGTGTAGATGGTGTTGTTGCGCATCACTTGGGCTGTGAGGGCTTCGTCGCAAGCGTATCCGCTCATTATCGTGTCGCCCTGACAAGCGATGAGTCCGTCGTCGGTGATGATGATTTTGGTGCGGCTCGTTGTCTTGCCGCAGCATCCTTCGAGACACTTGCCGTCGTTGAAATTGTAGGTGGCAATCAGTCCGCTTTCTGTGGACGCATACGAATTGTAAAGGCGGCTGTGCGGCAGGGTTTCGCAGAGTTGTTGGATGTCGGCGGCTGATATTGCTGCCGCGCCGGTCTCGATGAAGTCGATTTTGTCGGCGTATTTTTTGAGGCGTTCTCCGCTGAATTGCAGCAAGATGCGTATCGCGCTCGGCACGAGGAATGTGGAAAATTTTTTGTACGGCAATTCCATCGCATCAAAGAAGTCGTTGACGTTTTTCATTCCTTCGGTCATAATGAGCGTGGCGCCGTTGATGAGTACGGGGGCAATTTTTGAAAGGCTCGCGATGTGGCTCATCGGGCCTGTAATGATGAAAGCCGAATCGTGGTCAAATCCCTGAGCCTCAGTTACATTGAGACCGTTGCCGATGATGGCGCGATGACTGAGCATTACGCCTTTGCGCTTGCCCGACGAGCCGGTGGTGAATAGTATGTCGGCTATTTCCGGTGCGGGTTGGCAGGGTTTTATGAAATTCACGATGTCTTGGAGGCTGTCTTCGGGGAGGTCTTTTTCCACGGGGATTGCCACCGAGCCGTTTAGGTGCAATGCCATATATTTAATCACAAAATCGATGTCCTGAGTGGCGCGAAATACTACTTTCTCGCCCTTGGGCAAGGATTCTGCCATTGTCTGTGTCTGTTGCCACAATTCGCTGAATGTAAGCGACTTGTCGTTGTGAACTATTGCCGTCTTGTCGGGATAGAGTTCGGCGTCGCGTTTCAGATAGTCCTCTAATTTCATTTTGCTTTCAGTTTGGATTCCACGAGGGCGACAAGGCTGTCGATTGTCATAAAATTCTTTGGCGTAGCGTCTTCGGAGTCGAGTTGAATCTTGAACTCGTCCGACAAAATCGCCAATACAGTTGTAACTGCAAGCGAATCCATCTCGCTGAACAGGAAGTCGGACGACCAGTCAACGGTAGGGAGATTGTCTTCCAGGAGGTTAAGGATTTTTTGTTTCATAGCGTTATTATTTTTTCTTTAATACAATTGATAATGATTGTAGCGGTTTGATTTCTTTGCCGTTTTTGAGCATCAATTCGCGATATTTGGGCGTGTTTTCCTCGTGAAGTCCTACGAGCACGGTGTTTGCCTTGCCGGATTTGATGAGGAGTTCAGCCTTGCGCATTGCTCTGTCAAATGCCGTATCTACTTGTGTATAAGTGATGTTGTAGCCGTGGCATTTGAGGTAAATGGCAATATTGGAACTTATAGTATTATGTGTGCTTTGCATAAAAAGAGTCGGCTTGGGCGCTGGGAGGTCGTCGAGTATTTTTTCCGAATTATCCCAACAGCCGAGCGATGTAGCCGTAATGATTGCGTCTGGAACGTCGATGCCGCTTATTTTCAACGCTTTGAGCGAAGTCAGGAGCGAACTTTTCAATATTTTTCCCATACGGCGGGTTTCGGCGGGTTTGAGGTAATTTTTGATTTCGGCGATGTCGTCTTCCGATGTTATTTCGCATCGTGCGGCGATTGTTGGAGTGCAAGCATCCTTGCTTGCCATCGTTGGAGTGCAGGCGGCTTCGCTTGCCGTAATATTTTTTGGCGGGCGGGGACGCCCGCACTCCAATGATGACGAGAAAATTATTGAGGTGTCGTTGCCACCAAAACCAAACGAATTGTCCATCACGTATTTATAATCGGGGTTTTCTTGCATTTTTTTGATGCAAATGACAGCCTCTATTGCGCCCGCCGCGCTTGTGGTGTGTCCTGTGATGGATTTGGTGCTTTCTACTTTTGGCATATTGTCGCCAAAAATCCTATGCAACGCCGCCATTTCGCTTTCGTCGTTGTTGACAGTGCCTGTGCCGTGCGCGTTGACGTACTGGATGTCGGCGGCTGAAATGTTGGCGTCTGCAAGTGCTTTGGTCATTGCGAGATATGCGCCTTCGCCGTTGGGCGACGATGCCGTCTGATGGAATGCATCGCAAGCGTTGCCGCCGCCTGCAAAATAGCACAAAATTTTTGCGCCGCGAGCTTTGGCGTGTTCCTCGGTCTCCATCGCCAAATATGCCGCGCCCTCGCCGAGATTGAGACCTTTGCGGTCGGCGGCAAATGGGCGGCAGACATCCCTGTCCAATATCATCAGCGATGCAAAGCCTGATAGGTGAAATATTGTGAGAGCCTCCGCTCCGCCCGCAAACACTATGTCAGCCATACCGGCTTCCAAGAGTTCCGCGCCTTCCAATATTGCGTTTGCGCCCGACGAACAGGCTGTGGATATTGTGGTGCACTCGTCGATAAATCCAAAATGTTGCGCAATATTTTCGGTGCAACTGCCGCAGTCGTGCCTAAGAAGAATATCGGCGTGATTTTCAATATCTTGCCAGTATTTTTCGGTCAAATCCATCTCGCCGGCGGTAGTGCCGGAAATGAGGATTTTTTTGCCGGGGTTTGTTGCTGAAATTTTGGCTTGGTTGGTGGCTTGTTGCAGTGCGTAAATGCCGAGCAATGTGGTGCGCCCCACGTCTGTGTTTGTGGGTATGCCCAATTGTTTTTTGAGATCTTCGTTTGTAATGTCCACTTCACCGACAGGAAACGGAAAGCCCTCAAAATCAAGATGTTTGATTTTGGAGATTTTTGACGCCGCTATCATTCCGCAGCCGGTTATGACAATTGGTTTGCGCATTGGTGGTGGGGCTTTATTATTTTGTGCGGTTTTTGGCGATGTATTCAGCCATTGTGCCGATTGATTGGAAAATGGCCTTGCTCTCGGATGCGTCTTTGAGCTTGATGCCGTAATACTTTTCCATCATTACGATAAGTTCCAATGCGTCAATGGAATCCAAGCCTAATCCTTCGCTGAATAGAGGGTCGTCGGCGTTGATGTCGTCGGGATTGACCTCTTCAAGGTTGAGGGATTCGATTATCCTCTGTTTTAGTTCTGAAATGAGATTCTCCATTTTTATTTTGATGTTTTCTGTTCAATGAAACTGCAAAAATCGTCGAGGGTCTCGATGCTCGCCATCTCGTCGGATTTGATTACCACTCCGAATTTGTCTTCCACGATGACCACGATGTCGGCGACGTCGAGGCTGTCGATGCCTAAGTCGTCCTTCATCTTTGCGGTCATAGTGAGCTTTTGGGCGTCGATTTCGAATTCCTCTATGAGAAATTGCTTGACTGTTTCTTCTATTGTCGTTCTTGTCATTGTGCTGCGTATTGTTTTATGCAACAGTGTTTGTCTTCGAGTGCAAAATTACACAAAATATCATTACTGACAAATTATTTTTTGCAAACTATGATTGAATGTCCGAGACCCAAATGGTCGTGGATTTCTTCTATTGCGAGTCCTGATTGCTGGATGCAGGCGTGCAGGTCTTCGGTGTTGTACATTTTGGAATTGCCGTTGGCAACAGCCGTGAAGTACAGGCTTGTCATCATCAGGTTCATCGCCGCCGGCTCGTATTTCTGCCTGTCCCAGAGTGTTTCTAATATGAAGACCCTTGTGTTGCGGTTCATTGCGCGTTTCACTTTGCTCAGGATGTCCACAATCTGCTCCATCGAAAAACAGTCCAAAAACTGGCTCATCCATATTGCGTCCAATCCCTTTTCGTGCTTGGGGATGGTGGCGTCTTTGTCCAAAATATCTACGCTCAATCCTTTGATTCTGTGCGCGTTGGGGTTGTCGGCGATGTTTTGTTGCAGCATTTGGATTTGCTGCGGAAGGTCGATTACTGTCACCTCCACGTCGTCGTTGTAGTCCACGCACTGCAACGCCCATTTGCCCGTATTGCCGCCGATGTCGTACAAGGTACGGACATTGTGCTTGTTGAAAACAATGTCCAATGCCTGCGGGAACGCCGAGTCGCTGTAAAAATGGTCGAAGGCAAACCAGCTTTTCTGCACGTTTTCAGGCAGTTGCGATAGTCCTTCGTACACCGTGCGCCAGTCGCCATAATGTTTGAGCCCTTCGGGTTTGCCGTTTTGGAGCGATTCTTCGAGATTGTACCACGCCTTATAATTAAGGTCGTGGTTGAAGTCGATGTTGATTCTCGTTATCTTGTCGTTGAGCAGAAACCAACCCGCCTTGGAAATCGTAAAACGCTCTGTTTCAGGATTTACAAGCACAATGCCTATGCACAGCGACGCTTCGAGCAGGCACTTGACGGCATAGTCGGAGAGGGATGTCTGTTGTACGATTTCCTCCCGCGTCATACCGTCGGCGGAGTCGCGTATCAGGTCGAGGATGCCAAATTTAATCATCAGCCTCGATGCCTGGAATACCGCCGGCCCCCACGAGATGAACTCCGCAAGCCTTTGCGCCTCACGCGCCGAGAGCTGTTCCTTGGTGTATTTGTCCAATGATGGCGACAGATGCATTTTGGGTTATTTCTTTTTGGGGACAATTATCTTGATTACCAAATCGTGGCTGTCTTCCACAAATACGGCGTCTATTTGTATGCCGCGCTCGGCAGCCTCTTTGCTGACGATTTTTACCGTAAGCTCCTCGCCGCGAAACTGTGCGAGGGCATTGTCGTCGTATTTTTTTACAGTGACGTCGTCACCTTTGTACAGGTATTGCGCGGTGGCGAGTTCTTCGTTTTTGTAGAAGATAGTCACTTTGTCGATGAAGAGTTTTGAGGCGTTGTGCACGATGATGTTGTCTTCAAGATATAGTTTTGCCGATACCGTCTTGGTAACTTCAAATTCGCTGCTATTCTGTGCGTTGACAGTAATCACAGCCATCATCAATGCTACAATCAGTGTAAAGATTTTTTTCATTTTGTTAGATTTTAATACATTAAATAAGGCGACCGCCGCCGCCAAAAAACAGCGCAAAATTATGCATTATCGGTGTAATTTGCAAATCAATCTCCATATCCCCCTCAGGATTGCAAGTGGCAGCGCATATACAATTGCAAGTATGCACAGTATTGTATTGAGTATGCTAATCCTCGTGAAGTCTGCGGCGGGGCGGAAGTGGCTCACTCTCTCCTCTTTGGGCGGGTAGTATACATTGACCTCCGTGGTGAAAATCTTGACGCCGTGCCAGCGCGGCAATACAAGAAGTTCCAATTCTGCCTCGTAACGCGCTGAAATCAAAGACAATCCGTAAAGTTTGTGGAGCGGGTAGAGCCTGAATCCCGACTGCGTGTCGTCCAGTTTGGTGAAGGTCTGCACCATAAACCAGAAGTTGGCGAATTTGTTGGCGAAAGAACTGCCCTTGCTGCGGCTGGCGTTTTGGAGGTCTTTGCGCTTGCCCACGATGATGGAGCCGGGATGCTCTGTGTTGGCTTCCAAGAAAAGATGAATGTCCTCGGGATAGTGCTGACCGTCGCCGTCGAGGGTGATGGCGTATTCGAAGCCGAGCTGCATCGCTTTGCGGAATCCGCATCTGAGCGCGTGCCCCTTGCCTTTGTTGCGGTTGTCGGGGTATTCCACAATTGTGATATTGTCGATGGAGTGCAGGATTTCGCCGGTGGAGTCGGTGCTGCCGTCGTTGACAACGATTACGTCGTCGCATTGAGCGAGGCTGCGCATCACCACGTCGCGGATGCTCTTTTCGTTGTTATAGACGGGAATCACAACGCATATCCCTCTGTCTTTGAGTTGGTTTTTCTGGTCTTGCATATCGTTGCAAATGTTAACAATATTGGCTTAAAAATGCTGCAAAATTATGCAAAAAAACGCTGATTGCAAAATTCTCAAAAAAAACTCCAAAAAAACTTTGTGACATTCTGAAAAAAATGCTTACTTTTGCAAAGACAAATAATTGGCAATTAAAATTTACGTGTCATTATGAAAAAAATTCTGTACATATTGGGTGTCATTGCACTTGTAGGCGGTCTTATAGGCATGTTTGCAGGACACTGGTTTTTGGGATTATTGACGTCAGGTGGCGGCCTTGTGCTGATACTCCTCACATTCATCATCGGCAAGATGATGGACAAGAACATTCAAGATGGTTTCGACAAGGGCAACAGTCCCGATATGTCGCTCGAAATGAAGGTAAACCACGCCATTGCAACGGCACGCCAAAACAAATTCAAGGCGCAGAGCGAAATCCGCCGTCTCACCGCGTGGTGCAACGATGCTATTTTCAGCACATTCCACGAGCAGTATGAGAAGGTGGGCGTTTCATACGACAAGGAAAAACTTCTCGACAACTTCGGCGAAATCAAGGAAAAATATGCGTCTGCATTGAGTTTTGAGACTTTGGACAAGTGCGAGCATATCGTCGGCGACTACAAGACCAAGATTGACGGTTACAAAGAGCGCATCAACATTTTCGACAAGCAACAGGAAGAATACTCCGAATATAAGGCTAAACTTCAAGAACTCAAACAACAGGAACGTCGCATGAAAAAACTCGACGCTCACCAGGGCAAACTCGAAGATGCTTCCATGAAAGAAGGACTTTCAATAGTGGAGACCGAAGTAGAACACCGTCAACTCTCCGAAGGCGACCTCGCTCGCGAAATCGCCGAAAAAGAGGCTTACTACAAATCGCTCGAAGAACTCAACTTCAAGTACAATTAGGAGAGAGGAACGAGGAGAGAGGAGCGAGGAAATCGAAAATCGTTCCTCAATAAATCAACAAATCGAAAATCACAAAATCAAAAAATCAATAAATCATAATTAAAAACATGAGAAAACTTATCGTAGCAGGCAACTGGAAGATGAATACATCTGTTGCCGATGGTGTAGAATTGGCAAAGAAAATCAGCGCGTATGCAGAGCAGAAGAACCTGCCCGCAGGCAAGGAGATTGTAATTGCTCCGCCTTTCACGCACTTGGCATCCGTAGCAGCAGCTATCAACCCCAACAAGGTGATCCTCGCCGCTCAGGACTGCGCAGCCACCACCAATGGTGCCTACACCGGCGAAGTTTCGGCTTCGATGCTCAAAGGCATTGGCGTTAAGGCCGTCATCCTCGGACACTCCGAGCGTCGTCAGTATTTCAAGGAGAACAGCGAAATCCTCCTCAAGAAGATAAAACTCGCTCTCGCTGAGGGTCTTGACGTTATCTTCTGCATTGGCGAGACCAAGGAGCAGCGCGAAGCTGGCGCCAACCTCTACAACAACGTAATCAAGGCTCAACTCGTTGACACAGTGTTTACTCTCACAGCCGACGAGTTCAAGAAGATAATCATCGCCTACGAACCCGTATGGGCTATCGGCACCGGCCTCACCGCCACCCCCGACCAGGCTCAGGAAATCCACGCTATGATTCGCAAGGCTATCGCCGACAATTTTGGTCAGGCTATTGCCGACGACACCACAATCCTCTACGGTGGCAGCTGCAAGGCATCCAACGCTGCAGAAATCTTCGCTAAGAAGGACGTGGACGGCGGTCTTATCGGCGGCGCATCGCTCAAGGCTGATGACTTCGGCAAGATTATCGACGCAAGATAATTTTTTTTCTTTTTTTAAGGTTTAACATTCGACAGGCGCAGATTCAACTTTGTTGGTCTGCGCCTTTTTTATTGGTTGATGTTTTTATGTTATGACTTATTGTTTTCACTTCATCCCCTATATTTTTGGGCTCACATAGTGGTTCAGTTCATATTTCTTCATATCAAAGAGACAATATACGAATATAGTATTTCTTGAAACATAAATTAAGCCGGGTATTTTGTTGGAAGACAAAAAATAATCAGGTTTTTCTTTTAAAACAGCACGCATACCCTTTTTTATTCTTTTGCTTGACATTATAGCAGGAAAAAAGCAGTCATAATAATTGATTTGTTCTTGTTCAACAAGAATACTTGCACCTCTTCCTTCGTCAATCCACATCAAATCAAACTTTAGTTTGGATGTGTCAATATAGACTTCTCCATTTGACACTTCCAGTTTCAGAACATAATAAGGATTTGGTCGATTAATTTTTTCAACAAATTGATTTGTCAGATTGTCACAACGTGTTGTGTCTATTGTGTGGTGTTGTCTCACCCAATCCGCAGCATTATGAATGTATGCAGTGTCCTTATCTTCGTACCCAAAGCAGAATTGGCGTACAACCTCGTTGTCGCTTCCGTTTATGAGGATATGCATTTGGTCATATTGCGTCTGTTTGTATGTTTCAATCAAAAGATTTTTGTACGACATACTATCCAAAAGTGCATATTGCTTTCGGATTTGAGCAACTAAGTCGTTTTCAGCGTGATGGTTTTGCTTGTGCGGTTTCCCAGCATCGTCATAACCATACGATACCTGCGCCTGTGCGACAACAGATACTGAGAAGGTAAGAATTATGATGAGAAATAACAACTTTAAGTGTTTCATTTTTTTCTTTTGTTACTGTTTATTTTTAATTTTAGCGTAAAAATAGATATAGAGAAAAGTTCGCACAAACAAAATCTATATACACATATATTATTTGTTTTAATTCTAAATATTGACTCATGATGAGTTGTTTTACTGAAAACGAGTCTTTTGGGAAGTTCTTTCTTTTACTCAACCAACAATGCGCAGGCTGTGATGGCTTGCGCATTGTTTTTATTATAACATTTTTTGTGGCTATGCACATTTTTTCGTATCTTTGGGGCGTTGTATCATAACAAAAACCAAACTTACCAAAGATGAAAACAACCGCGAAGTTATTATTATTAATGCTGATAGTGCTGACGACCGCCACAATGTCGTCGGCGCAGATAAAGGCGTTGTTGCCTGATTCAGACCAGCTTCCAAAGGAATTGGAAGACTTTATGGGCGTCCGTTCGTCCAAAAACGAGGAGATGAAGGCAGACGTCAAGAAGTTTACCGAAAAGCTGGTGCAGCGCAAGATTTCGGACGAACACCGCGCCGAAATCGTAATCCTTATGAACAGTTACATCCAGAAACGCGCCACGCCTACGCCCCACATGCACAATCTCATCAGGGCGTTGAATGGTTTTTGGGACAAGGGCAATCTCGGCGAGTTTATGCCCTGGGCTGAATATATGCTCGAATTGCTCAACAATCCGCAGATGTCGATGTCGAGAATCAACGATGTGGCTGTATTCGTCGCCAACTTGTTGTCCGCCAATAGTTTGGAGATTACATCATCTAAGTCGTGGTATATGTCTTCGCCTAATTTCAAGATGACGGTGGAGACTGTGGGCGGCGGCAAAGACATCATTGTACGTGCCGACAATACCGACATCCGATGCAGGATGCGTCAGGACAGCTCGCTCGTCATCTACGGCACGTCTGGTACTTATAGCTTCAACGACCGTGTCTGGAAGGGCAAGGGCGGCAAGGTGGACTGGCGGCGCGGCGACATCTCAGCCGACAGCGTGTACGCCACCCTGCACGATTACGAGATTGAGACCCGTGGCGCAGAGTTTGAGGCAAAGAACGTCGAATTTTTCAATATCAAATACTTCAAAAAGTCAATCAAAGGCTCTTACCGCGACAAACTCGTTGTTAACGGTATGGGCGACAAGGCAAGGTTCCCGCAGTTTTCGAGTTATGACACCGACATCCAGATACCCAACCTCGCGGAGGGCATCGATTATGTGGGCGGTTATGCGCAGAATGGCGTGATATTCCAAGGCGAGGTGCAGGACAGCGCAAAGTATGCCAAGCTCGTATTCAAATACGAGGGCAAGCCTCTCATCACGGCAGAATCCAAGGCGTTTGTCTTCGGTCTTAAGAAACTCGAGGCGCAGACGGCTATTATCACAATGCAGATGGGACCCGACACTGGACGCATCACTCACAAGGGCGTCAAGCTCAAATACGATTCCGAGACTGAAAAACTAATTCTCTTCAAAGGTTCGTCAGGCATGGAAAACGCCCATTACCGTGATACTTACCACCATTTTGAGTTTGATGTCAATCAGGTGGAATGGACGCGCAACGATACCGCTGTGTACCTCTGTACAAGGCCTGCCGCGCCATACGACACAGCCACTTTCGAATCCATTGACCATTATTCAATGCAGCGTTACAATCAGTTGCAGGGCATGGACAAGGTGCATCCCCTCATCGCTCTGCGCGACTTCATGAGGGTGAAGATGTCCGACAAGTTTACCGCCAGGGAGTTTCAGAAGTATCTCGCCAAGGAGGAAGGTCTTGTGCTCTCCGAAGTGCAAGTTCATCAGATGCTTATGAAACTGTCTTTCCAAGGTTTCATAGAATACGACGTCAATACCCGTGGCGCACAGATTGTGCAAAAATTGCACGACTATCTCGGTGCGCACGGTGGCAAGAAAGACTACGACGGTATCATGATTGTCTCCAAGATGAAAAACAAAAACGGTGTCAATGCCATCATCAACCTCAAGACCTACGACATGGACATCTTCAACGTCCGCCCCTTCGACCTCAGCCCGGCGCGTATGGTGAAGGCAAGGCCCGACAGCCTTTCGTCAGTCACTGTGCACAGGCATCTTAGCATGGACATCCGAGGCAAGATTCAGGCGGGTCTCGCGGATTTTTATGGCAACGATTTTAGGTTTGATTATGACAATTTCCGCATCAACATCCCGCAGTGCGACTCTATGGCGATGCTTACCGTCAATTACAACGAAAAGACCAAACGAAACCAAATCGACTCCGTGCACTCGGTGCTTGAGAATGTAAAAGGTGTGCTCTACCTCGATTCTGTCACCAACAAGTCGGGACGCAAGACCTACGACGAATTTCCAAGAATCATCACGAGCGATACGTCATACGTATACTATGACAAGCTTATTTCCGAAAGCTACTCCCGCGACAAATTCCACATGAAGGTGACGCCGTTTAAGCTCGACAGTCTCAACTTCTTGAAACTCAACGGTGTGCAGGCTAAGGGTGATTTTGTGTCTGGTATTTTCGACGATATGGACGTTACCCTTACGGTGCAGCAGGACTTGTCGCTCGGCTTCGACATTCCTACGCCCGGGGAAGGCAAGCGAATCTATGGTGGCAAAGGTCGTTATTATCAAGACGTCGCCCTCAATGGCTCTGGCCTCGGTGGCAGCGGCAAAATCGAATACCTGACCGCCACTGCTTATAGCGAGCATTTTACATTCTACCCCGACTCTGTGATTGGTACTTGCAACACATTGAAGATAGACCCTGTCACCGTATCGCAAATTGCATCCACCAAGGATGTTGAGGCTGAATATCCGAGAGTTACGTCCGATTCGTGCGACATTCTCTGGTATCCTCACCAAGACAATTTTGCGATATTCACCTCCGATACCGCGCTCACCGTATTCGACAAGAAGCTCGCCTTCAACGGCAACATCGACTACTCGCCCAAGAGCATGAAGGCGCAGGGCGAATTGCTATATTCCGACGCGGCGTTCTTCTCCGACAAGATGCTTTTCAAGAATTCATCGTTTGACGCCGACAGCGCGATGTTCTGCAATTTTGACTACTCGACGCCTGGCGATTCCACGGGCTATTTCTACACCGACCGTTACGACGCCAAGTGCGACCTCAATGTGGATCGAGTGCAGTTTGTGGTTTCTGGAGACTCGGCGCGTGTGCATTTCCCGCACCACAGGTACTCGCAGCGAGCCGAATTTTTTGAATGGACTGTTGCCGAAAGGTCGTACAGATTTGGCGACAAGATGTCCAACTACGACGAAACACGCATCACCCGCTCCGTGCCTGAATACCGCAAGATGAGGCGCGTGAAGTCCGACTACAAGGCGTTGCTCGCTGGTGCAACGATGATTAGCCACAAAGACTCGCTCCGTTTTGACGCACTCTACACCACATTCGCCAACAAGGAGGACATCATCAACGTCCACGAGCCGGGCATCATCAAGGTGGTGGACGCCAAGATAAAGCCGTCGGGCGTCATCAGAATCAACCGTGGCGGCGACATCGAGCGTTTCGACGATGCTGTAATTACTGCAAACCTCGACACCCTCATCCACCGCGTCATCAAGACTACTGTCAAGCTCCGCGACAAGCGTTATTTCAAGGCTACAGGCGGTCAGTATGAGTATCAAAACTACAACAAGGACAAGGCTTACCTCGACCTCGACTCGATGGAAATCCGCCTTATCAAGCTCGACACCGCCGCCAAAGCTCCGAAAGTCAGAGTTTCGTTTGGTATCGGTAGCGTGCCTGAGGAGCAAAACTTCTTCATAAGCCCGCAGTTTAAGTTTGACGGCAAATACTCCTTCAATGGTGCTACGCCGGGTATCAAGTTCAACGGATACGCCATCATGCAGCAGAATTGCGATTCCACCATCATGCCGTTCATCTTCGAGGGTACTATCAATCCTGACTCCATCTTGTTCCCGATTTCAGAGAAAGTGGCCGACCAGAAACGCCGGCGACTTTACACTGGTTTCTTCTATGACGAAAAGAATCAGGATCTCTATTCTATCTTCATGGGACACAAGCACAATGTCTCCGACAAGGAGGTGCTCACTGTCAACCGTGGCCTCACCTACGACCCAAAGACCAAGGAATACCGCGAGGCTACGCCGCGCCGTCTGCGCGATAGTAGCTATGCCGCCAATTATATTGTGTTCCAGAGCAACCTGTGCAACATATATGGCGAGGGTACAATTACCACCAATGTCGATATGAAGCCAGTGCAGCTTGTCTCCTCGGGCGAGATATATCACAACCGCGACAAGAAGCTGATTTCGGGCGGAATGTTTATGACCATCAATTTCCCGATACGTGCCGATGTCATCAAGACGATGTCTGAGGAATTGAACGACGTGTACAACCTCTCGCCTGTATTCTTCAACGAACACAAGATACGCCGCCGCATGGAGTACGTGCTTGGCAAAGATACCGTGCAGGCCCTCTTGAAAAACTACGAACTTTCCGGCGACCTCGGCAAGACGCCCAACGGTCTCAATAAGACCATTGTCCTCAGCGACGTGCAGATGTACTATGATACGGCCACATTGTCGTACCGTTCGAGCGGCGATATTGGCGTTGGCTTCATTGGTGGTACGTCGGTAGGCAAGTATATGAAGGGTTACGTGGAGATTATCCGCAATGAGAAGAAGGGCGACCAGATAAGCATCTTCCTCCAGCCCACGCCGCAACGTTGGTACTACTTCAATTATAAGGCGGGATTCATGTATTGCCTTTCGTCCAACGACGACGACTTCAACAACAAGATTATCAACACCAAGGATAAGGATCGCGTGACGAAGGTGGACAGAAACGAATACCAGTTTGTGCTCGGTGCCGCCGAAAACAAAAACAAGTTTATCCGCTCCTTCAATGGCGAAGTCCCAGTGGACGATGTCGAAGATATGCAGGATGTTAATAGCGACATCGAATCCGACGACAACCCGTCTGGTGGCGATACCGACAATCCAAAGCCTGACAACAATCAGGGCGACGACGACAACGACAGCGACTTCATCCTCGAGGACGACCCGACGCCGATGGACGACAGCCACGAGCAGCAACAGCAGCAGCCTCAACAGCAGCAACAACCTCAGCAGCAGGCGCAACCTCAACAGACCGAAGTAGCCCCCGCCGCCGACGATGAAGAAGAACAGGATTACATCGACGATTAAATGAAAGAAAACTCACATCTCTTTTACGTCCCGACAGCCAAAAACTCTGTTGTGGGACAGCAGATTTACCTCGACGAGGACGAGAGCGCACACTGTGCCAAGGTGTTGCGCCTTCGCCCCGGCGAGTGTATTTCGGTGATAGACGGCTGCGGACACATCTACGACGCGGAGCTTACTCTCTGCGACAAAAAATGTTGCGCTGCCACTGTAACATCCATTGAGTCAGACGTTTACATTCGCCCTTACCGCAATCATGTAGCCATTGCCCCCACCAAAAACATCGACCGTTTTGAGTGGTTTGTGGAAAAGGCGGTGGAATTTGGCATCGACGAGATTACGCCGTTGCTCTGCGACCACAGCGAGCGCAAGGTGCTGAAGATAGACCGATTGCAAAAGATTGTTGTCTCGGCGGTCAAGCAGAGCGGCAATGTCATAATGCCAATTGTCAACGAGTTGACACCGTACAAGGATTTTGTAAGCAATTGTAAGTCAAGTTGCAAGATGATAGCGCATTGCGAGCCGCAGGAAAAGAAGTTTTTCACGCACAATGCACGTGGCGGCAGCGATTTTTGCACGTTGATAGGTCCCGAAGGCGATTTTAGCGACAATGAGATAGCCCTCGCCCTTGGTGGCGGTTTTCTGCCGACGTCGTTAGGCAACACCCGCCTGCGAACTGAGACCGCCGGAGTAGCCGTGTGCGCCTTTTTGTCGGAGATTTTTGTCGCTGGCGATCTTTGAGAAAAAAAATTACAGAAAATATTTGCATTTTCGATTTTTAATGAATAAATTAGGCGCGTAATATACAACGTTAAATTCAAAAAACTAATTAAAACGTAGCAAATATGGATCTTTCATCAATTCTCAAGACGGTGATTTCGCTCGCCGACGTGGTTATCAAAAAACCCTCGACCTCTGTGCAGAACTCGGGCATTGACCTTTCGTCCATCATCAGCATGGCAAGTATCTTCATGGGTGGCAAAAACAACAATTCTTCTGCCGGCGGTCTCGGCTCCATCCTTGGCAGTGCATTGGGCAGCGGCGCGTTGGGCGGCCTCCTCGGCGGTGGCAGTCAGCAGCAGCAACCTCAGCAGCAGTCTGGCGGTGGCATGGGCGATGTACTCGGCAGCGTGCTCGGCGGCATGATGGGCGGCGGCAAGCAGCAGACCCAGCAGCAGTCGGGCGGCGGCATGGGCGACGTGCTTGGCAGTGTGCTCGGCGGCATGATGGGCGGCGGCAAGCAGCAGACACAGCAATCAGGCGGCGGCATGGGTGACGTGCTTGGCAGCGTACTCGGCGGCATGATGGGTGGCGGTCAGCAGCAGACACAACAATCTGGCGGCGGCCTCGGCGACCTTCTCGGTCAGTTGACATCAAGGGCTGGCACAATCAGCCACATGCTTGATTCCAACAACGCGCAAAACCTCTCCGCTACCGAGAAGAACAACCTCACCGACGTGCTCAATATCATCAACACGACCAAGATGTTCGCAGGAAAATAATCTGAGATTCCGCGCCTTGCGGCACAGGGCATTATAAACGAAAATTACCGAAAATTTTACCGTCAATTACCGTCAATTTCCATTAAAAGAAATTCTCGATAATCAATATGAAAAATTTTCGGTAGTTTTTTTGTGTCAATACATTAACGACGTAATTGCTTATACGCTCATAACCGCTTTTGCAAGTTGGTCGGCGCAGGAAGTTGGCTTGTTGCCGCAGGTATTGCCGGAGAGAATTTTAGCAATTTGGTCGGCGGGCATACCGTTCACGAGTTTTGAGATGGCTTTGAGGTTGCCGTTGCAACCGCCATAAAATTCCACGTCGGTGATGATGCCATTCTCGTCTTTGTCGAATGTAATCATCTTTGCGCAAGTACCTGACGTTGTGTACGAATGTTTCATTTTTTGAATTTGCTGCCGTCCTTGAAAGCATTGCCAACTTTTTCGCCGAGTTTGATGTAGGCGTGGTTGGACGAATCGAATGTGATGGGTTCGAGTTTCTGAACGTCGATTTTGCCGTCGGCTGTCAATACCGATTCGTCGGCGTTCACGTTGATGATTTCGCCGAGGAGGCGGCAGGTGGCGTCGTCGTAACTTATTACCTTACATTCCAAGCACATCGGCAGTTCCTCAATCATAGGTGCATCCACGTTGGGGGCTTTTACGGCGTGGAGACCTGCCTTGCCGATTTTGTTGGGTTCCTTGTTGCCGCTTTCTATGCCGAGGTAGTCGCATTCGGCTACGTATTTGGCGGTTGCAACGCTCACCGTGAACGCGCCTTTTACTTTGAGGTTGGCGACGGTCTTGTGGGTGGGGGAGAGGCAGATGCTGATTTTTGTGTCGTCAGCGATGCCGCCCCATGCGGCGTTCATTGCGTCGGCATTGCCGTTGGCGTCATACGTGCCGATTATCAGCACCGGCATCGGGTAGAGTAGGGGTTTTGCCCCGAAATCTTTTCTCATATTTTTGTCTTTTGTGATGGTGAAAATTAAATTTCGTTTGTAAAATTATAAATTTTTTTTCTCCAGTAAAAAATTTTTTTTGTATCTTGGCGAAAATTTGTAATTGTTAACTATTGAACCCTAAATAATATGAAAAAAATCATAATTATCGCCGCCTTGTTGTTGCAGGCGGGGCTGATTTTAGCGCAGAATTTCACGCCGGGCAGGAGTGGTGTCAGCAACAATTCAGGCTATCAGCAACCTGTCAATCAAAATTCACAACAGCAGGTGAATCAGGGAGTTGCGCCTGGTCAAAATGCCAATTCCAACGTTGCCGATTTGAAGGCAGCCATCGCGAGGTGCGAGCAGTCGCCGATTGTAATTACCAATGCTTTTGGCAACTACAAGTTTGGAATGACGGAGAAGGAGTTTGTGAAAGTAACCAAGGCTGCAATCAAAGCCAAACAAGCCAAGCGCAATTCCATTGGCAACGTGGAGTACGAGATGAATTTTGCCGACGGGCGCACATATTCGCTCATATTGGCAAATGCGGCGTTTTTCAAAGGCAAATTGTGCGGTTTGGACTTTGTCTTTGAACGTTTTGACGCTGGTATGGCAGACATCATTATGGAGGAAATTATGCAGGGCGACCGTTTTCAGGATATGGATCAATACGCTGTGCCAAAGGGTTATATCTACCTGAAAGACAATCTCGAAGTGGATCTTTCGCGTGGCAGCCTTTCGTATATGAATCTTTCTGTGGTCAATCAGCGTGCCAAGGAAAACGCCGAACGCAACCATCTGTCGAGAGATGCGTTTTAGTTTAGTTGGCATTATAACCATTATTGCCCTGAGCCTGACATCGTGCGCCCGAAACTCCGTGGAAATTTGCCGCACGGATTTTGGGCGTGTGGTGCTTGTTGATGGAGGTGATTCCACTGCCGCCATTCTGCATATCGCTGACAGTGGCGACACTCTGTCGGTATGGCCGTTGCGTCATGCTGTGTATCATTATGATTATGGTGATGTCAATGGCGACGGTCTGCCGGAAATTGTGGTAGGCGTCATCAAAAAAACTCGCTATTGGCGCGACGAGGACAAAAGGCTTTTTATCTTCAAACTATATGACGGACAGCTTATTCGTCCGCTGTGGCTCGGCTCGCGGCTCGGCTGTCCAATAGTCACCTTCCGCATAGAGCGTGACTCCATGCCCGCACGTATAATCTCCACCGAGCAATGCGGCGATTCTATCAAAAAAGTGATGTACAGGATTAAGGGGTTCGGGGTCAAATTTGAGAGGTATGTGGAATAACTATATTTATTTTTGTCAGTTTCCCAAAAACTTCCTATCTTTCGCCATCAAAAAACAACTAACACATCATTATTATGAAAAGAATCCTTATCCCCTGCCTTGCGCTCACAGTATTGGCGGGATGTGGTGGCGGCAATTCTGGCAACCAGGGCAACTCCGGCAGCCAGGACAATGCCATCCAGACATCCTCCGCGCCGCAGGAAGACGACAAAAACCTTCCGCCGCTCAAAGTCTCCGACCAGGAGTTTTTCAACGGCAAGTCAAAACTGCCAAAGACCGTAGATTTCGACGAACCTGTGGAATCGATGTCGTACCAGAGGCTCCGCTTCACGAAGGCATACGTATATGCCTCGCACGGATTTTGGCTCAAAGATTTTGACCTCAACACCTTCTTCAACACCCGCACCAGCTGGTATTCTGATGCTTGTTACGAACGGGCTGAAAAAGGCGATTTTGAAAGTCCGTATTGGGACGATTGGGATGCCAACTACGACGAGGTGATGAAGCGCGAAAAACTTTCCGACCAGGAGAAGGAGTACGTGGCGAAAATTGACAAGCGTCTCGCCGAGCTTACGGCAAAGCGTTACGACTCCCGCCAAATCGCCAATCCAGCGCAGTGCACCAACATCTACCAATTCCCGGTGATGTACGACCGCAATTCCAAGTTGTGGAGTCAATTGTCGGCAAACAACATCGCCTTCCAGACCACCGACTACGAGCAGCTCTTCAATATCTATGAGGACAATGAGTACCACTGCGTCCCCAACTTCGTGACCACCGACCTGTTCCTGCAGGCGTTCCACATGTACTTTGAGTACGCGCTCAAGCTCTGCGAAAACAGATTTTTCACCGACAAGCTCAATACGCTTTGCAGCGAAATGATGGCAGCGTCGTTGTATTCCGACGCCACCACCGACAAGGAAAAAGAACTTGCCGACTTCTCCCGCGCATTGTTTGGCATCACATACAAGCTCCTCAATCCCAATGCCAACCCCGCCATGCCTGAATCGTGCGCAGCAGCCGCCAAAGAGGAAATCAATCTGATAATGGATGCGAAAGACTGTCCTTCTCCGCTGCTCAAGACTGGTGTCAATTTCAATTACAGCCTCTTCAAGCCACGCGGTCACTACACCCGCAACGAAAAGGCAAAACGCTACTTCCGTGCGATGATGTGGCTGCAGACCGCAAGCATGGAAAACAGCAAACCCGAAGACGTGTCCAAGGCTATTGCAATTGCATATTACTACAACAAAATTGCATCCCGCAAAAGCTTTGAGGAGATGTACGACGCAGTCACCTACTTTATGGGCGAACCCGACAATGTTTCCATCGTTTGGCTCGCGAAGTTCATCCGCGACAATTATTCGTCCAAAAAACTCTCTGACCTGCTCGGCGGCGATTTCAGCGCAATCAAAGCCGAAATCAACAAAAAGTTCAAGACCTGCAACCGCATCAAACCGAAGCAGGCTGTAAGCGACCCCGACAAGCTCAATTTTATGCCGCAGCGTTATGTGCCTGACAATCTCGTACTTGCCAATATGTACGACGACAAGCCAAATTCTGACCGTGCATATCCGACAGGTCTCGACGTATTCGACGCATTTGGCGTAAAATCCGCCGGCAACATCCTCGATTCCACCGACAAGAACGCCAAATCCTGGGGCGACTTCGCCAAGACTCGCAAGCAGATGTCGTCGGAATTGTCCAACTTCAAGGATTACGACCTCACCAGCTACAACAAGTGGATGCAGGTATTGACTGTGATGCAAAACACCCAGAAAGATTATCCGGGCTTTATGCAGACCTCGGCGTGGGAGTGCAAAAACCTCAATTCCGCGCTTGCATCCTGGGCAGAACTCAAGCACGACGCAATCCTCTATGCCGAGCAGCCTATGGGCGCAGAATGTGGCGGCGGCGACGAATTCCCCGAACCTGTGCCAGTTGGTTTTGTGGAGCCAAACATCAAGTTTTGGGAGACTCTCAGGGAGGCTATCGAAAATGTTTCCGAAGGTGTCAATGATGTAGGAGTTGACAATCAATTTGAAAACATCACCAGCCAGTTGCTTTCTATGGTGGATCATTGCATTTCAATCTCCAAATACGAAATCAATCGCCAGCCCATCGGTGAAGATGTATACTTCATCCGCAATATCGGCAGCACGATGGAATGGTTTACGCTCACGGTGCTTGATCCCGATGTGGAGGACCACATTGATTCGTGGAGTTTTGTCAAGGGTGCCGACCGCAGTGTAGCAGTGGTAGCCGATGTTTTCACCCGCAACATCCACAATTGCCAA
>JAEEGK010011580.1_pt1 | contig 20125 bp, 17 predicted proteins | sample 8958771 | NCBI WGS metagenome assembly JAEEGK01 (sample SAMN16246547, study PRJNA631951) | gut metagenome | biome: gut microbiome; feature: rumen; material: SC-attached | host: Bos | place: Iran: Karaj | collected 2018-10
GAGTTCGAGAACACGAAGGACGGTTCAGCCATGAAGACCCTGAAGGGTACAGCCTGCTATTGCGTACACTACAAAGAGTACTGGGCAGATGGTGAGGAGCACTATGAGGAGATCCTGCTCAGCTGTCAGAAGCTTGAGAATGGTCCCGTAGCATACGAGAATCCTTGGAAGTAATCACTTACATTATCTGGACTCGGCCCTAAACGGGCTGAGCCAGATAATTAAATAGAAAGATATGGGTAACTTTGTAACTCAGGGAGCTGTGCTCCAGTGTAGTTTTGGCTTGTCTCCGTGTACATTGGTTATTACCGTGCCTTCAAGACCAAAGTGCATGAATCTGTTGATGGCTGTGACGACGGATTTTACGGTAACTAATATTCCTTCATTCGGCATGTGTCAGTCGTTGTCTAATCCGACTGTTTCCTCTGCTACTTCTGCTGCCATGGGTGTGCTGACACCGATGCCCTGTGTGCCAGTGATTTCATCTCCCTGGTCGCCAGGCAGTTCTCAGGTGAAGGTGGGTGGTATTGCTGCACTGACTGACAACAGCAAGTGTATGTGCTCTTATGGCGGTAACATCTCTATTACCAGTCCTGGCAATACGATGGTGACTGGAAAATAACTGCATGCAGAAAAGACTACTAGTAATCTTACTGATTGCAGTACTATCCCTGCCTTGTGTCGCACAGAAAATCAGCATCGGGCAGTTTAAGCGGGTCAAATTCGACCTTGCTACGAAGAAGTTTTTTCATGTAGATAAGAAAATGGCGACCTTGGACTTGAAGACCGACGAGAAAGGATTCACTTTCAAGGCCGATGGAAAGACACCGATAGCGGCCCAGGAGGGTGATGGGAAAATCACCTTATTAGCTCCTCATAAGACCGCTTACCTGCTGGTGCAGCATCCAGATTACGGACAGTTGATGTGGAAGGTGCCCGGCAAGGGATTGAGGAAGAAAAAACATTACCAGGCTATCATGCAGACTGATAAGCCTGGGAAAGAATATAAACTGTCGAAGCAATGGGTGGTGTTCCAGGTTATTCCTGAGAATGCCATTTTGCAGGTAGATAGTACAGTTGCACTCGTTAGAAATGGGCTCGCCCAGTTTAATCTCCCATTAGGGAAGCATGGCTACCATGTAGAGGCTCCATTCTACGAGGAGCTGTCTGATACGGTAGAGGTTGTGGATAGCGCAAAACTCGTGGTGCCAGTTGTGTTGCAATCGGTCTATTCCTATCTGACTGTAAAACTACCAGTCTTGGAGGGACGCATCTATATTGATGGACAGCCCATAGGGAAAGGCGAGGCAACAAGTAGTCGTCTGCAGCCAGGTGATCATCAGGTGATTGTGATGCAGGATAAAACCTGCTATGCAGACACGGTGGTTAATTTGGGAGTCGGAGAGAAACGGATCCTAACTTTGAAAGCAGATGATCTGAAAGCCAGACCGTTGATGACACGAGGCATTACGCCTGGGATTCTAAAGGAGTCTATCGACTCCACAACTATCGACTCTACGGCTTTGGCCGCGAATGTCCCAGAGGACTCTTTGAAGGCTCAGGTGACCATTACAGCACCGGATGAGGAAACACAGATATTGCTTAATAGGGAGCCTTTGGCTTATGGAAAATGGGAAGGAAAGCTGGCACTGGGATTCTATGCTGTCAGCACGTTGAAGGAAGGTTTGGAATCAAAGCAGATATTCCTGTGGGTGGACGATATGCTCCCGAAAATACTCGACATGAGTCTGCCGAAAGCCAGCTATGGTGTGCTGAACATTCATAGCAACGTGGTGGGAGCCACCATTATCCTGAATCGGGTAGAGGTTGGTGTCACACCGTGTATTCTGGAGAACCTGCCGGCAACGGTGGCGTGTAAGATACAGTTGAAGAAAGCTGGTTATCATGATGCCAAATTGACGGTGATGCCTGTGCCGAATGACATGTTGGATGTAGAACTTAATATGAAACCAGATAACTAACCGATGAGTGAATGCCTAAAACAACAGCAAGTCACGGCTGCCCATGTGATGGTGGTCGGATGCGGTGCCCTAGGAAATGAGGTGCTGAAGAACTTGGTACTGTTGGGTGTGGTACATCTTGTCGTGGTTGATTTTGATGTGGTGGAGGTTGGCAATCTGTCTCGCTCCGTGCTCTTCTCGAAAGCTGATGCTGATGCGCATCGTCTGAAGGTAGAGGTGATTGCTGAGCGCGTGAAAGCTATGAACCCCGCTATTGAGATCCAAACCATCTGTGGCGATGTGGCCTATGATGTAGGACTTTCACTGATCCGCCGGATGGATGTGGTCATCGGTTGTGTGGACAGTCGTTGGGCGCGCTATTGCATTAATCGCTTATGCATGCGCGCGGGTGTGCCTTGGGTGGATGGTGCCATCGAGGAACTTGAAGGAACGGCGCGGGTTTTTATACCTGGTAAGAACTGCTATGCCTGCAATTTAGGTCCTGAGGGCCTGGGTGACATGGCAAAGCGAATGTCGTGTACAGGTGTGATCCGTCGGCATGAGCAAACGGGTACTGTACCGACAACCTCACTGATGGCGTCGGTGATCGGTGCTGTGCAAGTGCAGGAGGCAATGAAGTTGGTTCATCAGGATGCCTTGGAACAGGGAACATTTACCTCTCTTTGTGGAAAGATGTTCTACTATGACGGGCAGCATCTGACTACTAAACTTCTCGACTTCCAGGCTTATGATGATGACTGTGCCGTCCATACGTGTTGGACACCGATTCGACCTTCGGCACTCTCAAGGCAGTTGTCGGTATCAGAGGCGCTTCGTCTGATAGGACAGATGATAGATGCCCAGTCGGTGATTCTCTGTCTGGAGAACGACTGTTTTGTGGATTATGTGACAGAACGCGCAAATGACCGTCGTACGGATGTTATGCGCCCCGGTCATGCTGTAGAAGCCTTCGTGGAGGCGGATGCCAACTTGCGTGGTGTACCTCTTAGTGGCCTTTATCAGCATGAATACAGAGAGATTGGTGTCGATTTCCCTTATGGAGAGTTGACACTGGCACAATTAGGTTTTCCTAGTCATGACGTGCTGCATGTAGTGGCCGACGGGCAGGATTATTATTTTGAATTGAACGAACAATGATTATCAATAGGAATATCAGTCAGATCAGGGCCGAAGTGCTGTTGAACTATCTCTATCCTGAGATGAACGGGAAATGGATGGTTCAGGGCAAGGGTACGTTCTACAGAAACTACAATCATGATGTTCTAGCTGTTTACGAGAAAGAGAACAAGGTTCTGCTGACGCGTGACGGTTTCCTGCGTTTGTTGCCAGAGGGCCTGCTGACACGTGATGATGATCTTCGTGGAGAAGACTTCTCAGAGAAGTTTAAGGAGTTGGAGTGGCGCAGAGAACTGCTGAGTGAGTCATTTGCTCCTTTCGATACCTATGTGTTTCGGAAGAAGCTGGAAATTGAGCGTCAGGTATCGGAACTCCTGGACCAGAAACTGAGTTATCTGTTGAAGGAATATTTCAACTTTGATATTGAAGCAGAGCAGAGCGAACTGGTAAAAGAGGCTGCGGTATTATTACCGTTTGTCAGTCGTTGGCGGGGTAATCTCGGTTTGGTTGGAAACATACTGGGGGCCCTGATGCATTGTGAGGTGGAGACAATAAAAGGTCGTTATAGTCCTATTGATACGACTCGTCTTTGGTTGCCTCAGGTGACATATAAATTGCTGATTCCGGGGTTGACAAGTGCCACTTACCTGGAGTTGAGAAAATCGTTGGAACCATTAACTGCTTTCCTGAAGGAGTGGTTGATTCCTTTCGATGTGAGATGTGTGATAGAGATAAAACAGCACATGATTCCTCAGAACCCTGACGGAAGTATGACGCTGGATTATAATACAGAACTGAATCAATAAATCAGTAGGGTTATGGATCTGAATTCAAGAATTAACTGGTTGCCAGGCATGGAGATTACAGCACAGACTTTCATCGGTCTGGAGGAAAAGTTGGATTTCCAGCAGCAGATTGCCATCCGTGCAGCATTGGGAAGTACGCAGATGGGCATGTTGCCTGGGACGGAACTGAGTTGTAAGGGCGTTTTTGTCAAGAATACATTTGAGGTGGAGGACCTGCGATGTATGGCTCTGTTACCGTCTGGTAAGATAATAGACGCTGATGAGAAAGCTGTCGTTCCTATTCCCATGCTGTTTGGTGACAGTTACTACCTGACGATTGGTATTAGCGATACGACGACATCCTTCGAAAAAGAAGGTGTGCCTTATCTTCGTCCGCATTATGAATATGCCCTTCTCTCGTTGGAGGAGGCGGAGTCACAGGATGTGATGCCGTTGGTACACTTCAATGTCAAGGACGGTATGTTCTCTATTGATACTGGCTATATACCGCCTTGTCTTCTCATGACGGGTAACCAGCAGTTTGTCACCTCTGTGGAGAGATACGTCAATAAACTGAGCACCATCACCTCTCATCAAAATCTCGAGGAAGGCGACGGTAAGCGTGCACTTCTGCACTATCTCTTCATCATGAAAGGATACAGTCAGCGTAACAGTGTGCATGATTTCCTGATGCTGTTGCAAGAGATCGCCCATGCTGTCGATTATTATATCATTAGCCCAAATACAGAGCAACCCATCGTCATCCCACAGCCAAGACAGGTGGATGTCATGAAGTGGCTGAACTGGTTTGAAGATTATCTGACGGGTGCGGTGGCCGTGCTTGACAAAGTGGTGTTGGTGGATAACACCATCGACTACGAAGCCCTTCTGAGACAGGCGAAGGCAGAACTATATGCCCAGTTGCATGAGGAGCTGATTGTGAAACTGCTTGAGGAGACGAAGGAGAAGCTCATCGCCCTGGTGAAGGAAGAGATGCAGAATGCGCTGGAGCAGCAGACTCAGACGCTCACCAACTATATCAACAACCAGATGAAGCCGATGCTGATGGAGGAACTCCGTACGGAGATGAACCATTCTCTGAGTCTGATGGAGGAAGACTTGAAGGATCATCTCTACGAGCGTCTTTACCAAGAGCTCTTCGAGCACCTGTTCAATGCACTCTATGTGCCTGAGCCGGAAAGTGAACGTTTTGTACCATTGATTTAAATAACGCTTATGGCATACCTGTCAATACCTCTGAAAGTTGTCAAAAACGGCCTAGCCCGTGAGAACAAGATTAAGCGCTCGATTGACGAGGCGCTGAATATGTTGTTGACTACGCCGTGCTATAATAGTATTGGAGATTCCAAGTACGGTTTCGTCTTCAATAATATGCGTTTCGAGATCTTCGATGAGCATGAAGGTGTGATCTACAATTCGGGTGATACGCTTTATGAGAATGGTCTGCGTGATCTCTATTCCAAAAAGATCTCTGGTTCCTCGAAGAATATGAATACCTTTGCAGCAGAGCTCAAAGAGGCTGTGAAGGTTTACGAGAAGCGACTCGAAGAGGTGGCTGTGACGATGACATATATCCGTGAAGAGCGTTTGGTCTATATCACGATAAAAGGAGTGATTACCTCCACTAAGCAAGACTATTTGTATAAGAGTACGCTGCGCGTATGGAAATAATAAAGATTTGGAAGCATGAAACAGACAATATTTGAAAATAAGCAGAGGGCTGAGGAACTGCTGCAGGAGGCCATCCGTATTTGGCGGAGCAGTGATCATCCTGACCAGTTGGAAGGCATCGAACAGGATCCGGTTTTCTCGTTGCTCCTGACTGCATTGGCTTTTCAGTCGAATGAGTTGGAGAACGACTTGGACCAAATGAAGAGCGATGTGCTGGAGGAGTTCTCAAAGATGCTGATTCCTTATGAGATTGGTCATGCCATTCCTGCAACGGCAGTTGTCCAAGCCTCCTTGCAATCTGGTATTTCCAGTATGGAACTCACACAGGATCATGTGTTCACGCTGACGGATACGGAAGCACATTTCATTCCTCTGCTCAGGACCCGAGTGCTTAATGCAAACATCCGCTCGATTGTTAGAATGGATGGCCGACGCTGGAAGGTATCGTTGAAGTTCGATGGTCCTGTCACTGACCTCACCGGTCTTAGTTTTGTGGTGAAAAACCGTAGCTTCAAAGATCTTAAGGTGACGGTAAAGGGACAGATTCTGCCGTTAGTCAGTCCTTGGGAGTTTTCTGAACTGCCGCTCTCGCCTTGCTTCGATATCGACACCGTGCTTTACAACGGCTCTCAGACCTATAATGCTTCTGTATCGTGTCTGGATCTGTTTGCCCGTCAGAATGTCAGAATCTATTGTGTGAAGAGTCATCAGTACAAGAAGATCATACCAGTAGAGATGGAGAGTGTCGATATGGTATTTGAGTTCTCAGGTATTAAGGATGACTTTGTGTTTGACAAGGACAATCTGATTCTGAATAGTATCATTCTGGTGAATGCAGAGGTGCGTACTGCAGACCTCTCTTCCAATACCCCCATTGTCAGGGTGGCAGGTTTCCAGAGTATCGGTACCGAGGTGGATAGTACCAGTCAGCAGTTCCTACACATGTTACGACCTTCTACCGACCAGATATTCGGACAGTTCCCCGTAGAAGTGCGTAAGATGAGTGCCGATCGTTTCAATCAAGGTCGTCTCGTGGTATTGTTGAATACCCTTATCAGTCGCTACTATACTGATTTCTACGCCTTCCAGTCATTGCGTGAGGAGGCAAACGATAAAGTGATATATAGTCTGATAGAGACGTTGACACGTATGCGTGATGCAGCCCGTTCGAATGTCGAAGAGCGAATCCCTGGTGTCTATCTGATGTTGAATCCGCGTGCGGCAGACTTCCGCAATGACGTCTCGCTATCCCTTTCCTATGTCACCACTTTAGGATCGGCCGTTAATGATCAGCTTTCCGATGACAGTACCTTCCAGCCGCCAGCAGGTTTTAGTAATACCTCTGTACGACTGATTGCCACACCTGTGCCAGGTAGTGACGAGGTGCGTGATCAGTTGGAGGAGGCAAGTCTGTCGCGTTACTATATGATTACCAACGACCGTCTGGTGACCCCTTCCGACATGAAGCTGTTCTGTTATATGGAGTTGATGACGCGTTACGGCATCACCCGTCAGATGGTAAAGAGCATTACTGTCAGTCATCGTCAACAGCAAGACAGACTGCAGTCAGGTTATGAGATACTTGTCGAGATCCTGTTGAATGAGAATGCGTTTATCCGTCGTGGCTTCGAGGAGAAAATTCCGCAGGCAGAGACGTTGATGCAGGCGATGATGAGTGTCAGGAGCACGAACATCTACCCGATACAGGTAACGATTACAATAGATAAAACTGAAAAATTAGAATTGAATAATTAATGAGATAAGATATGGAAGAATTCTTTTTGGATATCTCGTACAAGAATAAGACGGTCCGTTTCAAGGTTGTGAATCCGGATGCTCCGCTAGCTACGCTGATGGACAACCTGCGTCACGCTATCGGTGAAGACGGTCGTCTGATTTTTGACTTTCCGTCGATTGATCAGACGGGTGCGCCCTTGGACTATTTCTTCGGAAAGGAAGACCCACAGGTGCATGAGATCAGAGTGATGCGTCCACGTATCGGTCGTGAGGATCAGAAACTGGCCGATTATAATGTGAAGAACGGTGATCTGGTATATCTGGTGCCGGATCCTATTCCAGGATGAGTAAGGCTTGAGCGGTATGATGGAGCGTGAGGTACAGGCTTTTGATGCCACGGCTCTTCATGGACGGAATCGTCGTCTGTGGTATGAGTGGCAGCAGCTGGAGACAGGACTGGCAGACCGTCAGGATATCTCCTGCAAGGTGATGCGTCGCAATGCCGACGGTTTGCCTACGGCCTATCTCGTCACTTATCATCTGCGTAGCATCTGTGGCGTAACCAACGAGGAGACCCTGAATGAGCCTGGAGTGGAAAACCAGCCCCTCTATGCTACAGGTTTTCAGATGATGATCGAGCTGCCTCATAACTATCCCTGTGTGGATGCACCGCCATCGTTACATTTCCTCACTGCTGATGCTACTGGACAGTCGATTCCGCACCCTTGGCATCCGAATATCCGATACTTCGGTGACTTTGCCGGACGGGTGTGTCTGAATGCGACTGACACTTATACTGACTTGTTATGGGGCGTTCAACGGGTGGCTTCCTATCTGCGCTATGACACCTATCATGCACTGATAGAGGCGCCTTACCCTGAGGATATGAAGGTGGCAGCCTGGGTCATGCGTCAAGGCGAGCCCAAAGAATGGATTTATTTTGAGCAATCATAAAAGCGTATGAAGATAAGACATAGAATAATACTTCTGCTGGCAGGCTGTCTCTGGATGCTTGCTACCCAAGCACAGATTGTCAAGACTATTACTGTGGCACAGGGGAAGTCCTATACCGACCATATTTCCCTGAAACCAGACAGCAAGGATATGGATCTGATGGTAAAGTTCGTGTTCAGCGAAGATGCCAACACACTCACGGTGACCCTCATCTCCTATAGGTCGCTGTTGGTGTTCTGGGATAATGTGCATTTTTATCCGTTGATTAAAAAGCGTAAGCTACGTCCGAAACAGCTCCCCTATGTGGTGGCTTTTGATCCTGCCGACAAGTATCGTATCACGAAGCTTGTCAAGGCTTCCATTCCCCAGCCGCATAAGATGTTCTCCTTCAAACGCTGGATCGATTATGAAGGTCTGCAGCCTGCTCCCACAGAGTATAAGATGGAGAACGACTTCATCGCCCAGACATTTAATATCCAGAACAAGCGTACGCAGGTGAATATCACGCTTCATGATGTCTTCCTGATGGATAAGACCGAGAAGAAGAAATATAACCTCTTTGAGATTCCTTTTGGTAGGGATCTGAACCAACAGTATCAGATCACCATCGAGCGGAATCCGTGTTTCGGTCTAGATACCGAGGTGGAATCAGCTAAGAAAGCCTTGGAAGGCGTGCAGACGAGTTTCACATCTATGAAGAAAAAATATGGTACAGGTCAGGTGGTATCCCAGGAGTCACTGAAGATCTTCGAGGATATGAAGTCCACCGTTCAGAACCAATTCCAGAAGAAAGATGTCGAGAGCCCTTGCCCTGACGTTCAGACCGCATGGGAACAGTATAACCAGTATGTCGATTCCATTGCCGCTATGAAATGTGTGGTAGTGGGAGTAACAGGTGTTGGTGGCCCTGGCATTTCGCCCGAAGACCTGAAAATGCTGATGATGAAAACCCGTCAGATTGACCAGACCGTATCGCGCTGGCTTGTCAGCAGTGATCCGATAGAACGTCAGGACCTGATAAACGAAGCGCAGAACAATATCAAATCAGGAAACGATCTTCTTGGGGGGCGTCCAGGTGTCACGGCTGAACAGAAGCGTGTCATTACCCTCTTCCGTTCTGCCGAGCGTTACTTTAATCGTACATGCCTACAAAAGAAAGAATGAGCATTGCTGAGAAATGAGTAATTGGCTTCGATATATTGTAATGGGTCTGTTGACCTTAACGCTGTCTATCTCTCTGATGGCGCAGGAGCAAGCTGTGCCGTTGAAGAATGAGAATACGGCAGCGGCAGCACCGGCGGAGACTCCTGAAGAGCAGTCGGCTGAGGAACAGGCCCTGAAACTCGAGATCGAAGCACGTCTGAGTCAGTTCTCTGATGATTTCCTGCAGTTGCAATTGGTGGGGAGTATGGCCCTGACACCTGATGCCAAGTTGGGCATCAACAAGAATTTCGTCTCTGTATTGGAGGGACGAATGAATACCTATAATCAGCGGTATAACTCGTTAGATGTGATGTGGACCACCTATACGCAGGCCCAGCAGATGGATATCGCCAATGATGATGATCTGATGACGATGGTTGCCAATATTGAGGCTTTGAAACAGTCGGTGAAGGATACGCTCGATGCAAAGGCCGAAATGGTGAAAGCCATCTCAGATTTTGCTGCTGCCGATCAGTTCATTATCAGTCAGGTCGCTGTCTATAAGAAGCTCTATAAACGTGCTTTCAAATTGTCACTTCTCAAAAAACTCGCACCTCAGCTTGAAAAGGCTAAGGCTCGTGAGCAGTTGGTCTTCGAGAAACTCCAGGCAAGTTACGACTCCGCCAAGGCTGCTGCCGAGCTGGTGCCCTCGCTACAACCCCGTATGAAAGTGCTCGAAGAACAGTTCGTGGTGATGAAGAGTGTGTCGGAGAAGGTACAGGCGTTGGAGTACAAACCACTCTTCCAGCGTGTGAAGGACTATATTATGGGTTTGGCTGCCGTGTCAATCATTCTTCTGTTCTTCAGTATGATGATTGCCAAATACAAGGCCTATAAGGGTAAGTTGGCCAACATGAAGAAGGTAACTGAAATGATGAATAAACAAGGAAAGGATACTCAGTATCCTATGATCTAAATAAAGAAAAAGGAATAAGCGCATGATCAAGATGTATCGTATATTACTGATGGCTTTCTTCGCCGTGTCCCTGGTGGGATGCGATGAGTTGACAGGCTCTGCTATCAATGAAGAAGAGATGGATGACATCTTCAGTACAGAATCTGAAAACGATTCCACCGCCAATAAGGAGCAGCTCGAAGTGATGGGTGTGGAGTTCATGCCCGGCTATAAGAGGTTTAAGATGTTCGTATCCATCAAGGAAGATCTTGGACCTTATGCCCTTACCGATACCAATCAGGTCGTCATAAAAGCGACGGAGTATATTGGCGGCGTGCCTAATAATTCCAGCAGTAAGCCTGTCCTGAAGCTGGTGAAGAACACCGAGGGTGAAGCGATTACCAAGGAGGGTGCGAAAGCCCTGGTGCTGGTCGATCTGGATCAGCCACAGACCGTGGTGAATAAAGAGCTGAAGGCTGTTCGTGAGATGCGTACCGTCTTCCGTCAGAATCTTTATGTGGCATTTATGTATGATCAGTCTGTTAGTGAGACCATGCAGGCCACAGACTATGTGCTCGATAGCCGTTTTGTATCTACGCAGAAATCGCGTAAACTTCTCTATCGATCCATCTTGCTCAAGAAGAAAGAGATTGAGGATCGTGTCGGTGCATGGGCGAATGCCAAGAAAGTATCTCTGGTGGTATTCTCCAACGAAGAGATCTATGACGATAATGACGAGCCTCTCGATAAAGACCATTTTGCTTTGGAAGAAGAGATGGTGAAACCTGATTCCGTTTATAATACCCGTTTCTACTCCATCAGTTCCGTGTATTTCTCTGATGCAGAGAATGACAATGCAGATGATCAGGCATCGAGTGTGCTGAAGGTCATGACGAAGAATTACGGCGGTATCTATGAGAAACAGTTCTCATGGTCAGAGCTGAAGGAGTCGATCATGGGGATAAAGAGCGAGGATATTATTGCCAATGAGTTCGACTTCGAGAATCCTAATGGTAAGGTCTATAGTGGCATCTCCCATAAAATGGTCATCGAACTGTTTGCAAAGGAAGACGGTCATCTCATAGGTTCTGCATCGACAGATATACTGCTTGGTGTCGTTTATAATCCTGTGGTTGTCAATGGCGGCAATAACTTCCTGGTGTTCCTTCAGGGTGTTGCCATCGGATTGCTTGTCATCTTGCTTGTCTATCTCATCTTCCAATTGCTGATTCCTTATATCAAATATCGCCTCTTCCTGAAGAAGTATGTGGTGAGATACATACCTGGTAACATGAGTGTTGAAAATATTTCTGTTTCCGAGTCATGCTACTATTGTAAGGCCCCCTTCAAACCAGGCGAGGAGATCGTGGTGAAGTGTGAGCATGCGATGCATAAGAGCTGCTGGGATGAGAACCAATATCACTGTCCGGAGTATGGACGTCATTGCCAGACGGGTTCGCATTATTACAACCATGTCAACTTGTTCGATTCCGCTAATGCCCTTTACCATATGAAGTGGATCATCGTGTCGATCCTGGCGGCTTTGTTGGCCTGGAGTCTGTATGTGTTCCTGATTCTGGAACTCGACCAGACAACACCGACATTGGTGGCCAGAATGGTTGAGTCGAAGATTCCGGAGTTGGGTAGCTATGCGGTGTTTAATGAGCCGGATAACGGCATGGGCTATCTCCCCCTGTTTGGTATGTGTTTAGGAGGTTGTCTTACCTTGGCATTGGCAATATTGGCTGTCAGGAAGCAGTTCTATCTGAAACGTATGTTCGACCTCTGCCTGCGTGTGGTGGTCGTGTCTATTGCCTCTTATCTGCTGTTCCTGCTCAGCGAATCCGTCATTATGGCTTTCGATATGAACCCATGGCTGGCTGTAATCAACTGGATCCCTATGTCAATTATGACCCTGTTGATCGCCTTTGTATCTACTGCTGATACGAAGATCCACCTGCGGAAATACATCCTTCTGATTGCCATCGTACTGGGAGTATTGTCCCTCTATGTATGGTCGTTCTTCTTCAGGGGAATCATGTTGTTGGATATCCGTGTTCTGTTGCTGTTCAGTTGCATTTTCTATTGTGTGGGTGTAGGCTTGGCAGTGGCACAGATGATGCCGAAGTCTGAGCATTACTTCCTGAATGTGAAGGGTGCTGTGAAAGAGACGGATATCGCCCTCTTCAAGTGGTTCATCAACAATCCTGAAGAGGTGGTTACCATCGGAAAGTCCATCGATTGCTCACTGCAGATGACGTGGGATATCAAGGGACAGGTGGCTCCTATTCATGCCAACCTGAGACTGACGAATATGGGCATCCGTCTGACAGCGCTCGAAGAGGGGGTGATAGTAGGTAGCAAGATGCTGCTACCAGGCAATAGCCGCCTGCTTTCCCATAACAATCAGTTCACCATCGGTGATACCACCTTCACCTATATAGAACGCGACATTTAACAACATCAACATACCAATAACTATCAAACAACTAAGATGATCAGAAAAACTATTCTTCTGGCCTTACTCGCCTGTGTAGGACTCACTGCACAGGCGCGTGAGCGACAGTGCTTCGACAAGGGGTGGCGCTTCATCCTCGCCGATACGGCGGCTATGGCATCCCCCGAGTATCATGATGCCTTCTGGCGACAGCTCGATGTGCCTCACGACTGGGCCATCGAGGGCGACTTCTATGCTGGCAACCCCAGTGGTGCTGGAGGCGGTGCATTGCCTGGTGGCATTGGCTGGTACAGAAAGACCTTCTCATTGCCTGCCGTCAATGAGAAATATTTCCTTGAGTTCGATGGCGTCTATATGAATGCCACGGTCTATGTGAATGGTCAGAAGGTGGGCTTCCGTCCTTATGGCTACTCCAGCTTCGAATACGACATCACACCTTTCGTCCATGCAGGGGAGAACCTTGTCGCTGTCAGGGTCGATAACTCTGATCAGCCTAACTCCCGCTGGTATTCAGGTTGTGGCATCTATCGTCATGTGTGGCTCACGAAGACTGCCCAAACTCACGTTGCCCATTGGGGCGTCTATGCCAACAGCAGCGTGGTGAAGGGCAAGGGCCGTCTCGCTATCGAGGTAACGCTCGAAAATCTCACAAAGGGGACTGTCCCTATTGTGAGAAATACGCTTATCGATCCTCAGGGAAAGGTGGTTGGTGAGTCGAGGGGCCTGAAGTCTGTCATCAATGTCTCGAAGCCGATGCTCTGGTCATGTGAGACACCTTATATATATATTGTGCGCACGGAAGTGATCCAGGATGGCAGGGTAGTGGATACTTATGAGACCACCACAGGCTTCCGTGACTTTAGGTTCGATGCCAAGACGGGCTTCTGGCTCAATGGCAAGAACTTCAAGATCAACGGTGTATGTGAACATCACGATTTCGGCTGTCTGGGTGCTGCCCTCAGCGAGGATGCCCTGCACCGCAAACTCACAAAGCTGAAGGCGATGGGTGTGAACAGTGTCCGCTCTTCGCATAATCCTCCTGCACCGGAACTGCTCAATATGTGCGACACGATGGGTATCATTGTCATGGACGAGTCGTTCGATATGTGGCGACGCAAGAAGACGCAGAACGACTATGCCCGTTTCTTCGATGAGTGGCATGAGCGCGACCTCACCGATCTCGTCTTGCGCGATCGTAACCACCCCTCTGTTCTCATGTGGTCTATCGGCAACGAGGTGCTCGAACAGTGGTCTTCGGCTGAGGCCGACACACTGACTCTCGAACAGGCCAACCTCATCCTGAATGCAGGCCATGATGCCTCTACGCTTGCCAAGGATGGTGAGCTCTCCGTACAGTCACTCCTTACGCAGCATCTGGCGGAGATTGTGCGCCGTTACGATACGTCACGCCCTATCACGGCAGGCTGTAACGAGCCCGCCCCAGGCAACCATCTTTTCAAGAGTGGTGCCCTCGACATCATCGGCTTCAACTATCATCACCAGTGGATCAAGGATGTGCCTCAGAACTTCCCAGGCAAGCCCTTTATCATGTCTGAGAGTGTCTCAGCCTTGCAGACGCGTGGTTTCTATAAGATGCCCTCCGACTCTGTGTTCAAGGCGCCTAAGGAGTGGTGGCTGCCCTATACCGACCCCACTTACATGTGTTCGGCCTACGACAATATGCATGCCTCCTGGAGCTCTACCCATGAGGAGACCTGGGATGTGGTGAAGCATACGCCCTACGTCAGCGGACAATACATCTGGACAGGCTTCGACTATATCGGCGAACCCACGCCCTACGGCTTCCCTGCACGTTCCAGCTACTTCGGCATCATCGACCTCGCAGGCTTCCCCAAGGACACCTATTATATGTATCAGAGTGAGTGGACCACTGCGCCCATGCTGCATCTCTTCCCACACTGGAACTGGATACCTGGCGACGAGATCGACATGTGGTGTTATTACAACAATGCCGACGAGGTCGAGCTCTTCATCAACGGTGTCTCTCAGGGTGTGCGTCGCAAGGCCGACTCTCATCAGTATCACGTCATGTGGCGTGTCACCTTCGATCCAGGTGAGGTAAAGGCGGTGAGCCGTAAGGACGGCAAGGTGGTCTGTGAGCAGACCATCAAGACCGCAGGCGCCCCTGCTAAGATCCGCCTGTCGAAAGATTACGAGGGTCAGGAGCTGACCTTCATCACGGCTGAGGTCGTTGACAAGGATGGCAACCTCTGTCCGTGGGCTGAAGACCAGATCACTTTCATCAGCGAGGGCGGCTTGATCCTTGGCACCGACAACGGCTGTCAGACCTCGATGGAACGCATGCGCGTCGTCGCAACTCCAGAGAATCCCTATCCGTCGCCCCAGCGTAAGGTCTTCTTCGGCAAGTGCATGGTGGTGGTCAAGGGCAATGGCTCCATCACGGCCAAGTCGCCGATGCTCCAGTCGGATGTGATTGAATTTACTGTCAAAAACTAATTATAGATCATGATGAAGAAAATTTTCTGTGCGATGCTGGTGTTGGGCAGCGCAGTTTCTGCCAGCGCTCAGATCCAGACCAATGCTGGTGTGCAGTATCTGCAGGCCATGCAGAAAGACATGTCAACCGATTTCTATGACCTCTCAAACACCTACTTCCTGGCCGACTCCCTTGCGAGTTTCGATGCTGCGAAGGGTGAGGGCCTCGTCAACTGGAAGCGTTATCGGCTGTCGCCACGTCAGGCCTTCAACCTCAATGGCTACTGGCCCGTTCGGATGCAGATGCTCGACTTCCCTGATGCTGCCTACGTCAACGATCCTGACCTGAAGATCAAGATCGATTTTATCTCGCCTCGTACCGTTCGTGTGCGGATGCTCACTACGCCTGTTGAGCCAGCCGATACCGATCAGGACGATGTGATGTTCTCCGATCAGTTCAAGCAGCGGAAGAGTGGGGCAGCCTGGCAGGTATCCCAGAGTGCCAATGCCATCGTCTATACGTCACCATTTGGTCGCATCGAACTGCAGAAATACCCCTGGCGTATCGTCGTGAAGGATGCCTCAGGAAAGATCCTCACGCAAACGCGTCACAACATCGACAACGACTCCTCGCAGGTGAAGCTCCTGCCGTTCTCGTTCATCAAGCGCGGCTCCGACAACTCGCGTAGCATCAACCCTGTGCTGTCGCTGGCACCAGGTGAGCGCATCTATGGCTGTGGTGAGTCGTTCACCTCGTTGAATAAGGTAGGGCAGAAGGTACACCTCTCCGTCACCGACCCTCAGGGGCCTGAGACCGATGGTCAGTACAAACCCGTGCCTTTCTTCTTCTCCAACCGCGGCTATGGCGTGTTCATGCACACTTCAGCACCCGTCACTTGCGACTTCGGCGCCTCCTACATCGGAGCAGACCGTCTGTTTATGGCCGATGAGCAGCTGGATTTCTTCCTCTTCCTTGGAGAGCCGAAGGACATCCTCAACGAATACACGGAGATTACGGGCAAGTCGCCCATGCTGCCCCTCTGGAGCTTCGGCACGTGGATGAGCCGCATCACCTACTTCTCGCAGGAGGAAGGTCTTGAAATCGCCCGTCAGTTGCGTGCCAACAGGATCCCCAGCGACGTGATCCACTTCGATACAGGCTGGTTTGGCGTTGATTGGCAGTGCGACTATCAGTTTGCCAAGGATCGCTTCCCCGATCCCGTGAAGATGCTCAAACAGCTCTCTAACGACGGCTTCCACACCTGTCTGTGGCAGTTGCCTTACTTCACCCCCAAGAATCGTTTCTTCCCAGAGATCATCGCCAAGGGGATGCACGTGAGGAACGCCGACGGCGGCATGCCTGTCGAGGATGCCGTACTCGACTTCTCCAATCCTTCTACCGTCAGCTGGTATCAGCAGAAGATCGAGGGACTGATGCGTCAGGGTGTCTCCACCATCAAGTGCGATTTTGGTGAGGCTGCCCCTTACAACGGCTTCTATCATAGTGGGAAGGGTGGACTCTATGAGCACAATCTCTATCCCCTGCGTTACAACAAAGCCCTTTGGGAAATTGTGGAGCGCTCACATCCTGGTGAGGGCATCATCTGGGCACGTTCTGCCTGGGCTGGCAGCCAGCGTTACGCCCTCCACTGGGGCGGTGATGCCGCCACCACCAATACAGGTCTTTTAGGCGACCTGCGCGGCGGACTCTCCTTCGGTCTCAGCGGCTTCTCCTTCTGGAGTCACGACATGGGCGGCTTCGTCACCGCCTCTCCTGAGGACATCTATCGCCGTTGGCTGCCCTTCGGTTTCTTGAGCTCCCACACGCGTGCCCATGGTGCACCTCCCACGGAGCCTTGGCTCATCTCCGAGTCGTTCACCGAAGCCTTCCGCGACTGTGCCGAAATGAAATACAAGCTCATGCCTTACGTCTATGCCCAGGCCAAAGACTGCTCTCAGCGTGGTCTGCCGATGGTGCGCGCCCTGCTCGTGGAGTTCCCGCAGGATCCAGGTGCCTGGCTCGTGGAAGATGAGTATATGTTCGGTTCCCAGATCCTCGTGGCACCTCTGATGGAGAGTGGCAACAGCCGCATAGTCTATCTGCCCCAGGGCAAGTGGATCGACTACCAGAGTGGCAAGGTTTATGAGGGTGGTTATCAGACCATCGAGGCAGGTAAGATCCCTGCTGTCATCCTCGTTCGCGATGGCTCGCTGATCCCCCATGCACCCCTCGCACAGCGCACCGATCAAATCGACTGGAGCAAGGTGGAATTGAAGCCTTACAAGGCCGATGCCACCACCTGCACAGGACTGCTTTTTAAGCCTGGCGACAAGGAAATACAGACGATTACCCAGTGATTTGGGCTAAAAATAGTTAAAAACTCTTAAACAGAGGGTGCTAAAGTGGCAACGAATCGATATTTTTTGTACTTTTGCACGCTTTTAAAGAGTAACAGGATAAAAAATGAGGCAATTAAAGATTCAAAAAAGCATTACCAACCGATCAAGTGAGGCACTCGATAAGTACCTTGTGGAAATCGGTCGTCAGCCCCTTGTGACCATTGATGAGGAGATTGAACTGGCACAGGCCATCCGTAAGGGCGGCCCTGATGGCGAGAGAGCAAAGGAACGTCTGGTAACCGCCAACCTCCGCTTTGTCGTCTCTGTAGCCAAGCAGTACCAGCATCAGGGTCTGACACTGACCGACCTGATCGACGAAGGTAACATCGGACTGGTAAAGGCTGCTGAGAAATTTGATGAGACTCGTGGTTTCAAATTCATCTCCTATGCTGTATGGTGGATTCGCCAGAGCATCCTTCAGGCTATTGCCGAGCAGAGTCGCATCGTGCGCCTGCCGCTGAACCAGAGTGGTGCCCTGAGCAAGATCAATCAGGAGATCAACCGCTTCGAGCAGATTCATCAGCGCCGCCCCTCTGTTACTGAGTTGGCAGAACTCACGCAGATCGATGAGGCTAAGATAGAGCAGACCGCCAAGGCCGACAGCCATCACATGAGTATCGACGCCCCCTTCGGAGAGGACGACGACAACTCGATGGCCGATATGCTTAGCTCAGGCGACGACACGCGTACCGATAAGCATGTAGATTATGAATCCCTCACCTCCGACCTTGAGAACGTGCTCCGCAGTGTGCTGAAGGATCGTGAGCTGAAGATCGTGCGCGAATGCTTTGGTATCGGTTGCCAGGAGCGTGGTCTTGAGGAGATCGGTGCCGAGATGGGTCTCACCCGTGAGCGCGTGCGCCAAATCCGCGAGAAGAGCATTGCCAAGCTCCACGACAGTGGTCATGCCCGTATCCTCATGAAGTATTTAGGTTAATCCGTTGATCATCCTTCGCCTCAACAGCGGAGGATTTTTTCTTTTTGCATATGCCTAACAGATATATCCTTACCATCGCGAGCCTGCTTTTGGCTGCTAACGTCTTTTCTCAGGCCCTGCCTGATAATGGACCGCTCACGCTGCGTCCTGTGCTCCAGCAGCTCGGAGAACGCCTCCTGAAGCACAAGACGGGCAGCATCGTGGCCATCAATCCCGCCAATGGCGAGATCCTCTGTCTGGCCACCAACACGCCTCAGGGCAGCGATGTGCGTCAGGCCATCGGCAAACCCAATGCCCCTGGCTCCACCTTCAAGACGGCACAGGCACTCACCCTGCTCTCCGAGGGCATCGTCACCCCCGCCACCACCGTCGAGTGCCACAATGGCATCACCGACGGCAATATCAAGGTGGGCTGTCATCAGCACCGTTCACCCCTCGCACTCAAAGAAGCCCTCGCACAGTCGTGCAACACGTGGTTCCTCATGACCTTCGCCTCGATGATCAACGACGACTTCATGTATGCCTCGCGCGATGAGGCCATCACCACCTGGCGCTCCTATATGCAGTCGATGGGCTTGGGCGGACCCATGCACATCGATATCCCAGGCGAACAGGGCGGACTCCTGGCAGGAGCCGACTACCTGAACCGTCGCTATAAGGAAGGGTGGGATGGAAAGACGATCTGGTGGGCAGGTATGGGACAGGGCGATGTCACCTGCACGCCCTTGCAACTCTGCAACCTCGCCGTCACCATCGCCAACCGTGGCTGGTACTTCGTGCCCCATATCCATAAGGACACGCAAAACCAGCGTTATCTCACGAAGCGTCAGACGAAGGTTGCCCCCGAGGCCTATGCCCCCGTCGTCGAAGGCATGCGCCTCGCCGTCGAACATGGCACCGCCACCTGCATCAAGGCCAGTTACCCCATCTGCGGTAAGACGGGCACCATCGAGAACCCGGGAGAGGATCACTCCGCCTTCATCGCCTTTGCGCCGATCAACGATCCCAAGATCGCCATCTGTGTCTATGTCGAGCATGGCGGCTTCGGCGCCGATCTCGCAGCCCCCATGGCAGGCCTGATCATCGAATCCTACCTCAAAGGCAAACTCTCTCCCAAGTCCGAAGCCACTGCCACCCGTCTTTCTAAGAAAACCTGCAAATAGGCTTTCTTATTTGCTTTACTTGACAGAAATAAAGAAATCCTCGACCTAAGCCGAGGATTGCTTGTCTAATAGCCCATACACGACGTGGCTCCCAGTGCAGTCAGAATCGCTGATGCGATGGATGCAATCAACTGCACAATAAACTTAGTTGTCTCTTTCTTACTCATAACAATTCAGTTTTTTAGTGTTTACTGTTTAATTTAGAACTGGGGGCAGCCCTTAGGCCGAACTGCCCCCAAGTTGAAATCAATCGCTGGGCTGATCGTCTTCAGGATCGGTTGGAGTCGGGATGATACCGCTGCCACTGTGTACCTCGGTACCCGAATCACCACCTGAGCCGTTTTCG
>JAEEGK010011582.1_pt1 | contig 20123 bp, 19 predicted proteins | sample 8958771 | NCBI WGS metagenome assembly JAEEGK01 (sample SAMN16246547, study PRJNA631951) | gut metagenome | biome: gut microbiome; feature: rumen; material: SC-attached | host: Bos | place: Iran: Karaj | collected 2018-10
ATCCCAAGCTGAGAAATATAAATTTCTAAGTTTTAAAACGTGTTCTTGATTTTTCTTTTTACAGCCTGTTAGGCCAACAATTGAACAACATAGAAGTGCTGAAACAGTTAATAGTTTTTGATTCATAATTATTTTTCCTCCTAACCTTTAATAGCACCAACAACGATTCCTTTTACAAAAAATCTTTGTAAGAAAGGATAAAATGACATCATCGGAACAATTGTGAAGAATACCGCAGCCATTTGTAATCCTTGAGAATAAATTTTCTTATTATCTCCACCATCAATCTTAGTAGATGATGTGACAATCATTTCACGAAGTACTTGTTGAAGTGGTTTATATTTCGCAGTTTTAATAAATAACATACCGTTATACCAGGAGTTCCAGTTACCAACTGCAAAGAATAAACCGATTGTCGCAAGCATCGGAAGTGATAAAGGTAAATAAATCTTCGCGAAAACAGTGATGTCATTAGCGCCATCCATCTTCGCTGATTCTTCCATTTCTTTTGGTAAGGATGCAAAGTAGTTCCTCATCAAAAGCATGTTAAACGTATCAATAGCACCCGGGATAATCATAACTAAAATTGAGTCATAAAGTCCCAAAGATACTATTAAATAATAGTATGGAACAAGGCCACCACCAAAGAACATGGTGACCAAAATCATGTTCATGACAAAGTTTTTACCAAACCAATTACTTCTACTTAAGGCATAACCTGTAATAACGGTAAAGAATAATTGGTAGGCTGTGCCTACTATAAGAAGTATCATCGTGACTGAAAAACCAGACCACAATAACTTATTATTGAAAACTTCTCTATAAGCATCAAAAGTAATTTCTTTTGGATAAATCAAGAAAGGAGTCTCAAGTACAACACGCTCAGGTGATAAAGAAATAAGGAACGCGTTATAGAACGGATAAATAATCATTAAGGTGAAAAGGCCTAAAATAACGAAGATAATCCAGTCTAAAGGACCGAGCCTATTATTTGCATTGCTCGTTATTTTTCTAAGCGGTAATCGTTCTATTCCAACATCTTTTCTCATTAGATGATTCCTCTTTCACCGCATGCCTTAGCGATTCTATCTGTTGCAATAACTAAAATAAAGGAGACAACAGACTTAAATAAACCAACCGCAGTACCGATTCCAGGATTTCGATATGACTGGAATGTTTCACGGTAGATATATGTATCTAAAATATCAGCTTTTTCATAAACAAGTGGATTATATAAATTGAAAATCTGATCAAATCCAGCAGATAAAACACCACCAACAGACATAATAAGTAATAAAATTGCTACTGATTTAATTCCAGGTAGAGTAACATGCCAAATCTTTTGTAAACGTGTAGCACCATCAATGTCTGCAGCTTCATATTGATCCTGTGGAATTCCAGCCATAGTCGCGAGGTAAACAATTGAACCCCAGCCAGCTTCTTTCCAAATATCAGCACCAAAAATTAAGCCTAGGAAGAAATTGCCGTTTGCCATAAACATGACACGTTTTCCACCTAAAACATATATTAAGTCATTTATCGACCCACTTGTAGTAAACAAGGACGAAACAAAGCCAGCAATAATAACCCAGCTTAAGAAGTGTGGAAATGTAACAATAATTTGAATAACTTTTTTAACTCTTCTCATTCTAAGTTCATTTAAAAGAAGAGCGGTTGTTACTGCGCCAACAAAGGCCAAAACAATTTTAATTGTTCCAATCTTAATCGTGTTCAAGAGAACCGTCCAGAAATATGGGTCTTCAAATATAACTTTAAAGTTATCAAATCCAACCCATTTAGAACCAAAAATACCAAGTTTTGGATAATACTTTTGGAACGCCATCAAAACACCATACATCGGTACGTAGCAGAAAATAGCATAAAATGCTATCGCTGGAATAATCATCGCGATTAAGAACCCAGACTTTTTGAGTCTAAGCTTTGCTAGGTGACCAAATGATCTTTTGTGGCGAATCGTTACAAGTTCCATAATTTAACGGGCATTTTTAACAATGTAATCTAAAACTGTATCAATATCTGTGAATAATAATTCAACGTATGTATCAGCAGCTCCTGCATAAATAGCTATTCTTCCTGTTTCAGAATCGGCTAATGCACAAGTTGGGAAGCAAACATTTGGAACAAAACCGTTTGTTTCATAATCCATTTCTGGAGTTAAAAGATATGGAGAACAACGGTATAAAACTTTACTTGGATCATCTTTATCCAAGATAATTGCTCCAATTGAATAAACGTAACCATTGCATGTATTTGTGGTGCCGTGAATGAAGCATAACCAACCAAGGTTGGTTTCGATTGGGTTACAACCTGCTCCAACTTTAAGTCCACACCACCATTCATAACCGCTTTCCATAATGTGAGAATGTCTTCCCCAGTCAATCATGTCTTTACTTCTAGAAAGGAAGATGTCTCCAAAAGGAGTGTGACCGTTATCGCTTGGTCTAGAAAGGAGTAAATAATCTCCATTTATACGTTTTGGGAAGAAAACTCCATTACGATTACATGGAAGAACTGGGATTGACACGAATGTGAATTTTTTAAAGTCGTGTGTCTTAATAACAGCAACAGTTGGACCGTGCATATGAGTGCAGAAACTTACATAGTAAGTTCCTTCAATCTCAATTAGACGCGGGTCGTAGCAATAATCAAACTTCATGAGATTTCCTTTTTCATCAAAAATCTCGATTGGTTTTTCTTCAAATTCAAAATGAATTCCATCTTTACTTCTGCCTAAGTATAAGAAAGGAATTGTAGTAAATGTATCGCCTCTAAAAACTCCGATAAATCCGTCTTCGTATGGTAAAAGTGCAGAGTTAAAAACTCTGGAAACTCCTTTTATTGGATTTCTTTTAATAATTGGGTTTTTTGAGTAACGCCAAATCGGAGAAGCACAATCTTTTGGCTTTTCTTCCCAAGGAATATTAATTTTTGGACCAATAATTCTATTTTTCATAATTAACCATCCATCATTTATAGATAACTTAAAGCAAGATTATCGAAATAAAGAATTGCAAAACCGTTATCACATTTTGCAGTAATTTCGAGTTTATAGCCTGCAGATAATGTAAAATCAAAATCAACATGTGCTAAAGCACTACCTGAATTTATTTCAACATAACCTGAATTACCTTCAGCACCAGCAATATATGAAACGACATTATCACTTGCATCAAGAATTGCGATTTTATATTGAATAGCTCCTGAAGCGAAGAAATAATCATTGCCTAAATCAATATCAAAATGATTAACAGGACCAAATGGCAATTCTGGTGTGTAAATAAGCTTCCTTAATTCTTGGTCACAGTTAAAGCTAATAGCTTTGCTACCACCTTTTTCTTCACTATTCATTTCAACTGGATTTACATTATTCCAACTTGAAGTGTACTTTTTCTCACTCCAATGTTCATTAGTATAAGTTCCGCTTCCAGAGCCGTCTTCAAAATCAACGGCCAAATCTGCATATTGAGAGAATGAATTTCCTGCAAATGAATAGTTAGAAGCGTTTGCTCCAGTAACACTTACAATATTAATATCGTTATTATTATCCAAAGTTCCAGTAATAGTTAAGTCTGCTCCTGATGTAGCGCTATCTTTTAAGAGAATATCTGTGCCTGAAAGCTCAAAATCAAGTGAAATCGAAGTACCATCTGCACAGTTAAGAAGACTTGCGCTTGCAAATGAATCATCAATATTTAATTTATATGCATCAGTAGAATTATTATAAATATAATAATCTTTTGGAATTCCTGCAAATTCTACTAATGGATCACCTTCGCCATGAAGAATCATATCATCAATATAAAAATATTCATTTGACTTAGTTGGAGTAATCATGATTCCAAATACTTCACGATTCGGGTCAAGAGGAATACTTATTCTTGTCCATTCTGTAGAAATTGGAATGTCTTTAATAAACTTGCAATCGCCACCTTCATAACCTTGATTTAATGCAGTAACACCTTTAACATACCAAACTCTAAGAGCTAATTTTTGATTGTTTGCAGTAGATTTCATGAAACATGAAAAATTAGAGCCTCTTCCAATAGCCAAAGCGTTTCCGAAAGCAAGTCCCATTGTCATATAACGAACTTGATTCGAAGAGTGGTTTCTAAATTTTAAGCATTTTCCATTATGGCCAGCATTCAAAAGCTCAATATAATCTGGCCAACCAGATGCATTTAACAAGTTCCAGTTTGTATCGATTTTCCCAGGTATTCCGGAACTTCCAGAATACATGTCACCATAATATTGGCCTCTAAGACCAGAAGTTGAGCTACGAACAGTATTTCCACTATCAAAACCTTGGCCACTATTTTGGTATGATTCAAAGTCATCAACCCTCAACAGTTCTTCAAAATGTTTATCTTCAAAATCAATATGACTTGCAATCGGAGCTAAATATTCTATATCGCCTGTTGGGTCACCAGAAAATTTCAAAACATTGCCATTAAATGCAATATCCATCTTAAAGACAATTGATTTATTGTTTGCAGGAACAGCAGTTAACGTTAATTCATCACCCTCAACACTAGTGCTGCAAGGGAACGAAACATTATTCATTAAGTTAAGTGATTCAATTCGTGAATTTTCACCATTTAAAGTTAACTTAAACACTGTTCCGTCAGCGGAAGTAATTGTATAAACTCTTCCGTCTAATTTAACAAAGCGTTGTTCTTTTCTTGTTTCACTTGTACGAATTAATTTAATATTATCAACATATGTTTTAATATTGCCATTGGCAATATAATTAGGTGTCATAATAACAGCAACTTTATCAATATAAACAGATAATTCTTCAGCGCTTAATCCGAGAGTTTTAAAAGCTGCAGTTATAGTTGTGCTACTAGCTATCGATAATGTCTCATCATCAAGAGGAATCTCCCAATGAGTCCAATTTGTAGACGCGTTTTTGCTTAATGTATAAGTAGCATAAGTATTCTTATAACCGCTGTACCTTTCAGGGAGCGGTAAGTCTTTAAACCAAAATTGCACTTTTACGTCGGTACTTGCACCATCAGTACGGCCATCTATAAAAGTATCAATGGCAAAGCCATTATATTTTTTTGTAAGTGGTTCAATATCAATTGTTGCTTTAAAAGCTCTGCCTTGGTGAGTCAAATTCATTCTCATGGTATTTGTGCCATCACCAATTACTTGATTTTTATACACTTCTAAAGAAGCAGTGTTCGGAATTGTCCAACCGCTATCGCCATAATATTCAAGAACAAATTGATCATATAAATCGTTATTTGTAAAACCTTCAAAATCAGCCACCATAAATGATTCAGTTGCATTTTCTGTAACAATTGTTAAAGTGGCCGTTCCGGTCCAAGATGTATAACCTTCCATTGTAACGGTTGCAGTAATAACATGGCTTCCAGGTAATGTAAAAGTATTACCTTCTGTACCATAGCTAATTACTGCTCCTTCAGGAATTTCACCAGTGACAGAAATGGAGTGTGGCTGAGCATCATATGTAACTGTTGCGCCAACAAATGTATAAGAACCTGGTAGTTCAGCAGGATTTATCGTAAGTGTGGCAGTTAAAGTTAAAGTCGTATAACCATTACAAGTAATGGTCGCAGTTATAACATGATCGCCAACCGAACTAAATGAGTTCCCTGATTCTCCATAACTAACAGTAGCGCCCTCAGGAAGTTCACCTGAAACAGAGATTGAATGTTCTTGTCCGTCATATGTATATGTAGAATTATTCAAAGATAAACCGGTAAAAGTTTTGTCCGTTTGTTGTTGCTGTTGTTCTTCATTATTATTGTTATTTGAATTTTCTTTTCCCTTACAACCAGAAAAAAGCATTGCAACTATTGGAAGCAAGAATATTAATTTACCTTTTTTCATCATTTTTCCTTTAATCGCTAGACAAAAAATAAAGCGTTCACTCAAATTAATGCATAGACCGCATTGACAAAAGAGCAAACGCAACTTTTTTGTTTCATAAAGATATTGTTATTTTAATACGTACGCGTTCATTTGTATAGCAAATGCGTGCATAAATATAGCAATTAAAGATAAAACTAACGAATAATAGCAGTTATTTTTTTCATTAAAACTTCAGCCATTTTCTTATGGTGAGAAACATGACAATGGAAGTCTATTCCATCATTATCGCCAGGAAGTTTTACTATGTAAAGATTATCAAATATTTTAGATAATTCTGTGTATGTTTTTTCAATTAAAGGGTAAACACAATCTTCTTTCAAAGTTCCATAAACCATAAGGATTGGAACGCTTGGATTAATTTTTCTTTCTTTTTTAACAAATTCTCGATACGAATCGATAAATTTTCTTTCTAATTCGACTTTTTGATCAAGGTGTTGATTAATATATGAAAAATCGTTTGTACCTAACGAAAGAAGAAGTAAATCTGCTTTTTTGCTAACCCATTTTTCATCGTTTTTGACACATAAACAATCTTGATATTTTTCAAGGCCAACAGTCATTGGGTCTGTGTATGGAGAAAATGTAACTCCCCATCCAGAACCACAGAAAATATCATAGTCAAAATGAAGACTATAAAGTGCTCTAAAGCAGAAGTCTTCTACACCATCACTTGTATCGTAATCTGGAACTCCAGAATGCTGTAAAATTCCATACCCTGCAACCGAGGAATCTCCATATACTTTTACAAATTTATCAGGTTTTTTCGTGTATTTTAAAATTTTACCGTTAAATTCAATACTTTTTAGCACTAATGTATTGTCGATTGCTTCATTAGCTTTTACTAGGTCAACATAATGTGCTTTATCATCTTGAAATGCAATGTTAACGGTCCCGTTTTTATCAACTAAAAACTTCTCTTTTTGATTATAATCAAAATCTTTAATAATATAGACAAAACAAGGTTTATTTATAGAGGCTAAATTAAAGGTTAAGCTCTTGCCTTGAAAACGTAAAGAGACACCGGATCCTGTGTTAAAAAAGAAGGTGTTTTCTTTATCTTTTTTGCATCTACCCCTAAACAACGAATTTTCCATAAATTAACGCAAATTATTTACGAAATCCACTGCTTTTTCACACATTTTTTTGTCTAGTTCTTTAGGCACTAAAATGTTAGAAATTTTCTTATTTAATAAGAGTTTTACGAGGTTTGCTCCAATTAAATAACAGCCGAGTTCGTTAAGATGAAAACCTTCAGAATCATATAAATCATCAAACACTTTCATGCCTTCAAAAACGACATCACCACTATTAACAATAAGATCGATTTTGTACTCTTTTTGAATCTTACTTAAGCATTCATCGATGCCATTTTTCATTTCGATATCATTCTTAAAATTAAAGGCTGGAAGCCATTGTTTTACTTCGCCGTATTTGTAAGGATTTTTTCCAGAATAGGCCCATGTTTGGTGCCACATAATTTTAGCTTTTGGACATTTTTCACGTACATAGGTGTATACGTTATTAAAATATGGATAATAAGAATCTACGATTCCGCTAACATGTGAAGCTTGTTGAAGTGAGACGTAATCCCAGTTATCCATTAATAAAGCTTCATTTATTGAAACAAAGCGCCCTGTTGAAGCTCCGTTATTAAAAAGTTCATAATCTTTTTTGTTTTCTTTAATATTGGCATCATGACTTCTTAAAGGACAGCCGCCAATAAACAAAGTATAAATATCTAAGTCAAGTCCATTGAGTTTAGCAATATCTCTTGCATATATTTGGAGATTAACTCCAAAACTATTAGAAATAAGTAAAAGTTTCATGTTATTTAACCCATCCTAAAACTATATCTACGAATCTATAACTTCCATCTTTTTCTGGACGGCAAGTTCCTTCACAATGTGTCCCGTGTAATTCCATAATTTCAACATCTAAATCAGGTTTAAAATGTTTTAAAGTTTCATAAAATAATAAGTTTTGTTCTTTTCTCATCGGAAGATCGTTATCGTAGTAAAGCAGTAATAATCTTGAGATATCAATGTTACTATCTACATAGTAGAGAGGTGCTAATTTGGTGATTCTTTGAATCCACGGATCCATTTTTAATTCAATTTCTTGAACGTTAAAGTGGTCGGTCATTTGACCATCATCACTAATCCAGCCCTTTATCATTTTATAGTCTGCACCAGCATCACTCAAATAATGCTTATCAACACAAAGCATCATTATGATATAGCTTCCTGCAGATGAACCAGAGATATAAATATCTCTACTTAAGTTATATTTATCTAAATTATCTTGTAAAAACTTAATACTTTGGGCAACTTCTTCAATGTAGGAAGGCCATTTAGCGTTTGGATAAAGATTATAATCAACCGAAACAAAAGCATAGCCGTTATCAGTAAAGGTTTTGCCAAATCTTTCCATGTGTTCGTTATGTTTATCGCCTTCTACTAAACCACCACCATGAACATAAACAATCGTTTTGTTTGCTTTAAAAGAATCTGGCAAATAGATGTCTAACTTGCAGTTTTTGTAGTAAGTTAAATCGAAATAAGTTTTCATAAACTACTTAATTGTAGTAAGTAAGTATTTTCCGTTTCCTTTAATTTCTGCTTTTTTACCATCAGGAATAAAGAAAGTATCGCCTTTAGCATAGCTAATATTATTAACTAAACCATTTCCCTCTATAAATGTAATTGAGATAAATGAACCTTTATTGGCGTTAATCTCACTAGTTCCATCTACTTTCATTTCAAAAGTTGAGAAGTAATCACATTCTCCTAAAAGTGGGCGTTTAAATTCTTCAGGTTTAAACTTTTTAAAATTCATAACCTTAAGTGATTTATCGATATGAAGTTCTCTTGGTTTTCCATCCATTCCAAGTTTTCCCCAGTCATATAACCTATAGGTTAAGGCTGAGTTTTGTTGGACCTCAAAAAGGGTAATGCCACCGCCGATAGCGTGGACAGTTCCAGATTTAACAAAATAACAATCCCCTGGTTTTACTTTTATAAAATTAAGTAAATCTACGAGAGTATTATCTTTAATTTTTCGTTCTACTTCTTCTTTTGTGGTATCACGTTTAAAACCAAGATAGATTCCAGCATCTTTTTTAGTTTCAAGAATGTACCACATTTCGGTTTTACCGAAAGAATTCTCATTTTTAAGAGCATATTCATCACTTGGATGGACTTGCACTGATAATTCTCTATCAGCGTCAATTAGTTTGATTAAAGTTGGGAAAAACGGGAATTTCTCGCATTTTTCACCACAATCCTCTTTAGTTAAAACATCTGCTAAAGTTTTTCCTTTTAACTCTCCGCTATCTATGATAGAAGAGCCTTCTTTATGAAGAGAAAGTTCCCAACATTCAGCGATGTTTTTAGTGTCTGAGACTTTACCATAACTACGTAGTGTATTTCCGCCCCAAACGATTTCTTTTATATAAGGTCTAAGTTTAACAACTTCCATAATTATTTAAGCAAAAGTGTTGCGGCTCCAATAATTCCAGAGTTATATCCAAGTGAAGCAATCTTAATTTCAACTTTAACTTCTGGAGGATATCCGTAATGTTCTTTTTCAAGATAAGCGACTAATTTATTAAGCAAATAATCGCCTTGATTTGCAATTCCGCCTGATAAAACAATTGAAGAAGGTCTAAAAACGTTACAAATATTAATTAAGCCTTCGCCTAAGTATTTAATGTAATTATCAACGACTTTTTGAGCTGTTGTGCATCCTGCTTTAGCGGTTTCAAAAATGAGTTTTCCGTTAACTTCTTCACCATTTTTAGCAATTAATGCTAATTTACATTCAGGATTTTCTTCCATAGCTTCTTTAGCTTGACGAACTAAAGCGGTAGCAGAAGCATACATTTCAAAGCAACCTTTTCTGCCACAAGTACATGGAATTCCATCTAAAACTAATACTTGGTGACCAAGTTCAGCACCACGTCCATGGTTACCTTCATAAAGTTTTCCGTTAATGATAATTCCGCTACCAATACCAGTGCCTAAAGTAATCATAACGACATCTTGTTCATTTTTAGCTGATCCAAACTTTGCTTCGCCTAAAGCTGCAGCATTGGCATCATTTGTCATTGCAACCTTTTTGCCTGGGAAAGCATGTTTAAGCATTCTACCAATTGGAAGATTTTCCCATTTTAAGTTATTCGAGTACATAACAACACCTAAAGTGTTATCGATTGCGCCTGGAATACCTAATCCAATTCCTTCAAACTCATTATCATTATATGTTTCTTTAATTTTCTTAATTAAAGCTTCAATTTGTTCTTCTTGTGATAACTTTTTATCAATAGGCAATGAGAAAAGTTTATCTACTTGCCCAAATCGATAAACTAAACCTCCTTTAATTGAGGTACCACCAATATCAATTCCTAATATAGCCATAAGTTTTTCCTTTAGTACCTAGTTATTATAGCACTTCCTTAAAAATAATTTTAACTATTGCTTTATAAAAAGAAAAAGGCGATAGCGGCGCCTTTTCATCATTCGTAATGTGACCACATCCTAAGAATAACAATTAAGTTTTCCTTTCCACGTACTTCATAAACGAGTCTGTGCTGAATGTTAATTCTTCTAGAATAAACATTTTCAAAACCTAAAAGTTTCTTATATGCAGGCGGACTCACGAATGGATTTTCGCTAATCAAATTTATTAAAGCTTTAACAGTTTTTGTAAGTGCAGGAAATTGTCTAATCTTTTCTGAATCTTTAATGGCTTGTTTTGAGTATTTTATTACCATTCAATATCCAAAAGTTCAGAAGATGGAGTTTCAACACCTTCTTTAATACTTTCATACATGCCTGGAATTGAAGACAAATATAAAGATTCAAGAAGATTGTTGTAATCCTGCTCACTAAGCATGATAAAATTACCATCTTTCGTAGAAACAGTGATTCTATCATTAAATTTGATACAAGCGTTTGCTAGTTTAAATAACTCTTGTCTAGCATTGGTAATGTTAACAGTTGTCATTTACTAATTCCTCCTAGCACGTACATAATAACGTACATATTTCTTTTTGTAAACAAAAATCCTCTAACTAAGAGGACCTTTATTCGTTTATAAGCTTTGAAATTTGGCTTCTTAATTCTTCAATTCCTATGTTTTTCACAGTTGAAATTGGAATAAATTGAGGAATTTTTAAATCTTGAGTTATATGCTTTTTCATTGCAGCTTTTTCGCTTTGATTAAGTTTGTCCATTTTAGATGCAACAAGTAAGAATGGAACATCTTTTTCTACAATAAAATTGTAGAAGTCAACATCATCTTTACTTAATTTATGACGAGAATCAACAATGAAGACAACACCTGCAAGAGAAGGATTTTCAAAGTAAGTTTCCATCATTTTAGAGAAAGAATCTAATAGCTTTCCTCCACTTGCGGTGTATCCATATCCTGGAGCATCCACTAAATAAAACTTTTCATCAATCTCAAAATAATTGAGAAGTTTAGTGTAACCTGGTTTTGATGAGGTTTTAGCTAAACCTTTGTTTTTCACCAAAGCATTTATTAAAGAACTCTTACCAACATTTGATTTACCAACAAAGACAATCTCTTTTAGATTTTTCTCTGGTTTTTGGCTATAGGTTTGAGCAGACTTAATAAATTTTGCCTTAGCGAAATTGATCATTTTATTTAACGAGTGCTACCTTTAATGCATCGTCGACATTTTTCATGTAAACGATGTTTAAACTTGTTTTAACTTCCTTTGGAAGTTCTTCGACAGCTTTCTTATTTTCGTGTGGAACAATAATTGTCTTGATTCCGCTTCTAAGAGCTGCCATTGATTTCTCACGGAGTCCTCCGATTGGAAGTGCATTACCACGAAGTGTCACTTCGCCAGTCATTGCTACATCATTGCTAACAGGAGATTTTGTATAGCTTGAGATGATGGCTGTCGTAATTGCAACACCGGCACTTGGTCCATCTTTTGGAACTGCACCTTCTGGAACGTGGATGTGAATGTCATTACTTTCAAATAGTTTCGGATCAATTTTGTATTTGTCTGCATTTGAACGGACGTAAGAATAAGCAATAGTTGCCGATTCTTTCATAACTTCACCTAACTTACCAGTGAGAATGAGATTTCCCTTACCTGGGAAATAATTAACCTCAATTGGAAGAATATCGCCACCATATTGGGTGTAGGCTAAGCCGGTTACAACACCAACTTGTCCTTTTTCTTCTTTCTTGGTGTTATCAAAAATTGGAGCGCCTAAATACTTTTCAACAAGTTCAGGTGTAACTTCAATCTTTTTAAGTTCTTTGTTGGTTAATAACTCAACAACTGCTTTTCTCATAACAGAAGCGATTTTTCTTTCTAACTCACGAACACCAGATTCTCTGGTATAAGCACGAATAAGATGTAAATAAGCTTCTTCTGAGAAAGTAATTTGTTTGGCTTTTAGACCATTTGCTGCTAATTCTTTCTTATATAAGAAACCTTTAGCAATTTTTACCTTTTCAAGCTCTGTATATGAATTAACTTCAATAAGTTCGAGTCTATCACGTAATGGAGCTGGAATATTTTCAAGGTAGTTTGCTGTGCAAATGAACAAAACGTTACTTAAATCGTAAGGTTCTTCAAGATAGTTATCATTGAAGGCAAAGTTTTGTTCTGGGTCTAAAACCTCAAGAAGTGCGCTTGCTGGATCACCTTTATAAGATGAGGCAAGTTTATCAACTTCATCAAGCAGGAAAACTGGGTTTGTAACACCAACGCGTTTCATACCTGAAATAATTCTACCTGGCATAGAGCCAACATAGGTTCTTCTATGACCACGGATTTCGGCTTCATCAGAAATACCACCTAAGCTAGCCTTGAAGAATTTTCTTCCAAGTGCTCTTGCGATAGATTTACCTAAGGAAGTTTTTCCACATCCAGGTGGGCCATAGAAACATAAAATTGGAGCCTTTAAGTTACCAGTCATTTTCTTGACTGCTAAGTACTCAACAATACGTTTTTTAACATCAGTAAGACCATAATGGTCTTCATCTAATATTTTCTTAACGTTTTCAAGGTCATCATTGTCTTGAGTTTCTTCATACCAAGGGACGTCCATCAAGGTTTGAATATAACTCATAATGAGTGACGATTCGAGGGATGCTTGAGGCATCATTGAATAACGTTTGAGTTCACTTAAAACTTTAGCTTTAACATGGTCTGGATAAGGATTTTCTTCAAGACGTTTCTTGATATTTTCCTCATCAGTTGAACCATCTGGGTCATCACCAAGTTCTTTCTTAATAGCGCGTAATTTCTCACGTAAGATGTAATCTCTTTGTTGTTTTTCGGTTTGTTCAGAAACATCTTTTTGGATTTCTCTATCAACTTCCGCTTCTTTCTTAACATCTTTAAGAGCTTGGAGAGTTAACTCTAAACGTTTTTCTAAAACGAGTTCACTTAAGATACGTGAACGGCCTTCATCTGTAAGAGGGATAAATGGGGCTAAAATATCTGCCAATTTGGTTGGATCAGCACCTTTGGACGTAATTTCTTGGAAGGTTTTGATCGGCATAATTGAGTTAATCTTTGGCATTTCCATCACCATTTGCATAATTGCTTTGCAAAGTGAGATAACTTTTTGGTTATCGGTGATGACATCTTCCACTGTTTCAGCATCTGCTACAAAGTAGCCAGCTTGATCAAATGTAAGATTATGAATTTTAACTCTCTTTGTTCCGTTAATATGAACTCGAATGTAAGTCTTCATATTTGAATATGAAGTGATGCGGCATAAAGTACCAATCTCGTTAACGTCTTTAGAGGTTGGAACTTCGATGGAAGCATCTTTTTGAGTAACGACTAAAAGGAGGGATGAATTAAAATCCCTTGAAGCATTAATTGCTTTAATGGAAAAATCTCTACCAGCATCAACTTGTAAATTTCTTTGTTCAGGAAAAACACTAAATTGTTTGGTAATGAGTAATGGTAAAGTCATCTTTGCCATAGCTTTTCCTCCTTTCTTTGTGATTTTGGTTTAAATTAAGCAATATTTTCTTTTGCTAAGAAGTCTTGGATCTTTCTTTGACGAAGTTCTGCTTTGAATCTTGCTAAATCTTTACCAAGGATTTCTTTGACTTTGTCAACAGGCATCTTGTACATATCTGCAATTGATTGCATTTCTTTGTCAACATCAGCTTCTGTTACATCAAGCTTCTCTTGTTTGGCGATTTCTTCCATACAGAGAATGGTGCGAAGATTCTTATCTGCTTCGATTTTCATCTTCATTTCGGTTTCTTGAGCTGATTGGCCAGTGATTTGATAGTATTGTTCAAGAGTTAAACCACGTTGTTTGATTTGTTCTTCCATGTTTTTCTTCATGCCATCAACTTCTTCAAGAAGAATTTCTTGGGCAATTGTGACATCAGCATGGGCAACGATTTCTTCTAAAACTTTGTTTAAAGCATCACTTTGAGCTTTATTTTCTTTTTGTTGAAGAAGTGATTTCTTTTCATATTCACGGAGGCTTGCTTCATCTTTAACTTCTGGGATGTTTAAATCCTTGATTAAATCTTCATCAAGTTTTGGTAAAACTTTTTCTTTCACTTCGTGAATCTTACATTTGAACAATGCTTTTTTACCTGCTAATTCTGGGACGTATTGAGTTGGGAAAGTGACATTAACTTCAACATCTTCGCCAGCTTTGTGACCGACTAATTGATCTTCAAAACCTGGAACGAATTGATTTGAACCGAGTTCTAATGAATAGTTATCAGCTTTGCCACCTTCAAATTCTTTTCCGTCAACTGAACCGACGAAATCGAAGACAACTGTATCACCTTTTGCGGCTTCACCTTCTTTAACAACTAAGGAAGCATTTTGGGCGACGAGTTTTTCGATTGCTTCGTCAATTTCTTTCTCTTCAACTTTAACTGCATCTTTCTTGATGGCTAAACCTTTGTAGTTTCCAAGTTTGACTTCTGGAGCAAGAACGATAAGGAACTTTAATTGTAATTCTGTGTCGCTTACTTTAGTAACATCTACACTTGGTCTTGCAAATGGTTGAAGTTTTTCTTCTTTTAAGACTTCTTCGAACGCTGGTTGAAGGCTTAAATTAATAGCTTCGTTGAAGATTGAACCTTGGTCGATATGTTTTTTAGCAATATCAGTTGGAACTTTACCTTTGCGGAATCCTTTAACTTCTAGATTACCTGCAAGTTTTGTGAAAGCTTTGGCTTGGTATTCTTTCCAAGCTTCAGTTTCGATATCGCAAATAACTTCGACTTTTGAATTTTCAAGTTTGTTAACAACTCTTTTCATAATTTATTTGTAATCTCCTTTAATTTGCAAATTAAAAGTATAAAGGTTTGGCTCTTTATACGCAAGTAAGAAAAATACTTTTTAATGGTTGGTTATCTTTGATACAACGATATTAGAGTCTAATTTCTGGAGTAGACTCAATAATTTTCTGAATTTTTGAGGCTAATTCTATGACTTTTTCATCATAAGATGAATGTAGCTTATTTAGGTAAGATTCAGCAATTCTAATGAATGCTGAGGAAAGAAGTTCTTCTGAATCGACATAAATATTTTCTGGATAGGTGTCGATTACATAGCAATTAAATAAATGTAATGCTGTCTCTATCATTGAAACATCATGATTGCATTTTTCTGTAATTAATCTACATGTTTCGTTGAACGCAGGAGTCATAAATGGAGGAGTGATTCTAGCAGGGTTAACTGCGATTAATCCGTTACGTGATAAGAACCCAACTTCTTCATCAAATTTAGCGTCCACTAAAACGATTAAAGCGTAGGTTCTAAAATTAGGATTTACATCCTCTCTTTTCATGAAAATTTTAAGTGAATCAATATAAATATTGAGATTGAAATTTTTAAGTGAGAAAAGAACCTGAGAGATTTTCGCAGAATCTGTCTCTTTTTCAAGCACATCAAAGATCTCATCTAACTCAAAAGTTTGGTGTGATTTTGGGTGCGCTTCTTCTTCGATTCTTTCCTTCATGTCTCTCATAAATTCTTCAACTTCTTGAGAAACATATGGAAGATTTTCGTAATGTTTTAAAGCAAGTCGAGCTTCATCAAAAAGCTTTTTGGACAAAAGAAGTTCAAAATGAGTTTTCATTAAACGAAGTTGATAGGTTTTTTCAATCAGGGATTGATTTGATTCAATTTCATCTAAAGCGGTATCGATTTTGCCTTGAATAACTAAACAAGAAATACGCATTAAAAGTTCTTTTGGGTCTTTAGAATCTTTCGTAAGATCCAAAATTAAGTCGTATTCTTTCTTGTTAAATAGTGATTCTAAATTGTCCATTTGTCTGGAAGTATTATATAGAATTAAATAATTCTAGGCAAATCAAAGACTAAAAAAGATTATGAATTTTTGCTTATCTTTTTATATAATTTTCGCATAAAGTCAAAATGAAAAGATACATATACAAGAAACAAAAACAGCCAATTTATGGCGCATTTAAAGGTTTATTTAAATTATTTTTACATAAACCTAAATTCATAAATCACAATGAAAATTTACCTGAAGATGGTTTAATGGTTGGTTTACACATGGGCAAGTTTGGTCCATTTTATATGTCTCAATATATGCCATTTAAGTTCGCTATTATTGGAGCGCATCAAATGCTTGAATCATATAAAGAACGTTTTTTATATTTAAAAAATGTTTTGTATATTGAAAAACAACATAAAAGCAAATTTACATCAACCTTAAAAGCAACATTTGAAGCGTGTTTTTCAAAATATATTTATAAAGGGATGCATATTATTCCTTCATATCAGGATATGCGTTTACTTCACACAATTCATAATGCCGCTAAAACTATGGATAACGGATTACCTGTTATGTTTTTTCCAGAAAACAGTGATAACGGATATCAAAAAACATTACAAGAATGTCATGATGGTTTTATTACTATTGCAAAATTCGTTAGTAAAAACCGCAAAAAAGAAACTCCAATTTATCCTTTTTATACTCATGTTAAAAGAAAAATTATTATAATTGGAAAACCATTCTATTTATCAGAACTAAAAGGAAAAAGTAATGATGAAATTATTGCATACACTAGAGATAGAGTTAATGATCTAAATCCTTGGTATGAAGATGATAAAAAAGATAATCAATTATTCCCTATTAAACATAAAAGAAAGGTCGATTAAACTTCGACCTTTTCTTGTGATTTATTCTCTTTAATTAAGCGCCAAATATTAAGTCCTAAATTAATGCCTGAATAAAGCAAACAGAAGGCATACATTATGATAAATCCATATGGTTTTGTAAGTAATCTTTCAAGTTGCAAAACTGGTGAAAGTGGGTTGGCAATTAATTGATAATTTTCGCGTAAAATATTGCCCAACACAACCATGTAAATTAAAGACAAAATTGAGTAGCCAAATGCGATAGAAAGAAGGAGTATATTTTTCTTCTTATCGTGAAGCCATTGACGGTCAACAAAGTAAGCACAAACTAAGAATGCTGGGACTAATAATTGGAAGTAAAATGGGAGGACATAAACGCTATCATATGAGCTCCAATAAAGTGGTAGTAAAACGAATCCACCAAGCTTCTCAAGAGCAAACATAAGCATAAATGCAAATAAGACTTCTCTAACCCAATAAAATCTACCGTTTTTCCAGGTTTTTTCCGGTTTTTCCTGTAAAATTTGCTTAAAAGCGATAATTGCAGTATATACGGAAATTCCTAGGAAAAGTACATGAATTATAAGCATAAATAACGGAAATGCTGAGAAAATATAGTCTCCAACAAATGTGTAGTAAACGATAGTTCCATCTAAGATAGAAGTGACTATTCCGACTACTGCAAATGAGGCAATAATCAATGCATATTTACGGAAGAAATAGGCGTCTCTTCTTTTCAAACAAACATAGTTATAAATAGCGAAAAGCAAGACATAAATTTCAATCATAAATAAGACCATTGGAAGACCAGATAAAGCAACCAAAGACATTGATTGATAATTAGAAACAACAGAGGAAATTAAGTTCCAAGTAAAGAATGTAATTACACTAATCATGAGCACCAAAACGGTGGCTAAAATATTCTTAAAAAGTTTCATTATTTTGCCCACCCTTCTGCTGGTGTTTCAAGCACTTCATCATTTGCATAATTTGCATAGTAATTTTTGAAAGAAAGTGAGAGGTCATTGTGATCAATTTTGATGACTTGTCCACCTAACTTTTTGCCTTCATCATCGCAATAAATTCTGTTAGTAGCGTGGACTCCATAACAAAGGTAAACACCTTCGTATTTAATGACTGAATCGTTTGAGTGGTCATGGCTACAAGAAACTGATTGAGTTGAGCCCAATTCTTTAATCTTAGTAAAGATGCCTTTATCTGATGATGGGCTACCTGCCCATTCTTGCATATCTCCAATAAGTGGAGCGTTTTCTTGCTCTTCTGCAGATTTACTTTGATCCCAAATCTTTGTGAATTCTGGAAAACCTATATGCATATACATTGAAGACTTAACTACTTCTCCGCCTCCATAGTTATCTTTAGAGTAATTAACCATTCTTTCATACCAATCAATTTGATCTTGTTTGATAAAATCATATTCACCAGTATCAAAATTGTAGTTATGCGAATCTAAGAAATAAAGTTGGTATTCAGCTTTGGTGTTATCGTTATTTTTTCTTAAATTAATAACAAAGTTACTTCTTCCTTCTACATCATCATCTTCAAGATTTACAAAGCGACAATGTTGATATCTACTTGAAGCACAAAGTCTTTGAATATAAGTATCAGAATAATAGCCTTGGTCATCGTGATTACCAAAGATATATGTCCAGTAAATGTTGTGAGATTCGATAAAATCGAATAATTTCTTTACTGTGTGCTTATCTGCATATGTGAAGCAGTCGCCTGTAAGTGCGATAAAATCTGGGTTTGATGCTTTAATTGTTCTATCAATAAGGGCAAAATGCTCCTCATGAAGATCAGACTGTGACATATGAATATCACCTAGTTGGAGAATCTTGTAATCTTCGGTTCTATCCCAAGGTAAATATCTCACATATTCACTTTCAGCATAATGTTTCGTTCCTCTACAGCCACCCAAAAGAATTGCTACTAGAGGCAAGAATATTAGTGATTTTCTCATATTTATATATAACCTCGACTTTATTGTAAAAAACTTTTAAGTTTTAGTCAAAAAGTATTACACTTATACTCATGATACGTAAAGACATTAAGGAATTTTTAAATACTCTTCCAAAAAACGTAACTTTAGTGGCCGCGACAAAATACATCGGTCCAGAAGATATGGAAGTTTTACTTGAAAACGGAGTTAATAATTTTGGCGAGAATAGAACAGACTCCTTTTTAGCCAAATATGCATGTTTACAAAGTAAAGGTGCTATTTGGCATTTCATAGGTCATTTACAACGTAATAAAGCAAGCGAAGTTATTAACAAGATTGATTATCTACATTCACTTGATTCGCTTAAACTTGCAGAACTAATAGAGCAAAAACGTGAAAAACCACTTAAATGTTTCGTTGAAGTTTCAATTAATTTAGAAGAAAGTAAAAATGGAGTCCCTTATTACGAGACAACGCAGTTTATTAAGGAACTTCTAAGATTCAAAAAGATTGAACTTGTCGGATTAATGATGATGGCAATTAAAGAAAGTAATGAAAACTCACTTGAAGAGCAATTCGCTAAACTCAGAATTCTAAGAGATGAGATTGAAAAAGAGTTAAATATCAAACTTCCTTATTTATCAATGGGAATGTCTGATGATTATAAAGAAGCTATCAAAGAAGGCGCAACTCATATTAGACTTGGTCGAATTCTATATAACTTATAAAGTAAAAGTAGCCACTTAAATGACTACTTTTTTTATATCCACGAGACTAAGTCTCGTTACATAAGGTTAGGTGAAACTGATCTTTTCATATTTCACTCTCCTTTTGTAGCTTAATTATATTATCTATTTACTAAACTGAGAAGAGACATTAAGTCTTTGTGCGATTCTTTTGGCATATTAAATGCTTCTTCAAATGGCACACGTTTAATTTCATCTCCAAATAGACCTAAAGCAATGCATGATTGGCCGTCAATAATGGCTCTAACCGCCTCGGCACCATATCTTGTTGCTAAAATTCTGTCTCTTGCTGATGGAGCGCCACCTCTTTGAATGTGGCCTAATACTTGAGCGCGGCAATCAATGC
>JAEEGK010011583.1_pt1 | contig 20121 bp, 17 predicted proteins | sample 8958771 | NCBI WGS metagenome assembly JAEEGK01 (sample SAMN16246547, study PRJNA631951) | gut metagenome | biome: gut microbiome; feature: rumen; material: SC-attached | host: Bos | place: Iran: Karaj | collected 2018-10
ACATAAAGCTCTGGCGATAGCAATTCTTTGCTGCTGTCCACCGGAGAGAGTTGTCGGATATACATCCGCCTTATCTTTGAGTCCTACAATATCAAGGTAGTGGTATGCAAGCTCCTCTGCTTCTTTCCTTGGCTTATGCTGAAGCTTTATTGGTCCAATCGTGAGATTCTTTAAAACTGTCATGTGCGGATATAGATTAAACTGCTGGAAAACCATTGATGTGTTATCACGCACAACCTTTGTTTTATTCTTGGTTGTAAGCTCCGTTCCGTTAATATAAACATGTCCGCTGCTTGGGATCTCAAGAAAATTCATGCATCGAACAGTGGTGGATTTGCCGGAACCGGAAGGCCCGATTATTACAAGCTTTTCTCCCTCCTCGACTTCAAGATTCACATTTTTTAGAACATGCAGATCTCCAAAGTTTTTATTTACATTCTCAAGCTTGATCATTGTCATAAGTTATTGCCTTTCCCAAATGCAATGAAGGCGCTTCGGTAACATACCGAAACGCCTTTGTTTCATTACATTTGTACTAGGATTAAGTATGAATAAGGATGTGATTTACATAAAACAAAAAAGCGCTCTGAAACACTAAGTGAATCAAAACGCCTTTGTTTGTATACAAGTATACATTGAAGTTTGTCTTTGTCAACAATTATTTTTTATAATTATTATTATCAATAAAAAAGATCAATCTTTAAAGTTTCTAAGTTCCGAATACGCCAGCGGGATTGCAAGGAGCATAGCTAAAACGTCAGCGCAGGGCTGCGCGATCTCAACTCCGGTAATTCCCATAAACAACGGGAGTATCAGGATAAATGGAATAAAACATATTCCGTTTCTGGCAGATGCCATAATAGATGCCTTAACCCCTTTTCCGATGGACTGGAGCATCATATTACTCATAACAATTCCGCCGGACAGGAACAATGTTATGCACTGGTAGCGAAGCGCTGCCGTTCCCACTTCCATTGCCGCAGCATCCTTGGAAAACAGAGATATAAGATTCGGTGCAAAGTAAAAGCAAACTGCCCCAAGTCCCAAAAGAAATATAGTTGAATATTTCACACAGAAAATAAATCCCTCTTTTACTCTCTTAGTAAGTCCGGCGCCATAGTTAAATGAGCACACGGGCTGATAGCCCTGTCCAAATCCTATTAATGCAGATGCCATGAGCATCATGATCCTGGTTGCTACGCTCATTCCGGCTATAGCAGCATCAGAACCGATAGAACCTGCCGTCCTGTTAAGAATAAGAGTTGCAATGGCTGCAAGACCTTGCCTAAACAGAGATGGTGCTCCGCCATTTACTATTTCCTTAAGATAATGACCATTAAATCTGACATTCTTAATGCTGAGTTTTATATTCTCGCCCTTTGTCGTTCCGATAAGAAGAACAACAAAGCTTGTTATCTGTCCCATTACGGTCGCGATAGCGGCTCCCGTAACCTGCATGTGGAATCCCATGATAAGAAGCGGATCGAGAATCATATTCATGACCGCTCCGCTCATAAGTCCAATCATGGCATAATATGCACTTCCCTGAAACCTCAGCTGATTGTTTATTACAAACTGAGCCATCATAAATGGTGCACCAAGAAGGATGATCCTCATATAGTCCTTGGTGAATATAAGGCTCTGAGCAGTCTTGGGACCAAGTGCACTTGCTATATCCGTAAGAAAAATATTACCGACTATCGCAAAGATAACGCCTAAGATTATAGATAACGCAAAGCCTGTTGAAGCCATCTCATCGGCTTCCTTGTAATTCTCTGCGCCCAACATTCTGGAAAGATAATTACCGGATCCGTGTCCGCAAAAGAAACCTGTCGCCTGAATCAGCGCCATAACCGTAAATACAAGTCCTACTGCCGCGGTCGCCGCCGTGTTTACCGTAGGATCGTTTGATACCCTCGCCACGAAAAAAGTGTCCGCAGTATTATAGATTCCCGTAACCAGCATGCTCATTATCGTTGGGAAAGCCAGCGTCAGGATAAGCTCTGGAATAGGTGTTGTGGTTAAATATTCTCTTCTGTTTAGTGCCTGCATTGTATGCCTCGTATACTATTGATTACTTATTGATTTCCCCAAATTTAGCTTTCATGGTAGGATTGCCTCTTGTAAGCTTTTTGATACTGATATCTTCAACCTTATTATTGGCAATCCTAAGCTGATTGTCCGAACCAAGAAGCTCTTTTTTTACCTTCTCAAGATGCTGAATTGTCTTGTCAATCTCATCGATAGCCTTGTCAAAATGGCTGTGCGCAAGATCGTAATTTCTTGAAAAGTCATCCTTGAACTTCATAAGGCTGTCTTCGAAATTGGAAATATCAATGTCCTGATTTCGGACCATTGCAAGCTCCTGCTTGTATTCAAGCGCGCCGAGCGCAGCATTCCTAAGAAGCGTGATTATAGGAATGAAGCACTGAGGTCTTACAACATACATCTTGTCGAATTTATATGAAACATCGACGATTCCTGCATTGTATAGCTCGCTGTCGCTCTCAAGAAGTGATACGAGAACCGCGTATTCGCACTTCTTCTCGTTGCGGTCTTTATCAAGCTCCTTGAAGAAATCTTCGTTCTTGTGCTTGGTCGCAGTCTCATCCATCTCGTTTTTCATTTCAAACATAATGGAAATGATCTCGACGCCGTTCTCATCGCACTCTCTGTAGATATAATCGCCTTTACTTCCACTTCTGGCATCGTTATCTTTTTCAAAATATGCATTCTTAAAAGCTGTTGCTCTAAGCTGATTGAACTGTATCTCGCAGTGCTGCTCAAGAGTTTCACCGACCATCTTCGTGGACATTTTGGTCTTTAAGTCCTTATAGAACTCAACTTCTTTTTCCTTCTGTTCCAAGAGGATCTTTCCTTTTTCTTTTTCCTGCAAAAGAGCATTCTCAAGCTCGTGTTTCTCGTCGTTAAGTGCTGCAGTGAGCTTATTTTTCTCACTCTCAACCTTATTAACAGCTTCAAGAACTGCAAGCTTTGTCTTATCTTCAGCTCCTTTTATTTCCATAGAAAGAAGACTCTTTTCCTCAAGAGCCTTGTTAAGCTTAGCCTGAAGGTCTTCAAGTTCCTTCCTGTGATCCTCTTTTTCTTTTTCATACTGAGACCTGCTCTTAAGGATTATCTCATTCTCCTTTGCAGCAAGCTCAAGCTCGTGTTTTTCTTTATAATGCTTTTCAAGCTCCGAAACGCGGCTCGAAAGATCTTTTTCAAACTCCTTGTCTCTGATCTGCTTCATTATGGAGCCAAGCTCCGTATCATCAACCGTAAATGCCTGTCCGCAGTGCGGGCACTTAAGTTCTGCCATATTCCCCTCCATATATCCCCTAAAACCGTGGGGGTTTTATCTACTGTTATATAATAGATTATATACTATTTCATTCATATTCTATTTCAAGTATATCAAGAAGTTTTTTAAATGTATCTTGCCCATCAAGACAGGTATCTGTCAGCCAGCCTTTTTCATTATTCCATTCTTTCAGCCCTCTATAATAATAATTTTTCTTTGAATCCTCAATGATGAACGGTACGATATTATGTCTGAGACACTCCTTTAAAGCAATAAGTCTGCCCACTCTTCCATTCCCATCCTGAAATGGATGAATATACTCAAATTCTGCGTGGAGTGCTATTATATCTTCTACTGCTACAAACTCTTTGGCATTATATTCACTAAGTAATGTCACCATATGCTCATGTACTTCAGAAGGTTTTGAGGTTTCCCTACCCCAAACAACGTTGGCACGCTTTTTATAATCTCCAACCGCGAACCAAGGAAGTTTCGAATCTTTCGTATCATGCTTTATAATGTAATGAAGTTCCTTGATAATTTCCTCTGATAGTTCTTCATCAGCTATATCTATCACATAATCTATCGCGCGAAAGTGATGTACTGTCTCAAGAATATCATCAACCGGTACGCCATCACCTATGTCAACTGTATCTGTCTCAAAAATATGCCTCGTTTGATCCTCCGAAAGCTTACTTCCTTCAATATGATTGGAGTTATATGTCATTCTCACTTGTAACTCATGATAAATACCTCCGGAAAGGTTTATTTCTTTCTCCTCCCGCAGTTGCTGCAGAATCTTATTATCAGAAACAACTCTCATGAGCATATCCGGCGATTCTCCCAAATAATCTGCAATCCTTTTTATACTTCGTATTGAAAGTCTCTCACCCTTAGCAATCTTAGCAATAGTTCTGGTAGATAGTCCCAATTTGGTAGAAAGTTCAGTCTTACTAATTCTTTTATCCTTAAGTACTTTTTCCAATCCTTCATATGAAATCATAATTGGCTCTCCTCCATAATCTTTACTTATTATACATGATTTTTATGTTCAAAGTAAAGATTTCTGGGCGCATAATGTAAAAAAGTAAAGAAAAAAAGCAACTACCTTTCTTGGAATAGTTGCTTTTCAATAATCACATTCTCATTTTTTGAGTTCAAAAACTTTATGTTATATCTGCATAGCCTCAATTTTTTCGGTAATAGCTTCTGCAAGTGCCTCATGTCCCCTCTCGTCAAGGTGCTCGTCGTCACGCTTGCTGGCCTTGGCGTACGAAGACGCTGCAAGGAATCTGTTTCCTCTCCTCTTTGCGATTTCTCTGTAGGTATCCACAAGCTGTTTGCTTCTGGCTACAGACTCCACATCAAACTCCGGATCTTTAGCAGGCTGCCACACATCTTCCCCAAGGCTGATGGGTGACACCACAAGCACTTTCTCCGGAGATACGTATTTTTCTATCTCCTCTATGCAGCGCTCAAGGCCCTTTCCGATCACATGAGGATTGGCATTATAATAGGTTTTGCAGTCATTGGTTCCAAGCATGATGATGACGCCGTCCAAAGGTGATGCGCTTTCCAATATAAGAGGAAGTGTATCGACACCCTTCCTGAAAGGTCTTATCTCATCTTCAAAAACTGTCGTCCTTCCGCAGAGGCCTTCTTCTATTATCTTTGTATCATTAAGTTTATTCTGAACAAGTCCCGTCCATCTAACTTCAACAGGATATCTGTCCTTAGTTCCGGGAACAAGTCCCCATGTATTTGAATCACCGAATGCAAGTATATTTTTCATTGCTTATCTCCTTATCATGATTCTATTATGCTATCTGATTTTCAAAATGTATAATATTGACAATTTATAGGTAGAGATAAGCATTTCCTATAATGGTATTTCGTATTACAATATTACGAGACAAAAGAGAATATCCCGGCGATATTCTCCTATTAAGCGCATTTGCTTTTATGCAAAATAAGTATTATGAAAAGGGAAGACACTATGAGAGACAAACAAAGACTAGTACAAGAATGTATGGACAGAGCAGTCTACAAACAGGAGGTTGCAGGCGTAGTTGCGCTGGAGATCAAAGAGGGCAAAGAAGTCCTTTTTGCCAAAAGCGGTTTTGCTGATATCAAAAACGGCATACCCATGAGCAGGGATACTATATTCAGATTGTATTCACAGTCAAAGCCTATAACCGCTGCTGCAGCTATGATGCTTGTAGAGGATGGAATCCTGGATCTGGGCGAACCTGTCGGCGATTATATAGACAGTTTCAATAATCAGACTTATCTTTCCAAAGGAAAGGTTCACAAAGTTCCTTCAGATAAAAAGATGCGGATAAGAGACCTGATGAACATGACATCGGGTCTTGTATATCCCGGAATAAATACTCCCACTGAAGTAGCTGTAGGCCGTCTTATGACCAATATGGAAAAGAGACTTGGTACCGACAAGATGATGACCACTATGGAGTTTGCCGACAAGATCGGAAGGATTCCATTAAACTTCATTCCCGGCAGTCATTTCCAATACGGTACAAGTGCTGATGTACTTGGCGCTGTTATAGAAAAGGCTTCCGGCATGAGCTTTGGCGACTTTGTCAGAGCAAGGATTCTTGACCCCTTGAGGATGAACGACACTGATTTCTATGTTCCGGACAGCAAAAAAGATCGTCTGGCAAAAGCATATAGGAACGTAAAAGGCAGACTTATCGAATTCCACGGAGATCGCCTCGTTATCAGAAACAACGGCGATATCAATCCGTTTGAGTCAGGCGGAGCAGGTCTTTTCTCAACTGTGGATGATTATGCCCGTTTTGCACATATGCTGATAAATGGCGGCAAATTCGGAAACAAGCGCCTCCTTTCAGAAAACAGCGTAAAATTCCTTACTTCAGGAAAACTTTTACCTTATCAGCAGCTTGACCTTGAAAAATGGCAGGGCCTTGAAGGCTTTACCTACGGTAATCTCATGCGAGTTCTTGATGATCCTTCTCAGGCTACTATCATTGGCAACAAGGGCGAATACGGCTGGGACGGCTGGCTTGGTGCATATTTTGTAAACGATCCATCCACCAAGACCACGTTTATCATGCTGGTTCAGCGCTTCGACTACGGTACGGGCCCCCTTACAAGGAAACTTCGTAATATTATCTTTTCATAAAGCCATTCTGTGAAAAAATATGTTCCATGGCCGCGATTGTGTTATAATACCTAAAAACTAACGAAAGGCATTTTCAATGAATATAGGAATTGTTTTCGGCTGTTTTATCCCTATGCACAAGGGACATGAATCACTTATTGAGACAGCCCTTTCGGAAAACGACAAGGTAATTATCGCCGTCTGCGGATATCAGAACGACCGCGGCCGTGATTTTCTTGACTTTAACACGCGTATCAAACTGGTAACCAGGATGTTTGAATCGCAAAAAGACAGAGTGATCGTCGTACAGATTGACGACAAAAAGCTTGGTCTCGACGGAACCTTCACCCACGAAAATTGGGTCCTCTGGGGAGACGAGCTATTCTCCAACGCAGGCATCAGTCCTGACAGCGCTACTTTTAACTGGTACACCGGTGAACCTTCTTATGTAGAAAAGCTCAGCGCTATTTATCCAACGCACAATTTCAAACTGGTAGATCGCACCATTATTAAGACTTCCGGAACTCAGATCCGCAATAATCCAAGTATTCATGCGGATGATATTAATGAGGTATTTAGGGATTATCTTAAGAAAAACGGAAAACTGATATAGCACCACATCGGCACTGTAAATAGATTTATACAAAAGAGAATACCTTTGCGTATTCTCAAAAAGAGGAGAAAAAATGGAAAACATCATCAGCAGCCTGCTCGAAACAGATCTTTACAAATTTTCTATGGGACAGGCAATCTATCACAATTTCCCTGACTACACTACAACATGGTCTTTTAAGTGTAGAAATAAGGACGTGAAATTCACCACAGAAATGGTTGAGGAGATCAAGCGTCAGATTAAGGCTTACTGCGAGCTTACTTTTGCAGAGGATGAGCTTACTTATCTTAAAGGCATCAAGTGGATCAAAAAATCCTATGTTGATTTCCTTCGCCTGTGGCACCCAAGATACGAGGACTTTACCATCGGGACCGATGCTCCTTGCGGACTTACAATAGAAACAAACGGAACATGGCTCAACACTTCTCTATATGAGATTCCAACTCTTGCCATCGTCAACGAAGTTTATTTCAGAATGGCTTATAACTACAAGGAACTCATGGTTTCTTTTGAAGAAAAGCTCGACGAAAAGATCAAGGCTCTTTCAGATAAAAAATATACCATCGGAGCCTTCAGTGAGTTTGGTCTTAGAAGAAGACTTTCTGCAGAGGCTCAGGAGCTTGCTGTTAAAAAGCTTCGTGATAGCAAACTCGGTGATTCCATATTTGTTGGAACATCAAATGTTCTTTTGGCAAAAAAACTTGGTGTAAATCCTGTTGGCACAATGGCTCACGAGTGGATCATGTGCGTAGGACAGGGCAATCACAAGCACAACCCTGCATACTCCAACTGGTATGCCCTTGATTACTGGGTAAAAGAATATGGAATCTTAAACGGAACAGCACTTACGGACGCGATCACAACAGATTGCTTCCTCCGCGACTTCCAGCTCACATATTCAACTCTTTTCTCCGGTGTTCGTCACGATAGCGGCGATCCGATCGAATGGGGTGAAAAGATGATAGATCACTACAAGAGCCTTGGCATCGATCCCACAACAAAGACTCTCCTCTTTAGCGACAGCCTTGACTTTGAAAGAGCAAGCAACATCTACGCTCACTTCAAAGGAAAAGCAAGAGTTGCCTTTGGAATCGGAACATACATTGCAAATGACACCTCCGTGCCTGCTCTTAATATCGTCATGAAGACAACAGCCTGCAACGGACAGGATGTTGCCAAAATCTCCGACGTTGAGGGAAAAGGCATGTGCAAGAATCCTGAATATGTAGATTACCTTCAGAGATGTATCAGATGGAGAATGGAGCACGAGACTGTATGAGCGAATATAAAAAGATAAATCCTCAAAAAGAAATTGAGAACATCACAAAGTGGATAAAGGAATGGTTTGATAATAACGGACCCAAAGCAAGTGCTGTAATAGGACTTTCAGGGGGAAAAGATTCTACGATAGTAGCAGCTCTCCTTGTAAAAGCCCTTGGAAAAGACAGAGTTGTGGGTGTCCTTATGCCAAACGGTGAGCAGAAGGATATCGAAGATTCCAAGCAGGTTGCAAAGCTCCTTAATATCAAGCACTATATCGTAAACATCAACCCCGCTGTGGAAGGTGAAAAAAAGGCCCTTGCAGAAGCAGGAATAGAACTTGGTAATGATGCGATCATAAACACACCTCCAAGAATCAGAATGACCACGCTCTATGCAATTGCACAGTCACTTCCAAACGGAGGACGTGTTACCAACACCTGCAACGGCTCAGAAGATTATGTTGGATATTCCACCAAATACGGCGACGCAGCAGGCGACTTTAGCCCCTGCGCAGGCTTCCTTGTAACAGAGATGAGGCAGATCGGTGACGCCCTCGGCCTCCCAAGAGATCTCATTCACAAGACTCCTTCAGACGGTCTCTGCGGTCTCTCAGATGAGGACAAACTCGGCTTCACCTACGACACCCTTGATAAGTACATCTTAACAGGTGTCTGCGAAGATCCCGCCACCAAAGAGAAAATTGACCGCATGCACAACATTAATCTCCACAAACTAAAAACAATCCCTGCCTACAGCAGGGACTGTTGGCAAAGCCGCGAAGGTATATTCTAACCGGTTGCTGACGCCTCTGGCATCAACCGGATACTAACACCTCCGATACCAACTGGGTGCTGAAGCTTCCAGCACATCGCCCAGCCAATCACCAAATTAGCACCCTGCGGATTTCTGCTAACGTATCGATTGAGCAATTACACGAAAATGTTTGTTTTCGTGTAATGCCCAAAAGACACGCAGCAAAAATCCGCAGCGTCTTACTGTAATGCGTTGGCGATGTCTGCGATGAGATCTTCTTTATCTTCAAGGCCGCATGACAAACGAACAAGACCTGCAGGAATTCCCGCTGCCTCAAGCTGCTCATCTGTAAGCTGACGATGAGTTGATGTAGCAGGATTAAGACAACATGTTCTCGCATCTGCTACGTGTGTTTCTATTGCCGCAAGACGAAGCTTCTTCATAAAGCTCTCTGCAGCTTCTCTTCCACCCTTAAGTTCAAATGATACTACGCCGCATCCGCCATTTGGAAGATACTTCTTGGCAAGCTCATGATAAGGATCAGACTCAAGTCCGGGATAGCTAACCTTAGCGACTTTATCATGTCCCTCAAGGAACTTGGCAACTGCAAGTCCGTTCTCTACATGCTTGGGCATACGAACGTGGAGTGACTCAAGGCCAAGATTGAGGATAAATGCGTTCTGAGGAGACTGAATGCAACCAAAGTCACGCATAAGCTGTGCGGTACACTTTGTTATAAAAGCACCCTCTTTTCCAAATTTCTCAGCATATACAATTCCGTGATATGACTCATCGGGCTGTGTAAGTCCGGGGAATTTATCTGCATGTGCCATCCAGTCAAATTTACCGGAATCAACAACTACACCGCCCACTGCTGCGCCGTGTCCATCCATATATTTTGTTGTTGAATGAGTTACTATATCTGCGCCCCACTCAATAGGTCTGCAGTTTACAGGAGTAGGGAATGTGTTATCAACAATAAGCGGAACACCGTGCTCGTGAGCAACCTTGGCAAACTTCTCGATATCAAGAACAGTAAGAGCAGGGTTTGCAATTGTCTCGCCAAATACCGCTCTTGTGTTTTCCTTGAAGGCTGCATTAAGCTCTTCCTCTGTGCTATCGGGAGATACAAATGTAACCTCGATACCCATTTTAACCATTGTTACAGCGATAAGATTGAATGTACCGCCATAGATTGATGAAGAAGCTACGATGTGGCTTCCGCACTCGCAAATATTAAACAGGGCAAAAAAGTTGGCTGCCTGTCCTGAAGATGTGAGCATTGCTGCAGTTCCGCCTTCAAGTGCAGCTATCTTGGCTGCAACATGATCGTTGGTGGGGTTCTGAAGTCTTGTATAGAAATAACCGGAAGCCTCAAGATCAAAGAGCTTACCCATATCCTCGCTGGTATCATACTTGAATGTGGTTGACTGGATAATAGGAATCTGGCGAGGTTCGCCATTTCCCGGAGTATATCCGGCCTGCACACATTTTGTACCGATTTTCTGCTGACTCATAATATTCCTCCATTTAATTCAATAATTAATATGATCTATTATTATCTTTTCTCTGTATATGCACTAAAGAAAGTATTATTCCTTACCGCTCCAGCAGTATGTGCAGAGCTTGCATGGCTCAAGAGGGATAGCCTCTACCATGTCGTCGAGACGATGATAATGAAGAGATGTAAAGTTAAGTTCTTTTCTGATCTCCTCAAGCATTGCCGCATACTGAGGTGAATCCGGATCAGTATACTTTCTGACAGTTTCCTCATTGGGTGATGGATAACCCTCAAGCTTCTCAATAACTCGTCTTGTGATAAGTTCCATCTCAGAATTGGAACGTGAGAAGTTAAGGTATTTACAACCATATACAAGAGGAGGACAAGCAGGTCTTATATGTACCTCTTTTGCACCGCTCTTATAAAGGAATTCTGTGGTCTCGCGAAGCTGAGTTCCTCTTACGATGGAATCATCAATAAGAAGCAGTCTCTTATCATTAATGAGCTGATTGATGGGAAGCAGCTTCATCTTGGCAATAAGGTCACGTCTTGACTGAATAGTGGGCATGAAAGATCTTGGCCAAGTGGGTGTATATTTTACAAAAGGTCTGGAATAAGGGATTCCTGATTCATTGGAATATCCGATAGCATGCGCAACACCTGAGTCCGGAACTCCCGCAACAATATCAGGGTGAATGCCTCTTTGCATGTCACGCTGGGCAAGCTTCTGACCACAGCCATATCTGACATCCTCAACATTAAGTCCCTCATAGGTTGAAGCAGGGAATCCATAATAGATCCACAGGAAGGTGCAGACGCGCATCTTATCAAATGCAGGGGCAACTATCTCGACACTCTCAGGAGTAATATAAGCTATCTCTCCGGGGCCCAGTTCCTTGTAATTGTCATATCCAAGATTCAGATATGAGAAACTCTCAAAGCAGACGCAGTATCCATCGTCCTTGTGTCCTATCTGGACAGGTGTACGACCAAGCCTGTCTCTTGCTGCATATATTCCTTCAGGGGTCATTAAAAGAAGTGACATGGAGCCCTTGATTACTTCCTGGGCGTAACGTATTCCTTCAACAATAGTATCTTTCTGATTAATTATAGAAGCGACGAGCTCGGTGGGATTGATATCTCCTCCGCTCATCTCCAAGAAATGCGAGTGGTTGTCCGCAAAGAGCTTAGTGGTGATTTCGGTAATATTATTGATCTTACCTACTGTAGTGATAGCGTATGTGCCATGATGTGATCTGACAATAAGTGGCTGAGGTTCAAAATCTGAAATACAACCGATTCCAAGATTACCCTCCATCTTCTGCATATCGTCTTCAAACTTAGGTCTGAAATATGACCTCTCAATGTTGTGAATAGAACGGTCAAAGCCTTTCTTCTTGTCGTAAACTGCCAGTCCGGCGCGACGTGTACCAAGATGTGAATGATAGTCCGTACCGTAGAAAAGATCAAACACCGCGCTCTCACGAGATGCGACACCAAAAAATCCGCCCATATAGGAACCTCCAGAAGCATATAAATTTAAAATCAATACGTGAATAATAATAACACATATTTATAGAAAAATCGCATGTACATTAATACATGCGATCTTTTTTATCTTATAAGATCTTTTACTATCTCTGATGCAATACAAAGTCCTGCTACTGATGGAACAAAAGCAACACTTCCGGGAGTGCTTCTTCTTGATGAATCTTCGCTTGGAGCCTTGTGACCCCCTATAGGCTGCAAAGGTTCCTCCGTAGAATATACGACCTTAAGATCCTTAACTCCGCGTTTTTTGAGCTCTCTCCTCATTACCCTTGCAAGAGGATCTACAGAAGTCTTGTAGATATCAGCAACTCTAAAAGTCGTGGGATCGAGCTTGTTTCCGGCTCCCATGGAACTGATCACGGGTATATTTTTCTCTTTTGCCCTCATAATTATCTCGATCTTAGCAGTCACAGTATCTACCGCATCAACTACGTAGTCGTATTCTTCAAAAGGAAAGCTGTCGGCGTTCTCAGGTAAAAAGAAACATTTATGCACCCTGACATCCACATCGGGGTTGATGTCCAGCATACGCTCTTTCATAACATCTACCTTGTATTTGCCAACGCTGCTCTTTGTTGCGATTATCTGTCTGTTAATATTGGAAACAGCAACCGTATCATTGTCGCACAGATCAAAGGCACCGACTCCGCTACGCACAAGTGCTTCGCAGACATATCCGCCGACTCCGCCAACTCCAAAAACAGCTACTCTTTTACCTGAGAGCTTAGAAACGGCTTCTTCGCCAAGTAGTAATTCAGTTCTTGAGAAAATCTCGCTCATACTTTTACCTTATTACAGAAGATGTGCTCTGAGTTCTTCTCCGCTCTTTTCTGAAAGATAAGAAGGAGCAATATCAAGCATTGTCTTACAGCCTGTCATACCCTCTTTTTGCATGCGCGCCGCTGCTCTTGCAACTGCCACAAGTACACTTGTTGTAAACTCAGGGTTAGAATCAAGCTTTAAGCTGTACTCGATGATGTGATTGTGCTCTTTATCAGCGCCAGTCTTACCGCTTCTGAATACAAAGCCGCCGTGAGCCATACCGCTGTGGTTCTTAAGAAGCTCTTCTTCGCTGATAAAGTGAACTGTTGTATCGTAATCTGCGAAGTAGTTGGGCATCTCCTTGATCTCTTTTTCTACAGCAGCTGCATCTGCGCCCTCTTCAAGAACGACATAGCACTCTCTTGTGTGCTTATCTCTTGTTGTAAGCTCAGGGTCCTTGCCGCTTCTAACTGCTTCAAGTGCGCTCTCAACAGGTACTGTATACTGCTTAGCATTCTTAACACCCTTAACTCTTCTGATGGCGTCTGAATGTCCCTGTGATACTCCCTTGCCCCAGAATGTATAATCATTTCCGTCAGGAAGGATTGCGTTGGAATAAACTCTTGCAAGAGAGAACATTCCGGGATCCCATCCGCAGGAAATAACTGCGATCTTGCCAGCCTCTTTTGCTGCTGCATCTACGTTAGCAAAGTGCTCCGGAATTCTTGCATGTGTATCAAAACTGTCAACTACATTGAAAAGCTTAGCGTACTGAGGAGTCTGAACAGGAAGATCTGTTGCGCTTCCTCCACAAAGGATCATAACATCAATCTTGTCCTTCCAGTTCTCAACGTCATTAACAGATACAACAGGTACACCCTGTGTCTTTATCTGAAGTGAAGAAGGATCTCTTCTTGTAAATACAGCAACCAGTTCCATATCAGGAGCTGCTGCAACTGCAAGCTCAACTCCCTTTCCAAGGTTACCGTAGCCTAATATACCTATTCTTGTGCTCATTTTATTCCTCCTGGTTTATATCTGTGCCAAAATATCCTGTGCTATCTCGCTTCCATGCTTCGCAGCGTAGGAAGCCCACTTTTTGGCTTTATCCACATTGGGCTTATCCCCAAAATGTCCCTTAAAATATCCTTCCGCAATCTGTTCTGCGGCTTCAATGCTCCCTTTCCCGGCCTTATCTATAAGGTCAAGGAGCTTTTGTTTTTTATCCATAATAATCCTTCCATATTCTACAAAAAGACAATCCGTGATCACTTACCGTCTTTATTCTTGCAATCATCACACTTGCCCACGATAACTGTTTTAGCAAGGTTCACATCCAGTCCGTATTCCTTGCGAACCTTCTCTTCAAACTCGGTGGCGAAGCTCTCTTCAAGGTGAAAGACCTTGCCACACTCGGAGCACTGTGCATGCATGTGAGAATTACAGTGCTTATGGTCCTCCGAATACTGGAAAAACCAGGAGTCCGAATTGGGCTCTTTTATCTTAATGATCTCACCCTGCTCACTAAGTCTCTCAAGGTTCCTATACACTGTGGTCTTATCAATGCCACCGGCTTCCTTGCTTATGCTATCGTAAATCTCGCGAACAGTAAACCTGGTATCCGCATGTTCCTTGAGATAATCAACTATGTACTTTCTTGCTTTTGTCTTATACTCGCCCTTCATTTTTCCTCTCATCAGAAGCGTATATAGCTTTTAAAACAATAGGTGTCAAAATCGAGCTGATAACTATCAGCAAAATAACCGCCGTAAAATATCTTCCGTCTATGATGCCGGTTTTAAGGCCTCTCTGCGCAACAATAAGGGCAACTTCGCCTCTTGTCATCATGCCGACACCAATCTTAAGTGAGTCGGATGTGTTGTATCCAAGAACCCTGGCTACAATTCCGCACCCAAAAATCTTACCAAACAATCCTACAAGCACAAATGCCAGTGAGAATACGAGGATAGTTACATCAACTTCTCTAAGGTTTGTCTGAAGACCTACACTTGCAAAGAATACAGGTCCGAATATCATGTAAGAATTGATATCCATCTTGCGGTCGATGTATCCCGAATCATCTAGGTTACTCAAGATAATACCTGCAACGAAAGCTCCCGTAATATCTGCAACGCCAAAATATTTGTCAGCGATATATGACATTATAAAAGCAAGCGCCATGGCGATTATCGGTATTCTTCTGGTGTGTGTCCATCTTGCATCCAGTCTTTTCATGATATTGAAGATCAAGATTCCGGCTACAAGTGATACTACAAAGAAAAGAACCGTCTTAATGCACACCATACCTATATTGGCGTTGGCATCCTTAAGTCCGATCACCGCTGTAAGAACAACGATACCGATAACATCATCGATGATGGCTGCGCTCATAATGGTAGTGCCGACTTCAGTTGAAATCTTGCCAAGTTCCCTAAGAGCCTGAACCGTAATACTAACCGAAGTGGCAGTAAGTATTGTTCCTATAAAAAGAGCCTGGATAAAGCCAGTAGTTCCGGGGGCAGAAAATCCATAGAAACACATGTACATCAATGTTCCCAAAACAAGTGGGATCGCAACTCCCGCACATGCAAGGATTGTGGCCTTGATACCGGATTTTTTGAGCTTATCTATATCAGTCTCCAGTCCCGCGCTGAACATAAGAAGGATTACTCCAACCTCTGCCATGCCGGACAGGAAATCATCCGCCTTAACAATGTTAAAAAGAGTAGGCCCGATCAAAAGACCTGCCACAATCTCTCCCGCAACCTGCGGAGCTTTCAGCTTTCTTGCCAAAAGACCAAACGCCTTAGCCGCAACAATGATTATTGCCAGATTCCTTAAGACCAATAAAGTATCCATTTTCTTATTTACCTCTATTAATATGATTAAAAAGCACATACATTATTGCACATTTTATTCAACTTTTCCATAAAGGAAATCCTGAGGAATTTCGAAGAAAATTTCTATATCACAAGAAAGAATGTCGCTTGCGACATTCTCGCGCCGAGCGCGGTTGCTGAAGGCAACATATTCCTATCGCGCGAGTGCGCATCCATAGCGGAGCGCTTTTTATGATATAGGAATTTCGGAGAAATTTCCTATATCATAAAAAAGAGCCATGCACCGGGCACGGCTCTTTCGCATTCATACTATATTCTTTATTCCTTCGCAGATTCTGCGGGCAACAGCGGGGTTATTCATGGTATAAAGGTGAATGCCCTGAATATCACTTACAAGAAGATCAATTATCTGGCTGAGAGCATAGGACATACCCGCGTCAAAAAGAGCTTCTTTGTTGTCCTCGTACCTATTTATGATCTTCCTGAAACGCTCGGGAAAAGAAGCGTTACACATCGTGATCATACGCTTTATCTGAGCTGCGTTGATAACAGGCATAACTCCCGGAATAATCGGAATATTTATATCCGCTATCCTGCATTCATCATAGAAGTTAAAAAACTTATCGTTGTCAAAAAAGAGCTGTGACAGCAGCGCACTTGCTCCGCTGTCAGCTTTCTTTTTAAGATTTTTGAGCTCGACAACCCTGTTTTCCGATTCCGGATGACACTCCGGATAGCAGGCACCAAGAAGACAGAAATCGTATTTATCCTTGAGATACTTTATAACATCGCTTGCATGCTTAAAGTCATCCTTCTCGGCGAATTGCGGGTTGCGGTCTCCGCGAAGCGCAAGGACATTTTCAATTCCTTCGTCCTTCATTACACGGGCAAACTCATCAATTTCATTCTTATCATATTGAAGTCCGGTTAGATGTACCACCGGTTCCACATGATACTCATGTTTAATCTTTTTGGCTATATCTATAGTCTTATTTCGGTTGGATGAACCTCCCGCGCCAAATGTTACACTAATAAAATCCGGCTTAAGCTCAGTAAGAACTTCAAGCGTTGCATCTATATTCTTGAGTGCTTCATCCTTTTTTGGCGGAAAAATCTCAAATGATAATGTCTTCTTTCCTGTCTTATATATTTCCGATACTTTCATTGTTATTTCTCTTTATTCTTGTATTTTATATATTCCCTCGTGCCAAAACACGTTTCTATACGCCATCACGCTCTCACAAGCTGCGCAGCTTTAACGAGATTGATAAGGCTTTCCTTGGTTTCTTTTTCTCCCCTTGTCTTAAGTCCGCAGTCCGGATTGATCCACAGCTTCTTATCCTCAATCTTATTTCTCATCTTGCCAAGTGCCTCAACGATTTCCTCAACAGAAGGTACTCTTGGACTGTGGATATCATACACTCCGGGGCCAACCTCAGTTTTAAAGTTATTGGCTCTAAGCGCATCAAGGATCTGAAGATCTGAACGAGACGCCTCAAAGGTAATAACATCCGCATCCATTGCATCAATTGCAGGGATGATGTCTGTAAATTCGCTGTAGCACATGTGAGTGTGGATCTGTGTCTGAGGCTTAACGCCGCTGTGAACTAACCTAAAGGCAGGTATTGCCCAATCAAGATACTCAGAGTACCAGTCACTCTTTCTTAGAGGAAGCTTTTCTCTAAGTGCAGCCTCGTCAATCTGAATGATATTGATTCCTGCTGCCTCAAGGTCAAGTACTTCATCACGGATTGCAAGGGCAATCTGAAGAGTACTCTCCTTAATTGAGATATCTTCCCTTGGGAATGACCAGTTGAGAATCGTAACAGGTCCTGTGAGCATGCCCTTCATAGGCTTGTTGGTGCAGCTCTTTGCAAACTTGGACCACTCAACGGTGATAGGGCTCTTTCTTGAAACATCTCCCCATATGATCGGAGGCTTAACACACCTTGTACCGTAGGACTGAACCCATGCCTTCTTGGTAAACACATATCCTTCAAGATGCTCTCCAAAGTACTCAACCATGTCATTTCGCTCAAACTCGCCGTGAACAAGCACATCCAGGCCAATCTCTTCCTGGAGCTCAACGCATTCTTTTATTTTCTTTTCATTAAATGCTATATACTCATCCCTGCTGATCTCGCCCTTTCTAAAGAGCTGTCTGTTCCTTCTTACATCCGCTGTCTGAGGGAATGATCCGATGGTTGTTGTAGGAAATTCCGGGAGCTTTAATTCTTTTTTCTGAATTTCTTCTCTCTCTTCAAAGACAGGAAGTCTTGTGTAATCTTCATCCTTTATGGCTGCAACTCTCTTCTGAACTGCTTCGTCATCCCTTCCCTCTCTGTTCTCAAATAATTTTTTATTAGCCAGAAGAGCTTCATCCGTAATGTTCGCTATCTCTCTAAGCTCAGAGAGCTTTTCCTTTGCAAAAGAAAAATGCTTTTTGATGCTCTCTGAAAGCTCTGTCTCACTATCAAGTGTATAAGGCACATGCAAAAGAGAACATGAAGTATTAAGAACGATCCTTTCCTCTCCGCCGAGTACTGTCTTTATTTCTTCAAGGATCTCAAGTGTCTTGGAATAGTTGTTTTTCCAGATGTTCTTTCCGTTTACAAGTCCTGCAAAAAGGAGCTTATCCTTGGGAAATCCTTTTTCTTTTACAAGCAAAAGGCTCTTCCTACCCTCAAGAAAATCCAGGCCTATAGCATCAAAGTCAAGGGCTGTGATGGTATCATAAGCATCCCTTACGTCTCCAAAATAAGTCTGAAGAAGAACTTTAACCCCCTTCTTACCTGCAAGTATCTTCTTATATAATTCTTCAAAGATCTCAATGTCTACATTTGTAAGATCTCTTACAAGATAGGGTTCATCAAACTCAACCCAGGTAACATTGTCAGCGTTTAACTTATCAAGAAGCTTTACATACTCTGCTGCAATTGCATCCGCAAAGTCGCTCAATGTCTTTTTTCCAACATATTTTGCAAGCTTCAGGAAAGTAAAAGGTCCGATGATGCTAACCTTTGTATCTACGCCCTGCGCATAGGCATTTCTGTATTCCTCAAAGGGCTTATTCCCCACAAGTTCAACATTTGTATCATCCTCAATCTCAGGAACAATGTAGTGATAGTTTGTATTGAACCACTTCTTCATTGCCAGGGCTTTGACGTTTCCTTTCTCACCCTGATAGCCCCTTGCCATTGCAAAATACGTATCAAGCTCAGATGCGTTCAGATTTTTATATCTCTTTGGAATAATGTTGAACAACACCGCTGTATCAAGCATATTGTCATAAAAAGAAAAATCGTTTGAGGATATAAAATCGATATTATTATCTTTCTGAAGCGCAAGGTGCTCTTTTCTAAGCTCCTTTGCTGTTTCTTTTAACTCGTTCTCAGTAATCTCATTCTTGAAATACTTTTCAGATGCAAATTTAAGTTCTCTGTCCTTACCTACTCTCGGAAATCCTATAACTGCCGTTTTCACTTTTCCTTCTCCTTTTCTATGTATTACGAGAAGTATACGCCTACCAACTTGATAGGTATAATATAAATTTATGTTGGTTATCCATAGTTTTAAACTATACATAGTGATATAATAGCAATAAATAATTATGGATGATATCCGGATGAAAAATTGCAAAAGGAGAAAGCATGACTCTAAGGCAACTTAATTACATTGTAACCGTCGCAGATGTCGGCAGTATAACGGAAGCCGCAGGCAAGCTATTTATCGCCCAGCCTTCTCTTACAGCAGCTATTCAGGAGCTTGAAAGTGAATACGGGATCACTATATTTAACAGATCCAAAAAAGGAATAACTCTAACTCCGGAGGGAGATGAGTTTCTTGGTTACGCCCGCCAGATCCTGGAGCAGGCAAGCCTTATAGATGAAAGATATACGGGAAAAACTTCCAACAAGTTAAGATTCTGCATTTCTTCACAGCACTACTCTTTTGTTGTCGAAGCTTTCGTTGCACTGTTAAAAGAGTACGGCGGTGACAAATACGAGTTCCACATGAGAGAGACTCAGACTTTCGATATCATCGACGACGTTGCGCATCTTCGAAGCGAGATCGGCGTTCTTTATTTGAATAGCTTCAATGAGACAGTAATCAAAAAGACTCTTCGGGACAACAATCTGTCCTTCGAGCCTTTATTTAAAGCTAAGCCACACGTATTTGTAGGAAAAGATTCGCCTCTTGCCAAAAAGAAATCCATAAAACTTGAAGATCTTGCACCATATCCACGCCTTTCCTACGAGCAGGGTAACCACAACTCCTTCTACTTTTCGGAAGAGATCCTCAGCACCATGGACTGCGACAAAGAGCTTGTTGTCTGCGACAGAGCCACACTTTTTAACCTGCTCATCGGTATGAACGGTTATACGATCTGCA
>JAEEGK010011584.1_pt1 | contig 20121 bp, 10 predicted proteins | sample 8958771 | NCBI WGS metagenome assembly JAEEGK01 (sample SAMN16246547, study PRJNA631951) | gut metagenome | biome: gut microbiome; feature: rumen; material: SC-attached | host: Bos | place: Iran: Karaj | collected 2018-10
TTTTAATTTTTTTTTTTTTTTTTTTTTTTTATAATTCTGAGTTTTTATTTTTTTTTTTTTGGATATTTAACTTAATAAATTTTGATTAATATAAATTATAAAAATAAAAAATTTTTTATTCTTAACTTAGAAAATATAAAATATGAAATCAATTCAAAATCCTAACAATCAATCATCTCAAATAACAAAATTAATAAAAAATGAAGAACAAAATCAAAACATAACAAATTCAAATGTTTTCATATCAAAAACAGAAAATACAAATCAAAAAAATTATTGTTCCCTCTGTAAAAAATCTTTTTCAACAATGGGAAATTTAAGAAATCACATAATGACAATACATGAGAATCAAAAACCATTTAAATGTCCTTTTCCAAATTGTGACAAAAAATATTCAATTAAAAGTAGATTACAAGTACATTATAGAACTCATACTGGATCAAAACCCTTTATTTGTAATTTTTGTGGTAAAGCATTTAATGAAAAAGGAAATTTAAAAACTCATGAAAGATTTCATTCTGAGTTAAGACCTTTTAAATGTGATAAATGTTCTAAAACATATAAGACAAATGGTCATTTAAAAGACCATATTGAAATTCAACATTTGAAAATTAGGAAATTTGAATGTAAATATTGTGAAAAAAAATTTGGGAGAATTTCTACTTTAAAGGCTCATATTAGAACTCATACTGGAGAAAAAAATTATAAATGTCATATTGATGGTTGTAATAAATTTTTTGCTGAGAAAGGAAATATGGAAATTCATTATAAAAGACATTTAAAAAGAATTCAAATGCAAATGGGAAAAAAATTTAATGTAAATATTGATTTTTATAGTTTGAAAAAAAAAAAAAAAGATTTTATTAATAATAATGATTATATTATTACAAGACCAAATTCAAATTTGACTTTATGTAATTTTTCAAATAATTTATTTAATTTATATAATAACAATGAAAAAAATAGCTGTAATATTTTAGGTAATAATAATTTTTGTAATGAGAATTCTATATTTAATCAAGAAAATTCTAATAATAGAAAATCATCTTTTAATTATCAAAATGAAAATAATTTTATTGAAAAAATGGGAAATAATAATGAAACTAATTATTTATTTTACGAACAAATTAATAAAGAAATTAATGGTCTTTCTTTTAATAATAATTCAAATATGAATGATAAAAATGAACTTGCTTATTTAGATTGTCTCCCTGAATTAAATATTGATTTTGAAAAAACTTTTATGTCCACTTTTGATAATTAAATTGTCTATATGAATAATATTAATTATTATAAATAATATCATTATTTCCGAATTGGAAATCATAATGATTAATTAATTTGTATAAAATTTATTTTAAATAAAAAAGAATTTATTATTATGAATAGCATTCCATATCTAACAATTAAATTTGTTAGGATAATTAGTAAAAAGAAAATATAAACAAAAATTTATTCATAATATTATTTAAGAATTTTTAACATATTTATAAACTAAAATATATAAAATATAATAAATAAATTTTTTAATTTTTAACAGTTTAAAAAAAATAAAATAATAATATAATTTATTAAATATAAATAAACAAATAAATAATATTATTTATTTTTCAAAAATTTTTAAATACCAAATAATAAATTAAAAAAAAACTAATCACCTAATTTATTAAACTGTTCAAAATTCCTAATATTATCTTTCATCTTATTATTAATTTCCCTAATATAAGCTAAATAATTCCTCAAATTTTCAATTTCTGAATCTAAACTATTAACATAAGGCGTAGAAACATTTTGTATAATCTTACAAAGTAAACTTTGTCTATTAGAAAGTAACAAAATTTTATTAATAAAATCATCATCATCAATTAATTCTTTTTCTTTTTGATATTGTTCTTCTTCTTCATTTAATAAATTTTGTAAAACAGAACTAAAAGTAATAGCATTATTAGAAGTATTTGACCAACAATTTCCAAAAATTTCAATTTCATTAACAAATTCAATATTAATATAATGAGGAACTAAACTATAATTATCTTTTTTAGTTTGAAAAGCAACTAAATTAATTTTATTAACATTATTACTATCAGAACTAAAACAAGAAACAATTAAACCAACAAAATTACCTTGATATTGTTGATTTTTTTGAGTTTCTAAATCTACATTTGAAGGAGGAATTGTTATTCTTGGATGTGAATGATACCAACCAATTACATTTGTTTCTATTTTATTTTCTTTTTTTAAATTTTCTGCTAAATCTACTGCTTCTGCTATTTGAATTTCATCAAATTCTACTCTATCTTTTTGTTTACATTTTCTTGTTAAACATATTGTTGAAAATATATTTATTATGTTTTTATTTTGCTTTTGTTGTTCGTTTCCTAAAAGTAATCCCATTACTTCTTCTTCTTCTGTTAGTAATGCATGGTTTAATATACTACAATATGCTTCACTTGTTATTTGGACTAAGTCACAAAAATTGTATTCTGTGTAACTATTGTTACTCATTTTTTTATTTGTTTTTTTTATTTATTTTTTTTTTTTGAAATTTGTATTTTTAAATTTTTTTTAGAGTGTTTGGTTGATATGTTTTTTTTTATGGAATTGATTTATTGTTTTTTTGGATTGGTGTTTATATTAAAAAATGTTTTAATTAGATTTTTTTTTTTTTGATTTTTTATTATTTGGGAAATATATTATTTATTTTTTTTAATTTTAAGGTTTATTATTTCTTTCATATTAGAATGATGAATTTTATTTAATTTTTTAATTATCATTTTATGATAAATAGGATATTCACTTTTTTTAATTAATGATAAATTATTTTTATTTGAAATAATTTTCAAACTCTTATTTCCATTCGTATTCTTAGATAAAAGATTAAAAATATTTTTTTGTTTAATATTTTTATTGTTTTTATTTTTACTATATGAACTTTTATAAACCTTATTATTAATAGAAAGATTTTCAAAATCATAAAATGAATTTTTTAATCTAGTAGGAATAGTATATAAATTTCTTTCTTTTATAATTTTATCAGTTGTCATATTATTTAAATTTATTTTTGGATTAAAAAATGTATTTAAAGTTGAATTACTTTGATAATGTCTTTTAATATTATTTCTTTTCATATTTTTATTTAATGAATTCCTTTTAATTAAGTTACTATGAGTAATAAAATTCTTTAAATTATTCTTTTTTCTTACATTTCCTACACTTAAATTACTATTATTTGAATTTCCATTTAAAATATTAAATGAATTTGAAATATTAATATTATTTAAATTCATTTTTTTTTTTAATTTTGTATTTAAATATGTTTTAATTTCATATTTGAAACTTTCATCTTTATCTTCATTAAAATATATAGATTGTTTATTTCTTGATTTTTTTCTTTTATTTATTTTTTTTTCTTTTTGCTCAATTATTTTATTATCTTCTTTTTGAAAATGATTATCAATAATTTTAATTGAATTAAAATAATTTCTTTCTTCTAAATTTTGATTTTCTATTTTTAAAATCATATTTTCCATAATTAAATCAAGAATATCTTTTTCATTTTGAGTATTTCTCTCTTCAAATTCTTTTAAACTTTCAATATATTTTAATTTAAGTTGCATAATAATATTTGAAAAATAAAAATTAACCCTATTAAAAAATTCATCATATTCATCATTATCATTATTAAAAGTATTATTAATTAAAACAAATTTATGATAAATTTGATTTAAATTGTTCAAAATAATATTATTATTTTCAGTATTATAATCATTTTTAGAAGAATTAAAATTTAAATTTGACATAATTTATTTAAATATTTAATATATTTAAAAAAAAAGAAAAAAGATAATTAATATAATATTTTGAATTATTCAAATAAAAAATATTATAATGGAGTATATCCTTTACATCTTTCTCTATTTTTTTTCAAAACAGGAATATTTGCTTCATCAAAATTATCAAAAATATTATCATCAACTTCAACAACTCCTAAATCTTCTAAAGTCAAATTATCATCATCATCTTTTGATGATGATTCAATATTTTTATTTTTATTATTTACATTTGAATTATTTTGATTATTATTTGTTGTTATTTCATTTTTATTATTTTCATTTTTATTTTTATTAATTTCTTTTTGTATTAATTCATCTGAATCTAAAATTTCATCTTCTTCATTTTCTTCTTCATTTTCATCATCATCATCAATTTCATCAACATTTATTTCTTTTTTATCATATTCTCCTTTATTATCAATTGGATAAAAACTATTTTCTTTCATATAATCTTCTGGTTTTTTTTGTGATTTTTTTGGAAAACGAATTTTTTCTCTTATAAAAAAGTATAAATCTAGAATTTCTTGATTTGAAATCCATGTAAAATCTTTTATAATTAGTTTTATTTTTTCATCAAATTTTGAATGCATATTTTCTGGAACTAATAATGATATTATAAAATGACATAAAAGAACTATTTTGAAGTTTTTATGTTTTAAAAATTTAATTATTTTATCAAAGAGAATATCAATCCATGATAATTCTTCTTTTTCAAAAGATTGATTTAAATAATTTTTTATTCCTGCTATTAATTCTAAATTTAAAGTAACTTCTTGGCAAAAAATTTCTATTGAAAATAATTTTAATATCATTTCTAAAGCAAAATAATTTTTTATTTCATCTGAACTTTTAAATTGATGAGTAAATATTTCAATTAACATTGAAGAATAACCTTTTTTAATATCATTTTCTAAATATTGAATATATTGAATTGGTATTATTATAATTTCATATAAATTCATTAAAATATGATAAACTGGTTTTAATTTTATTTTATCTATAAAATCTAAATTTAGTGAATCAAAATATTTTAAAAATAATTGTGTTTTCTCAGAATAAAAATCATCAAATTTTATAAATAAATTTATCATTTTAATCATTAAATTTAAATTTTCACTAAATAAAAATATATTTTCCCTTTTATTTACTTCTTTGAAATAATCTGATAAAGTATTTGCAATTAAAAATATTTTATTTATCATTTCATTTTCATTATCTTTTGGAGCATCAAATTCATATAAATTTAAATTTTCATTTATTAAAGAGTCAATTTTACTTATGACTGTATCATCTGCAATTTTAACAGTTGAAATTATTAATTCAATTATATTTTTATTATTAAACAACGAATATTTATCAATATCTTCATCTTCAACATTTTTATTTTTAACAAATTCATAAAATTTTCTTATAATTTCTAAAAAGTCAATAAATTTTACATAAAATGTCTTAAATTTAGTTTTATTTTCTTTATATTTTGAAACATTTTCAATATATTGATTCAATTGAGTTATTATAGTTTCAATTAAAAATTGAAAATATTGAGGAAAATCAAAAATTAATTCAAAATATTTATTATAATATTGTTTAAAAGGATTACCTTTATAGTGTGATTTATTTACAATTGCTTGAGTAATTTCCTCAAAAACTGCTTTATCAATAAAGAATTTAATTTTATCAAGAAATTGAGTTGATAATAAGAAAGATTCTTCTGTATAGAAATTCTCAAAATTTTTCAAAAACTTTGAAAATATGTTTTTAAATGCAATTATAAATTCATCATTTTTCATTTCACATAATGGAATAGTTTTAATTAAATATTGAATATTATCAGAAAAAATTCCATTTTCTAAATATACATTTAAAGATTTATATTGAGGTAAAAAAAATTTTTCATAGGAAAATATTTCATTGTTTGTATCATATAACATTTTAATTTTAGTTAAAATATCTAAAGTAATTTCAAATAAAATATATGATTTTTTATTAAATAAAGTAAAATTTTCTAAATTAAATAATATTTCAATAAATTTCATTGTAGTTACATTAACTTCATTTTGACTTTCACTTTCATATTTAGATAATTCACAAATTCTTCTTTTAATATCTAATTTTTCATTAGGAAAATTAACTAATAAACACAATTCGAGTAATAAATACAAATAGAAAATTGCAAAATCTTTTTCATTTTCATTTTCAACTTCATCATCTTTAAGAAAGAAAATCAAAGTTGAAATATATTCAGCAATATCAATAAAAATTGAATTATCAGAATTAATATTATAATCACTTACTTTATCAAGAATTAAAATTAATAAATTTCCTATTTTTGAATTTTCAATAAGAGCACTTGTATTACATAATGTATTCATAACATTATTTTTTGCAGTTATTGCTTGAATTGATTCTTTTGCTTCTTTTGAACTTTTTCTATTAACTTTATTTGAATTTGTTATTGTTTGAAATGATAAATATTCTTTAAATAAATCTTTTATATTATTTTTGAGACCAAGAATAAAAAGTGATATTAAATCATTTGTAGATATATTATATGTTATTGTTTCATAACATTTTTTAAGTAAATTAATTGAAAAAATATAAACAACGTTATCTTTATCAGTTGTTCTTAGAATTTCAAAAAGGAAAGAACTTACTTTATCTAAAATATTTATTATAATTTCATCATCAAATGATGGAATATTTGTAGTTATTGTTAAAATTGTATAATTAATTTGTTTTTGTAAAACTTGACTTATTGAATTTTTATTTTTTGAATTTTCTTTAAAAATTTCTTTACTTTGAAGTTTATGTGGTTTTGAATTATTAGAAATAAAAGATTCATATAATTTTTGTGGAAAGATAATCTCATTTTCTTCAAAAACTTCTGATAATTTACAATTAACATTCATTGAATTTTGATTATTATTATTTTTTGAAAAATTATCATTAGTATAATAACTAGTTTTAAAAAGGAAATAAACAATATTATCTAAATATTTAAAAAGAATTAATGGATTATAATCAATAATAAATTCAACAATTTTTAATATTGAAAATTTAATTATTTCACTTTTATTTGTTAAATATCTTGTTATTAAATCACTAATTTTATCACCATATTTTTGAAGAAAATTTTGAATATAATATTTATCACTAACAAGTTCATTTACTTTATTAAATGATACTGTTTCACTTATCCATGAATAATCATTTTTATCATTTACTTTTACACAATGTTTTAAACAATTTAAAAAAATATGAATATGTCCATGTTCAAACATACATAAAGATTTAACTAATTCAATTTTAATTATGCAAATTTTAATTATTTCAGTTTCACTTTTGTCTATTTCAAAAAATATTTTACAAAAATTTATTACATCAACATTTTTTTGATTTTGTAAAATAAAATTTTGTAATGTTTTTAATAATTCTGATGATTGAATATATAATCTTGATTGAATCATTGCAATTGATGTTAAAAATAATGAACATAAATAATTATGAATTATACTTTTTGGTTGTTCTTCAATTGGAATATGGTTATAAGAAGAATAATTTAAAAAATAATTTTTTAAATTAAGTAATGTCATTAAAATTGTTGAATTTGGTATTGAATAAATATATTGTGAATGAATTATAATTTTTAAAATTGAATCTTTAATTTCTTTTAAAATTAAATCTTTTTGATTTTTTTCTATTTCATTTATTAAAAGAGATAAATGTATATTATTTGTCAAACCAACAGAAAAAATAGTAATAGATTCATTTGAATCTAAAATTATATCTTTTGTATCTGGAGCATAATAATATGCCTCTTCCCATTCTTTAGTATTTATATTTTTAAATTTAATATCATTTATTTTTATATTTTTATCAAAATTATTATTCTTCATTATTTTAATTTGATTTACTAAATAATAATCATCTAATTTAAAAAAAAGATTTAAAGTATAATTTGTTAAATTATTTTTATCTTGATTTTCAATTATTTCTTTTTCTTCTTCACCATTTTCTTCTATTTCCATTCCATTTTCATTATTATTATTTAATTTAATATCAATATCAAATGGAGATAGTATATTATCATTTTTATTTTTATTTTCAATTTCATCTATTTTTATTTCAATATTTGGATTGTCAAATAAAAATTCCATTTAAATATATGGTATAATTAATTTAAAATTATTCATAAAAAAATAATATATCTAAAAAATTAATCAATTTATTTTTATTAAATATTTTTAAATAGAAATTAAATAAGAATATATAAGATTTCCTCAATGATAAAAAATTATAATTTTTTAAAAAAAATTATATATATATATAACAATTACCAATTAAATAAATCAATTTTAAATTAAAAATGTCAGAAACAGAAAATAAAATAATAGAAGTAACAGAAAATTCAACAGAAAAAAATAAAAATGAAAAAGAAAACCAAAAAGAAACAGTAATAAATAAAGAAGAATCAAATTATCCTCAAATAACTATAGAGACAATTTACAAATTAATAAAAAGAAAAAAATTTTCAATTTTAACTTGTCCAAAATGTAAATCAAATATTCCATCAATAGTAGATGTAAACATAGATATGATATCATATAAATGTCCATGTAGTCCACATAATATAAAAATGTCACTTGAAGAATTTATAGTTCAAATAGAACAATTAAATTCATCAAATGAAAAATGTTTTAAACACAAAGAAACAATTGCTTCATTTTATTGTCCAGAATGTAAAAAATATATTTGTGATATTTGTGAATCATTTCATTCTTCTTTTGAACCTCATCATAAAATAAAAAAACAATTTGTTAGTAATAATGATATTTGTCCTATTCATAAAAATGAAAAAAAAACGTTTTATTGTCAAGAATGTGAACAAGATTTATGTAAAGAATGTATAAATCAAATTCATTCTATTCATAAAACAAAGGTTATTACTATAAAAGAATTTTATGAAAAAAGTTTGAAATTAATGAGATTTAAAAATTTAGATGAAATTAATGATTTTTTTAGTAATAAAATAGAAGAAATTATTACTTTTAAAAATAATCAAACTGCATATTTAAATTCAATTTTAAATGAAATTATATTAATTCAAGATGAAATTAATAATGAATGTGAAAAATTATTTAAGAATAATTATTTAAATATAGCTTTATATAAAATAATAATGGAAAGTTTCTTTAATACAAATAATAGTTTTGGAGGTTTAGGTGAAATAATTCCTCAATTTGTAACTATAAAAAATGCAACTGGGATATATGAAGAATTAAAAGATAAAAATAATATAAATCAAAAATCTTTTAAACCTCAATTTTTTAAAGAATATAAATCAAATTATTCACCAACACCTTTGTTTAATTTTAGTAATTCAAATAATAAAAATGGTGCTTCAAATATTCAAAATCAATTAAATCAAATATTAATTAAATTTAAAAATAATTGTTTAGATTTTTTCGAAAAAAATAAAATAAAATATCAATTTAACACTTCAATTAATAATAAACAAATTATTCATTATAATAAAACATACGAAAGACCATTTCAAATAATAAAAAATAATTTTAAAATGCAAAAAATATCTCAAACATTAAATAAAGTAAAAATAAATGCAATTATAGAATTATCAAATGGTAATATTGCAATAGGTGGAGATGATAAAAAAATTCATATTTTAAATACAAATAAATTAGAAGAAATTAAAACTTTTGTAGGTCATTCAACTTCAATATTATCTTTATGTCAATTAAAAAATGGTCATATACTTTCTGGCGCAGGAAGTCATTTTTTTTCTAATTCAATGAGTCAATTAATAAGTGATCCAATAAGAGAATGGACTTTAGAAGGAAATGAAAGTATAAAAATTATTAATAAAGTTCCTGGAATTATTTCTTGTATTAAACAATTAAAAAATGAAAATATAGTTGTTTCTTCTCAGTCAACTGGTTCTATTTTTATTTTAAATAAAGAAAATTATAATATTTTAAATACTTTTAATCCTAATTTTTTAAATTGTCAATTGGTGATTTTAGATAAAAGTGATTTAATTGTTGCTTATAATAGTGGTTTAAATAATAATTCTACTATTAAAGTGTATGATCATTTAAATAATATGGAAATTCTTTCTATTGAAGCAAAAGGGAAAATTGCAGGATTGTATCAATATAAAAATAAAAATAAAATTATTTTTATAAGAGATAAAAATATTATAATTTATGATATTGATAATCATTGTGAAGAATTAAACAATCAAATTTCATTTTTATCAACAAATAATATTAATATTAATACTAATAATATTAATAATAATAATAATAATAATTTTGCTAATCCTTTTCTTACTAATAATAATAATAATAATATTAATAATAATAATAATAATATTAATAATAATAATAATAATAATAATATTAATAATATAAATAATAATAATAATAATAATGGAGTTGCAATTGGTAATACTGGATTTAATAATAATAATGGTCTACATTTTGGTAATTTTGGAATTAATAATTTTAATAATATAAATAATTTCCCAAATTATAATCCTGGTGAAGGTTATTATCAAGAAATTGAAAGAATTAGGAAAATTGCTAAAAATTTTGTTAATTCATTTATTATTTATAATGAAAAAATATGTTTTATTGGAACGTCTAAATTTTTAGCTATATATAATTATATTGATAATCAAACCCAATTAATTATTCATAATTCAAAAGAAATGATTTTTGCTGAAAAATTATTGAAATTGAAAAATAAAAAAGTTTTAGTATTAAATAACATTAATATACCTCAATTTTCAATTTTTGGTTAAAAATATTAAAGATTAGATTATAAAGTTTATATAAATTATAAAAAATCTATTATAATTTTATATTTTCTAAATTTTTGAATAAAATTTTTTTCTTTTAAATACAATAAATAAATGAAACTTTTAAATAATATAAAAAAATTAAATAAATAGGTTAATTGAAAAATATAAATAAAATATAATATTATTAAAAAAATATAAACATTATAAGATTCTTTAAATATCAAAATTAAAAATTTTTCTATTGATATAAAAAATTAAATTTTATTTTCAGTATCAATAATATTTCTAAAAATTAGATAACTATTAAAATTAATTTCAAAATAATTTAAATCAATTCCAGTATTCGCAGCTAATTCTTGTAAAAACATTTGAATGATTGCAATAATTTTAGCAATATCAGGATAACTTTCAATAATAGTACTTTTTCCACCTTTTAAAGTAAAAAGATTCATTAAATTATTTCTCATCAAAGAACTTAAAAGAGCAATAAACAAAATAATATTATTTTTTCCCATTTGATAAAGAACACAATAAACTCCTAAAGTAAAATAATACAAATCAAATCCTAATCCACTTTTTTTTGTTAGATTTACATTTTTTTTATCTAAATGGAAATAATTTTTTATTTGATTATAAACAGTAATTGCTAATAATAAAGGTAAATATTGAAGATTAGTTAAATTAAAATAAAAAGTATGTTGTGTATCAACTAAACCAAAATCTTCTAAAAATGAACATAAATCATTATAATAATTATTAATTTTTTTTATTTGTTCTCTTGCAACTTCTTCATTATTTGGATTATTTGGATCTATATTAATTGCAGGGTCATTAAATTTTAAATTGATATTATTTTTTAATATTAATAAATTAATTTCATTCATTGATTTAATTTGACTTGATAAAATATATGCTTCAACCTCAGAATTTTCACAAAGAGAATAATTTTGTAATTTTCTTAAAAATTCAACTTGACCAATTATTAATATTCTTTCAAATATTTCTTGAGTTATTCTAAAATCAAAATTTTCAATTTTTGAAAAAGAAAATTTAGTTCCTTCTTTATATTTAACAATAAAAGGATTTCCAAATTCTTGAGTAATATTTTGTAATAAAGAATTAATAGTTGAATTTGAAGTAATTTGATTATAATATAAAGGTAAACGTAATATATTTTGATAATTATAATATCCTAATAATTTACCAAAACCTTGAAATCCTTCAATTCCAATAGCTTCTTTAATTTTATTAAATGTTTTAATACCAAATATTTCATTTTTATATGATTGATCATACCATGTGAAATTAGCAGGACAAAATAATGATTTTTTAGGATGTGTTAAATTTAATGTATAATACATTAATCTTCCTAAAAATGTTCTTGAATCAGGTGCATTTTTTAATGGTGTTATAAATTCTAATAAATATTTTTGAAGTTCTTGTTGTTCTTCTAGAAATTTTATTTTCTTTTTTAAAAATCTATTTGCTTCAATTTTAACATAATAATTTATTAATTTATGCATTTCTTCACACCACATTTTACTTCCATTTATATTTATATAATCTTGAATGTAAATAAAACTTTTTTTAAGTGATTTTATTTTATTAATTAATTGTTCTAATTTTGATTCAATATCAATTTTTTCATCTGGAGAAAAATTAATCATATTATGATATTCTTTTGCTAATAATCTTAATAATTCTTTTCTAATACCTTCTTCTAAAATAGTTTTTGGATCAACTTCAATAACTCCCATTAAAGTTTTTTCCATTAAATAAATACCTTTTGTAAACATTGAAATTTTATGAACACTTTGTGCTAAATCATATCTTTTTTCTTCTTGAATATAATTTTTAATTTCAATTTTAGGTAATTTAAGTGGAATTTCCTTAAATCCACTTGAAAAAATATTACTTATATGTGATAATATTTGAAATACACTTTTAGGAATAATTTGAAGTATATCTTTAACAAATTTAACTAATTCACCAGAATAATAATTTGTAACTGAATCAATGTCATCACTTTCAATTTCAAATAATCTTACTAAAGGAAAATTTAATATTGAAGCTAATTTAAGAAAAGTTGCTCTTAATAAAAGAACTTTTTTAGAATCTTCTTTTAATTCATTTCTCATTTCATCACAATAATCTTGAATATTTATCCAAGCATATGAAAAATCAGAAATTTTTGCAATATAAACTAAATAATTTTTTTTAACATTTAAAATAAGTAACATATGATTTAAACTATTACATATATCATTAATATTTTGAATTACACTTGCATTTCCTGAAACATTCCATAATGATTTTATATCATCAATTTCTTCTCTTATTTGAGCAATTTTTTTCCCTGTTCTAGTTGGATTATTATAATTTAAATCATTTATTTTTTTTTTTGTTTCTTCAAAAAAATTTGAATAATTATCTAATTTCATATTTCCTGAAAATACTGTATTTCCACTATAAAAAGCAATTAATTCTTCTATTTTTTGTAAACATTTTTCTTTATCTGCATTCCATAATTGTTCTTTATTATTAACTAATGTTGTAAACATTTTTTTTAATAAATATTCAAATTGAGAAAGATTTAAAAGTAAATGAATAATATCTCCATGTGATATTCCATCGTTAAAAATATTTCTAATTTTTTTATTTGTAATATTCCTTTGTAAAATAAACCATCTTAAAGCAACATTACTTTGTCTCATAATAGAAAGTAAATTTTCAATATCTTTTAAAACAAATTCTTCAGTCATAATTCCTTCATTTAAATATTTTTTAACTTGTTGAGTCATATCTTTTAATCTATTTAAATTCTTATTTTTAATTTCTTTTAACATACTTTCTTCAAGACAAAATTCAAGTGCTTTAGTTGCAGCTTTAAATTCTTTCCAATATTCATTAATATCAATAGTATATCCCATATAAATAGAAATAACCCAATTATCATTAAAATGTTTATCAACAATTTCTCTCATTTTACTTTGTTCTTTTTCTAATATTTCAGGACAGAAAAATAAAGCAATTACAATAATTGCAGCTTGTGAACTTAAACCATGAGATCTATGTTCAGGTGAAGGAAATGCAAGTGTTTGTTCATATATATCATTATCTTTTAAAATACCAATTGTATTTCCAATAATATCTTTTCTTAATTCACATCTTGAAAAATAATCAACTGGATATTTTGAAGGTTTTTTCTCATCTTTTGGATCATAAAATGATAATGGAGGAATATAATTAGTATCTTTAAATATTTTAAAAATTGAATCAAAATTAGTTATTGTTGTTTGTCCTTTATATCTATAATAACTAACTATTATTTTTTCTCTAATTGGACCTGGGATTAATTTATCAACTAATAATAACATTACACCAATAGAAAAAAGACTCTCACAAAATATTGGTCTTAATTCTTTATTTGTTATTATATTATCTAAAGTATGTTGAACAAAACGTCCTTGTTCAACTTGTTCTATAAAACTTTTCCAATCTGTTATATATTGGTATATTGAATAAAATAAAGAATAAAATCTTTCTATTATTTCTATATTGTTTGATCTAAAATCTTCATCCATATCTAATAATGCTTGATTCATATGTAATTTTTCCTCAAATTTATCACGAATTCCACTTTTAAAATATGAAAAGTCAAATATTATTTCTTTATATATTTTTTCTTCTTCTTTATTTGAATATGCTTCTGGAATGTAATCTTTTAAACGAAGTATTTCACATATTATTGCACTTCCTCTTCCTACTAATTTTAAAAGTTCTTGATTGCATAAACCAAAATTTTTTTTCTTTTTTGATTTTTTTTGCTCTATTGGTGGATTATTTGTTTGAATTGGTTGAGTTTGAACTGGTTGAGTTTGAACTGGTTGAACTGATTGATTTGATTCCATTTTATATTTTATGTATATTTTTTTTTTTATTTATTTTTATAAAATTAAATTGTAATGAGAAGTCAATTAGAAAATAAAATTTTTAAAATTAAAGTTATGAATTTAATTGGTAAAAAAGAAAATTTAGGGAAGGTTATAAATATTATTAATAAGAAAAATAGTTTTAATATCAAAAAAAATATTCAATATATTCAAATTCAAAAAAAATCTTTTGATAAAATTTTTACTTTATCTTCTATTAAAAAAGAAGAGCATATAGTTTTATCTTATTATAAAATTAATGATTGTAATAAATCAAGTGATAATGATTCAAATGATATTTTACTTGGACATCAATCAAAAAATTCAAATGTTAATAAAATGATATTTGATGTTGAAAAAAATATAAAAAATGAAAATTTAATTGATGAAGATTTTGATGAAACTGACCCATTAAAAATAAATTTATTACACAAATATAAACAATATCATTCATTAAATGACAATATTATAATTTCAAAAGAATTAATAAAACAAGTAAAAAAACATAATTATATTTCTAATAATTATGAAACAGTTTTAATAATATGGGAAATACTTTATTGTTTTTTAATATTATTAGGAGTTAATATTTTAATTCATTTAATTGTTTTATTTTTTAATCTTTTTATTTTCAATTCATTTTATATTTTTTATTGTGGAGTATTATTAAGTTTTCTGTTATACTCTGGAATAAAATCTGTGTATAAAATAATGAAGAAAAAAGAAAGAGAAATTTGTATGGATATGACAAATCAATTTATTATTTTTTGTACTTTTATAACTTTATTTATTTGGATTATAATACATAAATTGGAAAAAGAAATTAAACATTATTTAGTTACTGAAAGTCATTATAATATTTTATTTATTTCTTCAATTATAATTGAAATATTTGTTATTATTCAAAATTATACAATGAATGGACTTTATAGAGAATATGATATAATTTTAGAAACCTCTAAAGAGAAATAATTTAATTATTTAATTAAAAATTAAAAATATAAATTAATATCTATTTAATATATTATTGACTAAATAATAAATATTTTAAAAGACAATTTAATTATTTATAAAATGTTTATTTTTTAAAAATATTTTTCTTAGATAATTTATTGAAATTTTATTGCTAGATATAAATTCATTATTTATAATTTAAGTTAATTTTAATTATATTAAATAATAATCAAATTAAAATATAAATAATTTTAAAATTAAATTATTATTATAAAAGATTTACATAATTATATATAATTATAATGTCTTTAGATGTTTAAATATATGAAAAAATAATTTAATTTTTGAAAAATTAAGAATTTTTAAATTGTTTCCTTTTTCATAAATAGAAATGAATGTTTAAAATATTAATTTATACTTATGAAAATAATATAATTAAAAAAAAATCATATAAAATTTTTGATCTTAAAACTTTTATAAATATTATAAATATTATTATAAATTTAGTTTTTATGATAAATAAATTATTTGTTTGCAACATATAATAATAGATTTGTCAATTTGTTTCCTTATTTCATAATAATTTTAAATAATTTAATATTTAATTATTTCTGTATTTTTCTACTTCTACAGAAATATTTTTCTATGATAATCTCTATTTTTTTAATTAGTTTTTTAATCTATAAATAAATATTCAATAGCTAATTTTCCTAATTACTTTTTACAAATATTATAAATAACAAAACTTTTATAGAATTTAAAAATTCCCTATTTCCAATTCCAATTTAACATAATTTAAATTCTTTTCCAACTTTATGTTCTTTACATAAAATTATATTAAATTTTTCAACAGAAATATTTGATTTTTATATTAAATCAAAATTATATGTTTTATTTGAAATTTTACCTTTTTCAATTGGACCTTCCATAAATTGTATAATTGATGAACTTTTATTATTAAAAGAAGATGAATTACTTGAATTATATATTCTTGTATCATTTTCATCTGAAATATAATATATAAATTGTTGTGATTGTATATTACAATTTATTTTTTGAATTGGTGTTCCTACTATTAACTTTGTAATTAAATCAATATTTAATAAATTTTTAATTTATTCTGATGGATTTGAAATTGAAATATTATTATGTATTTTGAAATTAAATGTATATTTTGATCTGTTAATTGAATAAAAATAAAATATATAAAAAATGAAATAAATTCCATTTACATAATAATATAAAAAATGAAAAATAAAATTATTATAAAATTTTATATATTTTTTAATTAATAAAAAGTTTATTTTCTTAATTTTTCTCTATATTAAAAAAAGAATGGGGATTGGGCCCAATCTCCAATCCCCAATCCCCAAATCCTTCTTTTATTTTTTCATTTAATAATATATTCAATTTATTTTTTGTTTAATTTTATTCAAAAAAAATATCTTATTGTTTATATTTATTAAATTTTCATTTTCATGATTTTTTTCAACATAAAAATTTTAAAAGTAAATCCTTTTTTAATTTCTATTTTCACTCTGAATAAAAGAAAAAGAAAGGCATTTTTTAAATAATTAGTTCATATACAAATGTAATGAATGAACAAACTAATGATATGATTAAAGTTATTAAAAATGATAGAGAACAATTAAGACCATCTAATGAAGATATTTTAATAGTTGAACCTGATTCAGTATTAAATGATATAAATTCAAAAATGAATAACACTTTATATTCAATTGAAAAATTTTTATCTTTTGTTTATTAATGTAAAATTTAAAAGCTTTTAGAATAAAGTAATTTTTAGAATTTAATCAAAATAAAATAACAAATAAATTCTTTAAATGGTTTTTTTATTTTAAAATATTATTTAGAGGGATTCATTTAATTTATTTAATATTTCATTATAAGCTTTAATTTTCGCAGCTTCAATAACAGAATTTAATTCAGTTTTATTTAAAGATCTTGGTCTTTTTACATAAACTTTATTACATTTATACATATTAAAATGTTTAACACATGCAGTCTTTTCCTCTGTTGAATATTGAGTTATAGACTTTGCAGTAACATTAACACGAGTAAATATAAAATGTAATGAATTTTTAATTTTGTCTACCCCATAATTTATAGTTGTATAATTAAATATATTTTCTTTATACTGATAATCAAAAAGTTCAAAATTATCTTTTTCGTTAAATATACTTCTAGCAATTTTTATTTTACAGTCTAAATTGCCGTAACATTTAGCAGAGACTTCATATTTGTCTTTTGTTTTTAAAAAATCAATGGATACTTTAAAATCTTTAACATATTTTTTATAATCTTTAGGATATTGTTTTATTCCTTCTGTTATAAAATCTTTCATTTTTTGAAAAGGTTTTTCAGACGTTATTATTGTAAATAACATTATTAATACAATAGATTGTTTGAACATTTTATTATTTAATTTTTTAAGATATTTAAATTATTTAATAAAAATTTATTAATTATATTTTAAAAGTTTTTATTTCATTCTTATTATTTTTGAAGAAAAACAATTTCTTATAAGAAGTAATTGAATTTATTTAGATTATTTTTATCAAATATTTTATGGACATTGAATTTAATGATATATATTTTTAAAATATAATTTAAGATTTTATTATCATTATTATTGTTATAGACTTTAAATTCTTTATTTTTAAAATTTATTTAAGATTATTTAGTCTTGACATTTCCTCAAGTATAGTGGCAGTTTGAGCAGCATTAAGAATAATTTTAATTTCATGCATATGAAATTTTCTTGGTCTTTGTCCCTTAACGTTATTATATTTAGTCCAGAAAATAATTTTTTACATTTTCTAGAAGTATGTATGTTTCAATTGGTTTAATAAAAAAAGGAATATTTGGTTGAGATAAAATTCTATTTGATTCATTTGGTAAAAAACTAAAACTTTTAGAATCAGTTAATTTTTTTCCATGTCATAATTAGGTTATAATAATTTTAATTGTTCTTTCATTTGTTTTAATTGATCTTCTATTCTTTTATAATCATTATTTTCATTTTTAGAAAATTCAATTTTTTTTCATTATTATTTCTATTACTAATACTAATATCATCACTAATAATAAGAGATCTAAAATAAGGTAGTTGATTTAGGAATTGGAGTTAAATTTCTTTTATTTTGTTTATTTGAATAAGTACTAATGAATGAGAATTAAAATTATTTGTTTATAAGGACTTCACTTTCAGTTTGATTTCCACTCATTAAATTTGAAACATAATTTATAATATAAAATATATATAATATTTATTTATAATATTTTTGTAATATTTATTAACTTTAATTAACTCATTATCATTATTATGTCATTTTAATATAATAAATTGAATTAAATGTAGTCTAAATTATGGAAGAGTTTTTTATTTTTACTATAATTCATTTATATTTTTTTATTAGTATTTTATTCTTTTATTTCAAAACTGAATTCTATTTATAATAATTATTATCATTAATATGTGTCATCCTTTATATTATTAAATAAATTTTATCATAATTATTACTCTTTTATATCAAAAATATATATTGTTATTGTAATATTAAAAAAATCAAACAATTTATTTATTTGGAGTTAAAAATGATAAAATATTGATTTATTAAATGTTTCAAAAAAAATTAGGATTAAAGAAGATTAATCATGTTTTTGATAATTATCCAAATATCAAAGAGAAATCTTTTAAATTGTTGTTGATTTTTTAAATGGTATGGAGGAAAGATATTATAAAATTATTGATTAAAAAAATTGGTAAATTATTAAAAGATTGTTATAAAAAAATTAAAGAGAATACAATTAAAACTCTTAAAAGAGTAATAACAGAACTAAATAAAAAATTTTAATTAATATTTAGTTTTGTAACACCAAAAAAATTATAATTGATTTATTAATAAAGAAGATTTTGTTCAAAAATAATATTGTTTATAGGATATATAATAAAGATAATTTTTTGAAAATGTTGATTTAAGATATTTATGAAATATATAAAATAAGAATATTAATATTAAAATATATTTTTATCATTATTTATAATTATTTATAACACATGAAGATTAATAAATTCATAGAGATTTATTAATAAAAAATAATATAATAAAATTTAGTAATTGAAAAAGAGTTAAATAAAATATTATTTAAAAAATAAAAATGGTGAAATTAATAATGAAGTTGTAATTTCATAAAATGATTCTCAAGATAAAAAGGAAATAATGAAGTTTTACCAAATAATAATATTTATTATAGTAAGATTCATAGAAAACATTTTTCATCTAAAAATGAATTAAAAGATGAATTAATTACAAAAGAGAAAATAAAGGAATAATAAATGATAATTTATGATAAAAAATTTATAATAGAATGTATTAATAAAAATGATATTAATTTTGTAAATATTTGATATTATTTATTAGATAAATAATATTTGTTAAATTAATTTTTTTAATAGTTAAATTATTTATATTACAACAAATATTATATATGAAAAAATTTTATTTTTATAAAATAAAAAATAAATTATGAATTAAATTAATTAGACAAATTTAAG
>JAEEGK010011585.1_pt1 | contig 20120 bp, 14 predicted proteins | sample 8958771 | NCBI WGS metagenome assembly JAEEGK01 (sample SAMN16246547, study PRJNA631951) | gut metagenome | biome: gut microbiome; feature: rumen; material: SC-attached | host: Bos | place: Iran: Karaj | collected 2018-10
TCGTCCAAAAATACTCGGCAATACACAAAGTATTACCTGCGTTTTTTGAACAATCTGACGAAAATCCTGACGGCGCAATCTATGCGCCGGAATTATGCGGCGTTGCCTTAGCATTATATCTATGGAAAAAGCTACCACAATTAACCGCGTTTGTCAACCGTTTATCAAGAGATGATAAACAACTGCCATACCCGTAGGGCGCGACGACGGTGCGGCGCGCCGCAAATAAGCACTTGCCATTTGTACAATGTTCAATGTGTGCTGTTTCTTCGGTAGGGAACGCTGTCCTCAGCGTTTCGCGCAATATTCGACCCCTCAGGCGCCTGCGGCGCCAGCTCCCCTGAAAGGGGAGCGAAAACGCCGCGCAAAAATACCGAGGCGGCGGTGAGGCCGACCTCGGTATTAATTATATTTTGCGGATTTACTGTTATTCGCCCTTGTTTTCGCCGCCGTCCTTATGGCGTCCGCCGCGAAAATGGTGCGGCTTGCCGGACTTGGGCTTCGCCTGAGCGACGGCTGCGGCGATTGCGTCCGCACGCGCCTTGGCCTTTTCATCCATGGGCGCGGAGGGCTTGTGCGGCCCTCTGCGATGGCTGGGCTTGCGCGCCTGATGCTCGCCGTGCTGCGCGGCCTCCGCGCCCTGGGCATGCTGCGCGGGAGCGGGAGCTTTATGCTGCTGGGGCGGGTTCTTGCGGCTCTTTTGCTGCTGCGCGCCGCCGTCCTTGCGCCCACCCTTGTGCTGCGGAGCTTCAGCCGACGCGGGAGAGGGCTGCTGCGGCTTTTTCTCGCCGGAGCGGTGGTGGCGCTGCCCGCGATGATGCTGCTGGTCTTTGCCCTTATCCTTGGACTTATCCTTTTTAGAGCTCTCGTCCGGGGCCTTTTCGGGCTCCGCAGCGTTTTCCTTTGCTTTTTCGACCTCAGCGTCGCGCTTTGCCATTACGTTTGCGAGCGTTTTGCCGGAGGGAGTAGTGCGAGTGGTAAAGTTTGTAAATGGAATCCCTTCCTTTTCAAGCGGAAGCTCGAATTCATCGGGCGGCTGCGGGGTGCGGTACTCGCCGTTTACGGTATAGCCGAGCTCACGCGCGCGGAAAAGAAGATTCTCGCCGAATATATCGTCGTCGAGCTTGACCGTGACCGTCCTGCGAAGAAGGTTCACGCTTGTGACCTTGCCCTTACCGCGGGGCGTATCAACCTCGGCGTCAACCTTGGGCATGGTTTTCAAAAGGTGCTCATAGGAATCCTGCTCATATTTGAGGCAGCACATGAGACGCCCGCAGGTACCTGAGATTTTGACGGGGTTGAGAGAAAGTGACTGGGACTTCGCCATCTTTATCGAAACAGGCTGAAAATCCTCCAAAAAGGTGCTGCAGCAGAAGGGACGCCCGCATATACCGAGCCCGCCGACGAGCCTTGCGCTGTCTCTCACGCCTATCTGGCGAAGCTCTATCCTTGTACGGTACACGCTTGCGAGGTCCTTGACGAGCTCGCGGAAATCGACCCTTCCCTCGCTCGTAAAGAAGAACAGAATTTTGCTCCTGTCAAAGCTGTATTCAACGTCTACGAGCTTCATTTCAAGCTTGTGCTCTTCTATCTTTTTCTGGCAGAGCTCAAAGGCGTCCTTTTCATTTTTGCGGTTTTCCTCCGCAATGGCTATGTCCTCCGGCGTAGCAATGCGGAGCACGGGGCGAAGAGGCGAAATGAGCGCGGCCTCGTCCACCGTATGGATGGTTCTGACGCAGGTTCCTATCTCGATACCCTTAGCGGTTTCGACGATAACCTGTTCGCCTGTATGCGGCGAGGTGTCGGCGGGATCGAAGAAATACGCCTTGCCCTTGCTGCGAAATCTTACGTTTATAACATTTGGCATATAGTTCCTCCGTGCAGCCCGAAGCTGCGAAATAAGAAATCATACAGAGCTTTTGTTTACTCTGTTAAGCCGGACCGCAAGAGCTCCGGCTGTATGCGCCGCGCCGGTATTGTTGGAGACGCGGCGAGAAAGAAGCTCGTCCACGCAGTCGATAGCTGCATAGAGACGCGCACGCTCTTCGCTCGAGGCCGATTTTTCGGCAAACTGAGCGAAGATGAGAGAGAGCGAGGAAAGAACCTCATCGAAGCTTTCGCGGTCAAGCTTCGATTTTTCGAGGGCGAAGGCGAGCGACGCAACTTTAAGCTCGTCGCGCTCGCGAAAAGCCTCCGCAATCGGCAGAGAATAATTGTTTTCCGCGGCAGAAAGCTCGCTGTCGCCGGAGAAAAGCTCGGTGCAGCGGGAACGCACCGTGTCGATGATGGCGGAAGGGTTTTGCGCCGTGAGAATGAATGCGCTGCGTGCGGGCGGTTCCTCCAGAATCTTTAAAAGCGCGTTTTGCGCGCCGAGGTTCATATCCTCGGCGTTCTCGATAAGGTATACCTTGCGGGGTGCTTCGTTCGGCATAACGTAAGCGTCGCGCACTATTTCACGGATCTGACCGACGACAAGCTCGCGCTTATCAGACTCTTTTTCAACGCGGATAAGGTCGGGGTGGATGCCCTTGGAAAGCTTGCGGCAATGCGCGCATTCGCCGCAGGGCGGAGTTCGGGAAGGGCATATCAGCGCCGCAGCGATGAAACGGGCAAGCTCAGCGCGCCCCTCATCCGTTCCTCCGAGGACGAGCCATGCGTGCGAAAGGCTGCCGTTTGCCGCCTGCGTACGTATTCTTTTTTCGTGAGAGGATATGAATTCCATCCGCGCCTCCATGAAAGAGCATAATTAGGGCAACACCGCATAATTCCCGGCACATATCCTACTTGCAGAATATTCCGTCATATCGTCCAAAAATACTCGGCAATACACAAAGTATTACCTGCGTTTTTTGAACAATCTGACGAAAATCCTGACGGCGCAATCTATGCGCCGGAATTATGCGGTGTTGCCTTAGAATTACCTGATTAATAAGTATAACATGTCAGCGGCGAAAATTCCATAGAATTATCTCGTTTTAAGGAAAAAACATAATCCCGCTCCGCGTTTTAGCTATGCGCGGAATTGTCCTTTTCCACGGCTAGGGCAATGTTTTCGGAAATGCGGAGCTCAATCTGCGAGCGGATGGCGTTGCTTGCCGGAAGAAATTCGTCAAAAAATGAGGGGTCGTTTCTGATTTTGTCGAGGCGCGCCTTTGTCCTTTCAGCTATTTCACGGGCGGATTTTTCATAGTATTCCGCGAAGACGTCGAGCATCTGCTGCTCGGAAAGAAAGCAAAGCGCCATTTTGATAAGCTCGCTTATCGTGGGGATGGGCATTACCTGCTTCAAAACGCAGATGATGATAAGCTGTGCCAGGTGGATGCGGCTGTATTTCTTCTTCTCGGGGGGCGGCATCGCGCCGAGCTTAACGTAGTTATTCACCATCGAGGCCGTGAGCGCCTTGTCGTTTTCCGAGCATATCGGGGCAATGAATTTATTCGTAAGCGCGATTACCTGGTCCATATACAGCTCCAGGTCAGGCAAATCGTTCCATCGGGGAAGACGGAAGTTTATGATGTTTTCGCAAACCGCAGAGGTATTTTTGCATATATCCATTGATGAACACTCTCCTTATGTATAAATTAACACAATGTCGGTTATTTTTCAATAGAAGGAGATTCAGACTATACTGCAAAATTTCAAAAAACGCATTGACAAATACGCAAAAGCGTGATATATAGTATTTAAAACCACTTGCTGCATACAAGGAGGGCCAAAAAATGACGCTCGATAACGGAGTAATGATTTTCGGAGACTCTATAATGAAGGGCGTTATTCTTTCGGATAACGCAAGATATAAAACGAGCGAGCTGTTTAACGCCGAGAAGCTCTCAACGGAGCTCGGTGTTCCGGTGGATAACCGCTCGCGCTTCGGCTGTACGCTGGAAAAGGGCTTAGGCGTCCTTGAAAAGACGCTGAACATGGGAAAAAGCTGTTCCGCGATAGTCCTTGAGTACGGCGGGAACGACTGCGACTTCAACTGGGAAGAGGTCGCCGCAGAACCGGAGAGCGAGCACGAGCCGCATACCCCGATAGATAAATTCGTCGCGCTTTACGAGCGCGCCGTTACACTTCTGCGTGAAAAGGGGATAACCCCCGTTCTCACGACGCTGCCGCCCCTTTGCTCGGAAAGATACCTGAAATGGATATGCCGCGCGGGGCTGAGCAAGGAAAGCATTCTGAACTGGCTCGGCGATGTGAACGCGATTTACCGCTATCAGGAGCGCTATTCGCGCGCGGTGGAGGCGCTTGCCGTGCGCCTTAAGACCCCGCTGGTGGACATAAGGAGCCGCTTTCTTTCCGAGAGGAAAATGGAGGAATTCTTCTGCGAGGACGGCATACACCCCAACGAAAAGGGCCAGGGACTCATCAGGGAGGCCTTCAGAAGCTTCCTCGAAAAAAGCGGAGCGCTCGCCGCCGTGTGAGCGCGGAAAAACAAATCATCCCCCGTTCGGTTTATCCGAACGGGGGACTTGTTTTGCGCATTTTACTTTTTGGGGAGGTCGGTTCCTTCGTAGATATACTGGCCGTCCTTATAGAGAACGCGGCCGTAGTTTCCGCAGGGATAGAAGGGCTCGAAGTTTATCGGGGCGCCGAGGCGCTTGATGTTTACCGGGCCGTGCCACATTCCGGCGGGAACGCGGATAACGGTGGGCTCGGTGATGGTGTAGGTCTCCATGTGCTCGGGATCCTCGCCTATCTGAACCTCGATTTCGGCGTCAAACTCGAAGAACTTGGAGATGTCCGCGCCGGTGAAGAAGAGGTATTCCTCGACGGAGTGGTGCATGTGCGTTTCGCCGATTACGCAGGCCTTCTGGACGATATTGTAAAGATACCAGAGGCGGGAACCGGGCATTTCGCTCTCTCCGCGGAAGCCGGCACGCGGGCTGAGGAAGCGGTCGTCAGAATGCTCCTCGGGCTTGTAGGCGTAAACGTACTTATCGTATTTGCCGGTGTGGGGCTTCTTCGCCATCTCATAGAAGGGAGCGAGAAGATCCTTCTGATGGGTGTTTTCGGTGTTCGTTTCCTTGCTCTTCTTGTCGGCGTTCTTCATCGCCTCGGAGAAGCACTGGCCGCAGTAGACGCACTCCTTGGAGCTGTCCTTGACGCAGCGGCGGATGCCCGCGCCGTCGTATGTAAAGAACTCGCGGCCGTTCTCGTCGAGATTGCGGTTGATCTTCGACCAGTCGCCGTCCAGATAAACGGCGGAGAAGACGATGGGCTTGTCGATGCGGCGGAAGTTGACGGGGCAGTGGTAGAGTTTCGGCGGGACGCGGATGATGGTGGGCTGCGTGAGGGTGTACATTTCGAGGTTGTTCGGGTCCTCGCCTATCCAGACGTCTACCTCAGCGTCGAACTCGAAGAAATTGTTCATGTCCGCGCCGGTGAAGACAAGGTACTCGTCAGCGCAGTGGTGCGTGTGGGGAACCTCCATGGGGAGGGGCTTGGTAACGGCGGTGAAGTCCATGTAAACGCGGGCCTTCTCCATCATCGTCGTGCCGCGGAAGAAGCCGCGCGGAGACGCGAAGCCGTACCATTCGTGGAACTCCTTGGGGATTTTGAATACAAGATCGTCATACTTGCCCATAGTGCATTTTTCCTTTCAAAAACAAAGTTTTCCGTCTTGCGCGGAGTCATTATTGAGATAAGTATATCAAAATAAAAATGACATTTCAATACGTTTTGTGCAAGTATTACAAAAAACATCCCCGCGGTCGCTTTGGACTGCGGGGATGGAAGAGCTTAAACCGTTTTATCAGAATTCTACCGTGCCTTCGAAGACCTTTTCGGCGTTGCCGGTCATGAAGACGCGCTCGTCGGTATAGTTTATCGTGAGCTCGCCGCCGGTAAGGAGGACGCGGATATCCTCGCCCTTGGGGCACAGGCCGTTCAGCACGCAGGCCACGGCTGCCGCGCAGGCGCCGGTTCCGCAGGCGAGAGTTTCGCCGCTGCCGCGCTCCCAGACGCGCATCTTAATCGTGTGCTCGTCGATAACGCGGACAAACTCGGTGTTCACGCGCTCGGGGAAGATGGGGTTAGTCTCAAACGCGGGGCCTATCTTCTCAAGGTCAAGCCCGTCAACGTCCTCGCGGAAGACGACGCAGTGGGGGTTACCCATCGAAACGCAGGTGACCTTGTATTTTTCGCCCGCGACGCTAATCTCGCGGTCAATTACCGCTTCGCCCTCAAGCGCGACGGGAATTTTCTCGGGGCTCAGCTCCGCCTTGCCCATGTTCACGCTCACGCGCATGACCTCGTCGTTCTTCGTGATGAGCTTGAGCTGCTTAACGCCGCTGAGCGTTTCGATGGTCATGACCTTCTTCTTGAGGTTGCGGGAGTCGTAAAGATATTTGCCGACGCAGCGGATACCGTTGCCGCACATCATGCCCTCGCTGCCGTCAAGATTGAAGATACGCATTTTCGCGTCCGCAATCTTGGAGGGGCCGACGAGGATGATGCCGTCGCCGCCGACGCCGTAATGCCTGTCGGAGAGGAAGACGGAGAGGGATTCCGGGGAATTTATCTCGCGCTCGAAGCAGTCGATGTAAATATAGTCGTTGCCGCAGCCCTGCATCTTCGTGAACTGGAGCTTTGTCTTGCTGTGGCGCATGTTGTTGAGGTCTACAAGCTCGGTGTTTATCTCGCTGTAGCGGCTCATTAGGCTGTCAGCCAGGGCGTTTGCCGTGTCGATAGAGGTGAGGCAGGGGATGCCGAGAGCGCTTGCCTTGCGGCGTATCTTCACGCTGTCGCGCGCCGGGATGCGCCCGCGGGCGGAGGTGGAGACTATGTAATTAATCTTTCCGCTTTCGAGAAGGGCTATGCTGTGGTTGTCGCCGCCCTCATAAAGCTTGTCGACGACCTTTACCTCGAAGCCCGCGCGCCTTACCGTTTCGGCCGTGCCCTCGGTGGCGTAAAGCGTGAAGCCGAGGTTGTGGAACTTCTTGGCGATGTCCGTAATCTCCGGCTTGTCGCTGTCGCGCACGGAGAGGAAGACGCCGCCGGTCTTGTACATCTTGTAGCCGGCTGCGATAAGACCCTTGTAAAGCGCCTCCTGCAGGTCCTTGCCTATGCCGAGGACTTCGCCGGTGGACTTCATCTCCGGCCCGAGGTGGGTATCGACGTCCACGAGCTTTTCAAACGAGAATACGGGGACCTTTACCGCCGTGTAGGGCGAGGGATGATAGAGACCCGCGTCGTAGCCCATGTCCGCAAGCGTCTCGCCGAGCGAGGCGCGGATGGCAAGCTCCACCATCGGCACGCCCGTTACCTTGCTCAGATAGGGGACTGTACGCGAGGCGCGGGGGTTAACCTCGATGATGTAGATATCGTTATTATAGATTATGTACTGGATGTTCACTATGCCGACGGCGTTTAGCCCTTCGGCGAGCTGGCGCGTCGTGCGGACGAGGCGGTCGGCAAGCGCGTCGTCTATATGAGTGGCGGGGTAGACGGCGATACTGTCGCCGGAATGGATGCCCGCGCGCTCGATGTGCTCCATGATGCCGGGGATGAGAACGTCCTCGCCGTCGTAGATGGCGTCGACCTCTATTTCGCGGCCGTTAAGGTATTTGTCTATGAGCACAGGGTTTTCAATCTTGTTGCGGAGGATTATCGCCATGTACTCGCGGATATCGTCGTCATTGAAGGCGATAATCATGTTCTGCCCGCCGAGAACGTAGGACGGGCGCATGAGGACGGGGTAAGTCAGCGCGTTTGCCGCCTTGAGCGCTTCCTCGACGGTCATTACCGTGCTGCCCTTGGGACGCTTGATGGAGAGCCTTTCAAGCAGCTCGTCGAAGCGCTCCCTGTCCTCCGCCATGTCGATGCTGTCGGCGGAGGTGCCGAGGATGCGGATGCCGGCCTCGCTGAGCATCTTCGTGAGCTTGATGGAGGTCTGTCCGCCGAAGGCGACGACTACGCCGTAGGGCTTCTCCATGTCGATAACGTGCATTACGTCCTCCGGGGTAAGAGGCTCGAAGTAGAGCCTGTCGGAGGTATCAAAGTCCGTGGAAACGGTCTCGGGGTTATTGTTGATGATAACGACCTCGAAGCCGAGGCGTTTGAGAGCCCAGACGCAGTGGACGCTGGCGTAGTCGAACTCTATGCCCTGGCCGATGCGGATGGGGCCGGAGCCGAGGACGATGACCGTCTTGCCCGCGCCGGAAATGTGGGCGAGGGCTTCGTTTTCGCCGCCGCTTTCGGCTGTGTTTGCCGTGGCGTAAAAATACGGCGTCTCGGCGGCAAACTCGCCGCCGCAGGTATCGACCATCTTGTAGGTGGGCTTGAAATCGAAGCTGACGGCGGAGCCGGAAATGCGCGCGAGGGCCTTATCCGGGTAGCCGTAATGCTTGCCGAGCAGGTAATGGGCTTCGTCAAGCTCCCTGCCCGCTATCTCGCGCTCAAAGAGCACGAGGTTCTTCATCTTGTTTATGAACCAGCGGTCAATTTTCGTAATGTCGAAAATCTCGTCCGCGGTCATGCCGCGCTTCAGCGCCTCGAACACGACGAAAAGGCGCTCGTCGGTGGTTTCGTGCAGCTTTGCGCGCACTTCCTCGTCGCCCAGCGAGGCGAGGCGGGGGAGGTTGAGGGTGTCGAGCGAAATTTCGGCGCCGCGAACGGCCTTCATGAGCGCGGCTTCAAAATTATCCGCAATGCTCATGACTTCGCCCGTCGCCTTCATCTGCGTGCCGAGCTCGCGCTTGGCGTAGACGAACTTATCGAAGGGCCATTTCGGGAACTTGACGCAGACGTAGTCTATCGTCGGCTCAAAGGCTGCGTAGGTCGTGCCCGTGACGGCATTGAGAATTTCGTCGAGGCGGTAGCCTATGGCTATCTTCGCCGAAACCTTCGCTATGGGGTAGCCCGTTGCCTTGGAGGCGAGCGCGGAGGAACGCGAAACGCGGGGGTTTACCTCAATTACCGCGTACTCGAAGGAATCGGGGTTCAGGGCAAACTGGCAGTTGCAGCCGCCCTCGACGCCGAGCGCTGTGATTATATCGAGAGAAGCGGTGCGGAGCATCTGATATTCCTTGTCGGAAAGCGTTATCGCCGGGGCTATAACCACGCTGTCGCCCGTATGGACGCCGACAGGGTCGATGTTTTCCATGGAGCAGACGGTTATGGCGTTGCCCGCTCCGTCGCGGATTACTTCGAATTCTATTTCCTTCCAGCCGGAAACGCAGCGCTCGACGAGGATCTGCGAAATGGGGGAGGCTGCGATACCGCCGGAGGCGATTTCGGAAAGCTCGGCCTTATCCTTGGCGATGCCGCCGCCCGTGCCGCCGAGGGTGAAGGCGGGGCGGACGATGACGGGGTAGCCTATCTTATCGGCAAAGGCGAGCGCGTCCTCCACCGTGGTAACGACCTCGGAGGGGATGCAGGGCTGGCCTATGCTCTCCATGGTTTCCTTGAAAATCTGCCTGTCCTCGGCCTTGTCGATGGTTTCGGGCGAGGAACCGAGGAGGCGGACATGGTGCTGGTCAAGGAAGCCGTCCTTGGCAAGCTGCATCGAAAGGGTAAGGCCCGTCTGGCCGCCGAGACCGGAAAGGATGCTGTCCGGCTTTTCCTTTTCGATGATTCTCTTTATCGTGGTGAGCGTGAGGGGCTCGATGTAAATTCTGTCCGCCATGGCGCTGTCCGTCATGATGGTGGCGGGGTTGGAGTTTACGAGGACGATCTCTATTCCGTCCTCCTTCAGGGCGCGGCATGCCTGCGTTCCGGCATAGTCAAATTCCGCGGCCTGGCCTATGACTATCGGGCCGGAGCCTATTACAAGAACTTTTTTGATATTCGGATTAAGCGGCATGACTCAAACCCCCTCCATCAATTCAACGAACTTATCGAACAAAAACCCCGTGTCGAGCGGGCCTCCGCAGGCCTCGGGGTGGAACTGCACCGAGAAGACCGGTTCGTTACGGTAGCTGATGCCCTCGTTCGTTCCGTCGTTTACGTTTATAAAGGTCTGGTGAGCCGTTTCGGGCCTGACGCTCTCGGAAAGAACGGCGTAGCCGTGGTTCTGCGAGCTTATGTATATCCTGCCGGTTTCGAGGTTCTTTACCGGCTGGTTCGCGCCTCTGTGGCCGTATTTGAGCTTCTGCGTCTTAAAGCCGTGCGCCAGCGCCAAAAGCTGGTGACCGAGGCAGATCCCGAAGATTGGGATGCCCGTGGCGCAGAGCTTGCGGATGTTGGCGATGATCTCCGTGTTTTCTTCCGGGTCTCCTGGGCCGTTGGAGAGCATTATTCCGTCCGGCTTCATGGCGATTATGTCCTCCGCCGAAGTGTCGCAGGGGACTATCGTGATGTCGCAGCCGCGCTTTTTGAGCGAGCGCATGATATTGGCCTTCATGCCGAAATCCATGAGCACGACCCGCTTTCCGCAGCCGCCCTCGCTCGCTACATGCTCCGGCTCCTTCACGCTCATGGCCTTGACTCCGCCCGTTACGCGGTAAGCGCGCAGGGCCGCCATGTCTACCTTCGACGGGTCGGAGGTGATGGCGCCGTTCATAACGCCGTTTTCGCGGATGATGCGCGTGAGCGCGCGCGTATCGACGCCCCAGACGCCGGGAATGCCCTGCTTTTTAAGATAATCGTCTATGTTGCCCTCGCAGCGGAAATTGGAGGGCTCGGCGCACCATTCGCGCACGATGTACGCCCAGGCGCCGTTAGTGCGGCTCTCCGCGTCGGCGGGGATGATGCCGTAATCGCCTATGAGCGGGAAGGTCTGAACTATGGCCTGCCCGTAATAGCTCGGGTCGGTAAGAGTTTCGAGATAAGCGGTCATGCCCGTGGTGAAAACCACCTCCGCGATGACTTCCTTATCCGCGCCGAATGCTTTTCCCTTAAAAACGCTTCCGTTTTCAAGAACTATGTATCTGTCCATCTGAAACACCCCTTCTCTGGAAGCTCTGGCCTCGCGTATTCAGCGAAGCTCAGCTCTGTGACTTCTTCGCTGCCGCAATAAACGCCTTAAAGAGCGGGTGGGGGCGGTTCGGGCGGCTCTTGAATTCCGGATGGAACTGGACGCCGACGAACCACGGGTGCTCGGGAACCTCAACGACCTCGACGAGCTTCCCGTCCGGGGAAAGACCGGCGAGCTTGAGGCCCTTCTCAGTAAGAGCTTCACGATAGCAGTTGTTAAATTCGTAACGATGGCGGTGGCGCTCGAAAATATCCTCGACGCCGTAGGCCTCACGGGCCTTGCTGTCTGCTTTGAGGACGCAGGGATATTTGCCGAGGCGCATGGTGCCGCCCTTGGCTGTAACGCCGACCTGCTCGGGCATGAGGTCTATTACAGGCTCGGCGCAGTTATAAACAAACTCGGTGGAATGGGCGTTTTCCAGACCCGCGACGTGGCGGGCGTATTCTATAACGGCCATCTGCATGCCGAGGCAGATGCCGAAGAACGGGACGCTGTTCTCGCGCGCGTACTTAACGGCGGAGATCATGCCCTCGATGCCGCGGTCGCCGAAGCCGCCGGGGACGAGGATGCCGTCGCAGTCGCCCAGAAGCTCGGCTGCGTTTTCGTCCGTGACCTTCTCGCTGTCGAGCCACTTTATGGTGACGACGCTGTCGTTCTCCGTGCCGCCGTGGTTTAGCGCCTCAACTATGCTGAGGTAAGCGTCGTGCAGCTGAGTGTATTTGCCGACGAGGGCTATCGTAACGGGAACGTGAGCCTCCTGCTCGCGCTTCACCATGGCGCACCACTCGGTAAGGTCGGGCTCCTTGGTATTGAGGCCGAGCTTGCGGCACACAACGCGGTCGAGCCCTTCATTAGCCAGCATGAGGGGGACGGCGTAAAGCGACTCGGCGGTGGTGTTCTGGATGACGCAGTCCGGCTCGACGTTGCAGAAAAGGCTTATTTTTCTGCGGATATCCTCGGTGATGCGGATATCGCTGCGGCAGACGAGAACGTCCGGGCGGATGCCTATGCTCAGCAGCTCCTTTACGGAATGCTGCGTGGGCTTGCTCTTCAGTTCGTCCGAGCCCGGTATCTGAACGATAAGAGAAACGTGGATAAAGAGGACGTTTCCGCGCGGCTGCTCATTGGCGACCTGGCGTATCGCCTCGAGGAAGGGCTGGCTCTCAATGTCGCCCACCGTTCCGCCGATTTCGGTGATGACGACGTCTACATCGTCGGAAGCGAGGCTGTAAATGTGGCTTTTGATTTCGTTCGTGACGTGGGGGATTACCTGAACCGTCGCGCCGAGGTAATCGCCGCTGCGCTCGCGGTTGAGGACGTTCCAGATGACCTTGCCGGAGCTGACGCTGGAGTTGCCGGTGAGGCTTTCGTCCACGAAGCGCTCGTAATGCCCGAGGTCAAGGTCAGTCTCCGCGCCGTCGTCGGTGACGAAGACCTCTCCGTGCTGGTAAGGACTCATGGTGCCGGGGTCGACATTATAATAAGGGTCGAATTTCTGGATGGTAACGCGCAGGCCCCTCTGCTTGAGAAGCCTTCCCAATGAAGCCGCGCAGATACCCTTTCCGAGGCCGGAAACAACGCCGCCCGTAACGAAGATGAATTTAACCGCCATATCCTTAGTACCTCTCTCTGTTATTTTCGGGAGCCTCCGGCGAGCCTCGGGCTTCCCGTTTCATGAGCATATTCGTAAGCTGTTTTTGCTTTGCATTCTAATCTATTATGATACCGCTTCCTATGCTTTCTGTCAAGAATTTAAGGTTATGTAATAGCGTATAAAATCATGGCGCCGTTTCCTACGTTATGAACGCAAATTCACAATTTCCCGCCGCCTGCGAAAGAGGTCTTTGTAAATCTAATTGCAAGGGTTGTAAAATTAAATGTTTACTTTATTCGACATTTACTTTTACATTTAATAATTTTGAAATCACGTCGTAAAGTCCGTTTTATTGGACAGTTAAAGAGTTACATTATAGTCACAAGGGGCGGCACGGAGCCAATACCGCGCCAAATAAAAAGACGAAAGGACACGAAAAATATGAAGACGAACAAGCATACGGTGTTTGCAAAGCTTATGGATTATCTGAGAGTTATCGGCCTTATATGCCTCATAGGGAGCATGGAACCTCTGGCTAACCTGCTGATTAAATGAGGGAGCGCTCCGGCTCACAGGCAAGCCTCGGGCGAACATTTTGCGGCGCAGCCATGTTGCTGCGCCTTCTTTTTTGGAGAAATAGATATTTGACAATGCGACTGCGGTAATGTACTATATAAATATAGGCAAATACAATTATTCCTCTTTTTCAAAACGGAGGAAAAAATAAATCGATTTTACAGAAAGGTGAGGTAATTTATCATGCCATGTGATTATTCCGTAAAGGCGCCGATACTGTACGGAGTCGGAGCGATAAAGCTCCTCGGCGAGAGAATAAAGGGCTTCGGCGCGAAGAAGCCTATGCTTATCTGCGACCCGAACCTCGCGCCCGAGACCTATGACAAGGCCGTCGAGAGCGTTAAGGCCGCAGGGCTCGATTACGTCCTTTTCAAGGAAACGAAAAGGGACGCGCCTATCGAGGTCATAGATATCTGCGGCGAAATCGCACTCAGGGAAAAGGCAGACTGCCTTGTGGGCATTGGCGGCGGCAGCACGCTCGACACGGCGAAGGCCACCTCTATTCTTCTGAGCCATCCCGGCCCGATAAAGCAGTATATCCTCGCTAACCCCATCCAGATGCAGGTGAACGTTCCCGTCATCCTCCTGCCGACGACTGCGGGAACCGGCAGCGAATGCACGAAGGTCGCCGTCGTCAACCGCACGGACCTCAACATGAAGTGGAGCGTATTTGTTTCTCTCGCGCTCGCGATAATAGACCCCGAGCTTACGCTTTCCCTGCCCCCGTATGAAACGGCGTATACCGGCATGGACGCGCTTTCCCATGCCATCGAGGGCATAACGAGCAATAACCCCAACCCCCTCTCCCATGCCTGCGGCATAGACGCGATAAGCAAAATAAGCCGCAATCTTCTCACCGCGTATCACGACGGCTCTAACCTTGCCGCGCGCGTTGAAATGGCGCAGGCGGCGCATCTCGGCGGCCTCGCGTTCGACGACCCGCTTACCCACGTCGGCCACGCGACGGCGGACGGCATGAGCATCAATTTCCATACGCCGCACGGCGTCGGCTGCGCCCTCGCGCTCCCGCCCACATGCGAGCTCGTTGGCCCCGCCGTCCCCGAGCTTATGCGCGAGATTGTCGCGGCGATGGATCTTCCGCTCAAGGGCGGCGAAACGGGCGCTCAGCTCGGCAAGCTCGTCGCGGACAAGTGCCGCGAATTCATGCACGAGATGAAGATACCCTCCGTCGCCGAGCTCGGCTTTAAGCGCGAGGATATGCTAAAGGTTGCCGAGGAGTCTGAAACGAGCCATCTGAGCAGCTTTTCGCCCGTTAAGATAACGAAGGAAATCGCTCAGAAGCTCTGCTTCTCCGTGTTTGACGATTATCAATAAATGTTAATAAATAAACTCAGAGGAAGCGCGAAAGTGCTTCCTCTGTTTAACGATATGTTTTTTGGAGTTGAGGAAAATGCTGTTCCCATTCTATGCTTTGGCGGCCGTTATTGCCGCGGTCATTTGCGTTTTGTTCGCGCTCCCGTGGCCGGACTGGCTGTGGTGGTTCTGCGTGGCCTTCATCGCGGCGCTCGTGGCGCTCGTGGTGCTGTATGTGCTCATGCTTGCGGTACTGTCGCTTTTCGTGAACACGAAAAAGGAACGGGAGACGCCGAACCGGTTATACAGCCGCGTCGTTTACCTGTCGATGGGGCTGCTTAGCAGCGTTTGCGGCGTGCGTGCACGTCTTGAGGGCGAGGCGCTTATCCCGAGGGGTACACGCTGGCTCTTTGTCAGCAATCACCGCTCGAATTTCGACCCTATCATCGAGGGCTGGCTGCTGCGGAAGCATGAGGTGGTTTTTATCTCAAAGCCCCAGAATATGAGTCTGCCTATGGTCGGAAGGCTGCTGCATGAGGCGATGTATATGGCGATTGACCGGGAGAATAACCGCGAGGCGCTCAAGACGATAATCAAGGCGACGAATACTCTGAAAAACGGCGTCTGCTCCGTCGGGATCTACCCGGAGGGGACGCGCAACCGCGACGAGGGGCTGCTGCCCTTCCGCAGCGGCGCACTGAAGGCGGCGCAGAAGGCGCAGGTGCCGATAGTCGTGGGCTGCATAAACGGTACGGAGAAGATAGCGCGCCGCGCGCCGTTTCGCCGCACGGACGTAACGGTGAAAATCTGCGGCGTAATCCCCGCCGAAGAAACCGCCGCGGACAACACCGTGGAAATGAGCGAGCGCGCAAGGGAAATGATCCTTGCAGAGCTGAGGTAAGAGGAGATGATGCCTAAGCTTCGGAATATGACCTCGCTTTATCTCACCTGCGGCAATAAAATCCTGCTTCTCCACAGGCAGGGTTCAAGGGTAGCGAATAATCTTTGGGTTGCTTCGGCGGGAGGTCACTTTGAGCCTAATGAGCTTAACGAACCCGAAAAATGCGCCTTGCGAGAGCTGCGCGAGGAACTGGGTTTAACTCAGAATGAAATCGAGAATTTGGAGCTCAGATATATTACGCTTCGCAAAATAAACGGCGAAATCAGGCAAAACTATTTTTTCTTTGCCGAGCTTGCGAACGGAACAGAGCTTGTACTGAAATCAAATGAAGGAATACTGAAATGGTATGAGCTTGACGGATTGAAAGAACTTCCTATGCCGAATAGCGCGAGGCTTGTGATAGATCACTATGTTGGCGCGGGACGCTTCAATGATAAGCTTTATTGCATTGCGAGTAATGAAAACGATGTGATGATTTCAGAACTTGCGGAAATATGATAATTGCTTTATCAGTTCTGTAGGGAACGCTGTCCTCAGCGTTCCGGGATTATTGGCGAAGTAATATGGTTCGTCGGAAAATAGATGTGTTTGTAGGGAACGGCGCCCTCGACGTCCCGCATGCAGGCACTTGGATATTGTACAATGTAATATGGTTGCGCCGCAACATTGTGGGCCTGGGGCTTGCCACAGGCAATGGCACCGGGATTTTGTGGGGCTTTTACATGGTTGCGGAAAGTACCACCGCGCATTCGCGCGGATGCCGGGGGCAAGCCCCCGGCCCACAGGCAGGTGCCGACAATAGTCTTGGGTGCCGATCGTCAATCGTGGTGCATACATGCGGAACGCTGAGGACAGCGTTCCCTACAGCCTTACAGCAACAAAAGATCCAATCGTGGCGGAGGCGCACAACAAACAAACGCGCCGGGTGAGCATTTCTGCCCATCCGGCGCGTTGGCATATTCACTTACTCCAGCACATACACCAGTGCGTTGCGGACGCCGAAATCTATGCATTCGTCATAGGTATCGAAGAAAAGGTCAATTTTATTGCCCTTTATTCCGCCGCCGCAGTCCTCCGCCGTCGCGTAGCCGTAATTCCATGTTCCGGCCTCGGAGATTATATAGAGGCGCGTTCCGTAGGGGATAAGCTTGGGGTCAACGGCTATGCCGCCGACGTGGGCGACGGTCCCGGTTGCGGTTATTTTGTTCTCCTGCCGCTCCGTGGTATAAGCCGTGGCGGAGCAGGAGATAACGGAGGTATATCGCAGCTCCTCGCCCTCCGGCGTCGTGATAACGCCGTTTTCACCGGGCTTGAAGTAGCCCTCCTCATGATAAACGAGATAGGGAACATGAGCCGCGGCCTGCTCGGAGGCTTGTGCATTCCCGGCGTCCTTCTGCGTAACCGATGGGGCGGACTCTCCCGTGCGGAGCGAAGCGGGGCGGTAGGTTATGCTTACATTGCGGACACGGCTCGCGCCGGCATAGAAAACGGGGCTGTCCACCGTGACATCCCCGGCGGGCGCCGCAAATACGGAGGAACGCCTGACCGTTATGCGGCTAAGACCGTCGCCGAGCGCGGTTTCAAAATAACTGTCTCCGTCACCGAGACGAACGCCGAGAGTATCGAGTGCCGCCGCTCCGCCGCCGAGACAGGTGACGGAGGTGGAAACGCCGGAATCCGTAACTATATATGTTCTTCTGAGAGAGAAGATGCCGGCTATGACAGGCATTATGATTATGAGCAAGACTGTTCCGGCAAAAAGCCGGAGTTTAATTCGTTTTGACAACAAATTACCACCACCTGAAACAAAAAATAACGAATGGTTACAAAACAGTATACGTCAAAACGTGGGCCATTATACATCCGACTCTCAAAAATGTCAAGATGAAACAAAAAGAAACAAAAAATATCATTTTTCGGATTTTCAAGAATTTCAGTAAAAAATTTTTATAATAATTTGCGAAAAGGACATTTTTCCTGCATAAATTGCATATATTCATACCATCGGTCTATTTTCTGTATTGCAATTTGACAAAAAATTGTGTATAATTCAAAAAGATAAATATGAGCCGGTTCAGTTTCGGCTGATAAGGCTCCGGCAGAAGAAAGCCTGTTCCGCGGGAGAACGGGGCGAAAACCGCCTTGTCGCCTTGCTTTTTCGAAGATCGGGCTTCCATTATGGCGGCGAATTATCTCAGAAAAAAAGAGGGAGTAGATAGCATGGATAGTTCAGAACTCAGCGCAAAATCGCTGAAATCCTATTCTGCGGCCACATGGCTGAAATTCATCATTTTTTCCGCATTTGGTATTTTCGCATTTTTCATCAACTTCAATCTGCCCGAATACCAAATCACCCTTGGCGGATGGGAATGGGGTCTTGTCAAGGCTCAGTCCAACGTTCTTTGTTCCCATCTCACTAACTTCATCAAGGCGGCTCTTTACACAGGAAACTTCAACGCCATGCCCTTTGTCGTATGGGCTATCGGCGCATACGCGGTCGTAGACGTTTTCGCGCTTCGCCCGCAGAAGTATTTCCACACCGGCAAGGTAAACGCAGTCTTCGCCATCTTCAAGGTCATCGGCTTCGTTGTCCTCTCCATGATTACCGTGGACATCTATTTCGGCGTCCATTTCGGCTTCATGGGCTGGCTCTTCGACCCGGTTGCTTCCCTGAATGAAAATTCTATCGCGAACTTCGTTATGAAGAACATCCTCGTAACGATATGCATCTCGATTCCCTGCGCCTCGCTGTTTTTGCCCTTCCTGGTGGACTATGGTTTGGTTGACTTCATCGGCGTCTTCGTCCGCCTTATCATGCGCCCGCTGTTCCGTCTTCCGGGCCGCGCGGCGGTTATCATGGTCACGGCCTTCCTCGGCAACTTCTCTGCCGGTCATATCGCCGTTAACGACCAGTATAAGAACGGCCGTATGACGGAGCGTGAGTCCGTATGTATCGATACGAGCCTCTCTACTGTTTCCGTCGGCTTCCTGCTCGCTCTCGCTACGAACACCGGCCTCAATAACGCCGAGCTCTGGGGCAAGAGCTACTGGAACACCTTCTTCTGGGTCGCTTTCCTCATCACGCTTATCGTCGCGCTTATCGGCGTGCGTATTTTCCCGCTCAACAAGATTCCCGACAATTACTATGAGGGCGCGACGCCCAACCCCGAAAAGGTCATCAAGAAGGGCGTTGCCAAGGCAGCTATCGTTGAGGCCCTCGATATCGTTGAGGCTCAGGCTAACCCCGGCAAGCGCATTGCCTACATAATGAAGGAAACCATGGGCGTCCTCGGAACCGTTTCCGCCGGTACCTCCTTCTTCGGCACCGCCGGCGTCGTCCTCTATACCTTCACCCCGATCATCCGCTGGATCGGCTACATCTTCTGGCCCTTCTTCCGCATTTTCGGCTTCACCGGCAACGAGCTCACCACCGCCTGCACCGGCGCGATGATCTCCTTCGTCGAGGTCACCGTTCCCGGCCTTCTCGTTACCGTAGGCCAGTGGAGCATGAGACTTCGCTTCATGCTCGCCGTGCTGCCCGTTTCGTCCATCATCTTCCTTGCTTCCTTCGTCCCCTGCTGCATGGGCACGGAGGTTCCCGTGAAGTTCTGGCACCTGTGCGTGATTTGGCTTGAGCGTATGCTCATTTCGATAATCATTACGGGTATATTCGCCGTTATCCTCTTCCCGGCAAGCATGGTCGCATAAGAGCCCCGGCGAAAAACTGCATTTAAAAGCAATACTAATATTCAATAAATAAGAAGAAAAAGATATGTGAGGCGGTTTTACGTCGAGCAAGACGGGTTCGTATAGGTGCCTTCCGCTTATGGCCAAGAAACCCAAGAGGCGTGGCGCAAAGCCTTCCGCATGGATCTCCTGATTTTTATGAATATTGGGATAAAAGAAATACTGCGCGGCTGACGGATTCGTCAGCCGCGCTTTGCCTTGCATAGACCACAACGATTGCACAAAACACAGCGGGCTGCGGCTTCTGCCGCAGCCCGCTGTATATCATGCATATCAATGACAATGTATCACTCTTTGAGCGTGAACTTTTCAACGAGACTCTTGAGCAGTCTGGACTGCTTGGAGAGGTCTTCGCTGGCTGCCGCAGTCTCCTGGCTCGTCGCGGAGTTGTTCTGAACAACGTCCGCAATCTGGCTGATCCCCTCGCTGACCTGCGCGATAGACTCTGCCTGAAGCTCGGAGGCCTCGGCCATGTCGTTCACGGCGTTCGTAATCTTTTTGATATCTTCCGCCGCGGAAACGAGGCTCGTTGCCGTTTCGTCGGCTATCTCGCTGCCGTGCTGTACGGCGTCGACGGAAGCCTTTATGAGATTTGCCGTGCTCTTTGCCGCGTCCTGAGACTTCATCGCGAGGTTACGAACCTCGTCCGCAACGACGGCGAAGCCCTTACCGGCGGTGCCGGCGCGCGCGGCCTCGACTGCCGCGTTCAGCGCGAGGATGTTCGTCTGGAAAGCGATGCTTTCGATTATCTTTATAACCTTGTCGATTTCCATCGACTTGTTGTTTATGTCATCCATCGAACGGATAAGTTCCTGCATGCGCTCGTTGCTTTGCTCGACCTGCTCCGCTGTGGTATTGACCTGCTTGTTGATGTTCTTCGCGTCCGTCGCGTTTTTGTTTACGCGTTCGGAAAGATCGTTGATCGTCTCGGAAAGCTGGACGACGGAAGCGGCCTGCTCCGTTGCGCCCTGCGCCATAGTCTGCGCGCCGCTCGAAAGGCTGCCTGCGCCCTCGGAAACGCGCTGGGAGGAATTGTCTATCTGGGATATAGTGTCGTTCAGAGACTCAGA
>JAEEGK010011586.1_pt1 | contig 20119 bp, 20 predicted proteins | sample 8958771 | NCBI WGS metagenome assembly JAEEGK01 (sample SAMN16246547, study PRJNA631951) | gut metagenome | biome: gut microbiome; feature: rumen; material: SC-attached | host: Bos | place: Iran: Karaj | collected 2018-10
TTCAAAAAATTGCCGTACCTTTGCACCCGGTTTTTCAAAAGCCATCGGGATGTAGCGCAGTTGGTAGCACACTACGTTCGGGACGTAGGGGTCGGGCGTTCGAGTCGCCTCATCCCGACAGACAAAAAGGGTCGTATTGTAAGGAAGTGACTGATAATCAGCCGCTTCCTTTGTTTTCCACCATTTTACGCCATCTGTTTTTCCCGTAAATTTCCCGTGACCACATAGAATCCCTGTTGTTTATAGGAATTGAATAACCTGTTTTTTGACTTCAATTTACATTTTTACGAACGATAAATGATAGTTTACTGGCCATTGGTAGTCATCATCCATGACTTTCCATAATTCATGGTACATAAACGAGTCGATAACATACGTTTTAGTACTACCATCTTTATCTCTCACTATAAGCCTATAGGGCTCATCGTCACCTCTAACCGTTAATTGTGTATTCGTGGAACATATCTGTAAACTGAAGTTCTGATTCGTCAACGAGATATTCTTCCTCGTCAGCCGCATAGAGATAGTCCTCGATGGATTCAACAAATCTTTGACCGCCTTTTCTCTCTTTGATATCTGAGACCTTGATGAGTTCATGATATAATTTGTAGAGGAATGTCGTCTTACACTCTGTAGTCTCGTTCTTAATCCTAATCATAACATACCCATTCTCCATAAACTCTTTATCCTTCTTTTGGTCATGCTTTTGGGCTTTGGCGGATAAATGGGAACTCCCATCTATCTCGATGACGATCTTAGCATCTGGCAGAAGAAGGTCAGGATAGTACACATGACATCTTGCAAACCTAACTTTTCGATTCCTTAAGAAATCACCCTTGACAGAATCTGGCAAATAACTGTAGGCTCGCACCTCAGATTCTGTTCGCATTTTGATGCGGCTTGGCACCTTCTTTAATCTCTGTGCCGTTTTCTCTTGTGTAATGTTGATATTCATAATCTTTGGATATTTATTGTTAGTATTTCATATGCAAAGATAGTTGATTTTAGTCATACTAACAAATTAACAAACAAGAAAATGATAGATTTTAATCATACTTAACAAATGCCATCAATGTATGATGATAATATTAAAATATTTTAATAATGTATGTGTTTAGCATGACAATTAGAATATTTTGAGTATTTTTGCAGTTGTATTATCGAAATCATACAGAGATGGATGTCAAAGCTATTATAAAGGAGAAAGGTTGGACTATAGAAAGAGTTGCTACGGAGATGGGGATAACACGTGTTACCCTATCGCAAAATCTTAGTCGTAACCCCACAGTCAATACCCTACAGCGTATTGCATCGGTCATTGGATGCAATGTTGGAGATTTCTTTCGTGATGAAGTTAATACCCTCCCCTCGACAGATGTTTGCCCCCACTGCGGCAAACCTATCATAATAAAGACAGAAGTATTGAAAGGATAAGAACAAGTGAATCTACCAAATATAAAAGGCGGTACAACCAGATTAGATTGTACCGCTATTGAAACATTAGCGATGTTTACTTAATAGTAAAGAAAAACAGTCCTAACAATTTGTGTATTTGCTTAGCAACTTTAAAAGTTCTCTTTTCTAAAAACGACCTTTTTGCCATTGATAATATTGATTCCTTTCTTTGGCTGTGATAGTCGCTTTCCGTCGATGCTATAGATTGTAGCAGGTTTTGACGAACTATTATTCACATCAATAGAATTGATTGCAGATGGATATGTTTCTTCGTCCGCAATAGGCACAATCTTAGCAAACAATTTCCATTGTGGCGCACTGCGGTAATTATCCACTGATGCAGCAGGTACATGCAGTGTACCCTTATGACTTATTATGTCAACATAGAAACCATTCTTGTCTACTACAGGTACTTCTGTGGCATAACAGTAAACATCGCCACCATAGATGATGCCCATGGAGTAAAACGCCATCTCGCCAATTGATGTAATAGTTGCTGGTAGCATGATTTTCTTCAGGCCGAAGCCGCCATAAAAGGCCATCTTTTCTATTTTTGTAAGACCATTTGGAATTACAAGCTCGGTCAGGGATTCGCAGAGAGCAAAAGCGCCCTCGCCAATGGAAGCAATACACGGTGGCAGATTAAGTGCCAGCAGACTACTGCATCCGTAAAATGCAGCGCCACCGATACGTTGCAAACTGGATGGGAAATTGACAGATTTCATCCCCGAGCAACCGTAAAAGGTTTGTTCATTAATCTCAATGATACCTTCAGGAATGCTAATGCTCTCTAATGCCACACAACAGTAAAACGCCATATTGCCAATTTGTGCCAGACTTCCAGGCAGGACGATTGACCCCAATTTTGTGCAGCCTGAGAATGCCGAATCTCCTATTGTTCTAACTCCATCAGGGAGGACAACTTTTATCAGTGATGTACAGTTTGCAAATGCCATCTTGCCAATATTATCTACCTTTCTCCCAAATTGCACATTTGACAATTTATCGCATGCAGAAAAAGCTGTCGTTCCAATCTCCTTCACATTATCACCAATTATTACACTCAATAGCTCCGGACAAAAATAGAAAGCATTATCAGAAATTCCTATCACAACATATTCCACGTTCTCATAGAATACAGTCTCTGGTATAATTATATCGCCCGAATACTTTGAATCCATTGGTGAACTGGCAACCGAAGCAGTCCCGTTTTCTTTATCTATATTGTAATAGATACCATTAATTTCAATGGTGCCTGCATTTGTCATAACAGGCATGATGAACATTAAAACTATTAAAATGTATTTCATATGCTTTTCCAATTTAACCCTTTCCGTTTTACCATTCTGATGCTTCAGACCTTAAATCTTGTATTTCCTTCCATGACAATTCTGTCTTTAGAACCCTCTTGGAAGTTCCTCCTTTGATAAACACCCTAAAAGTCAAACCGACTTCATCGGCCATTGTTTCTGTGATGTTATCTAATTCTTCTAAAACAACTTTATTGGCCAGACACATTCCAACCATCTCCCGTTTAAAATCCAAACTATTTTCCGCTTTCTCTATCTGCTCAGAAGTTAAAGAACTAAAGTCCGTGTCTCTTTCTTCGTTCTCTGTTACATAGAAACAAATGGCGTTATTCCTATATTCCACTTTTTTAAGGACATCTACCTTCCCCAGTTTTATAGGGCATCTTTCATTTAGATCTTCAACGCTGCTTTCAATGCTTGATTGTGCAATTTGCCTGCATGAGCACATCAGAACAACAGCAATGAGTGCAAGCAACCAATTAGTTTTCTTCATAATAATCATTTTTGTTTCGTTATTATAGTAGTTTCTCCACTTTAGCTCTCCAGCGTTCAATGGCAGCAGGATTCCCGATGTCGGTAAATATGCGTTGCATCGTGCTCTCATAATCTTTGATTGTCGATTGAAACAACACCCGTTTGACCAATACACTAAATAATCCACACAAAATGAACCATACAATCATATAGCATACAAAACCTAACCATTCAGGCTTCAGGTTGATTCTTAGCCCCATATACTCAACGAAAAAATATAGAAGTGCAAAAACTATTGCCATACCACTCCATGTCGCTATTGTTTCTAACCTTTTAATTCTCTTGAAATAAAATGGGTCTTTGTCTCCACAATTTGGACAACCCTCTGCATCAATACTTAGTGGAGTCTTACAATTCTTGCAATAAACACTTTGATTATCATCACCTACCCTTAGATTCTCGTGGCTTTGCGAAAACACTATGGACTCTTGATGTAAATCGTTAAAATGGGTTGGTTCTTTGCAGTACGGACAGACTTCGAGGTCTGCATCTACTAACTCGCCACAAATCGGACAAGCCTTCTTCTCCTTTTCTGGTTCTTTCTGTTCCAGCCACTCACCGCAATGCTTACATTTCTTGGCAACGGCAAGAATCACTTCCCCACAATACGGGCAACGTTTTGTCTCTTCCATATTATTCAACTCCCATTGTTTTTAATGCTTTCTTTGCTTTCTCATATCCTTGTGCAGCAGATTGACGCATCCACATCACTGCCTTTTCTCGATCCTTTTCAACACCAACACCGTCCCAATAGCAGAATGATATATTATGCTGTGCGTATTTGTTCCCCTTTTCTGCAGCAGCAAGATAATAAGTAGCTGCTTTGTATGCATCTTTAGCACAACCCTTGCCTTGTGCATACATGTTGCCTAACTTGTTGAGTGCAGCGGGGTCACCTGTATTAGCGGCCTTCTCGTAATAATAAAAGGCCGTCTCATGGTCTTCCTCCACGCCAATCCCCTTTTCATAGCTCTCACCAAGATTTAGAAGTTCCTCAGTATCATAGTTTTCAGTTGCTGCTTCATCCGTTTTAGGTGCCACGATGACCTTTGGAGCAGATTGGGCACGGACTTCGTCTTTATTTTGGTATGCTGCATCGTCCTCTTCATCAGGCTCTGCAAAGTTTATCACGGGATCTGCCTTTTCTGCCAACGGCTCTTTACCGGGCTCATTCTGATGGTTGGATATCACAACAAACAGTCCTACCACAATGGCAAGAATTATGAGAATTGCAATCCACCACTTCTTGGATGTCACTTTTTTCTCAGGATTGTATTGCGGTTCTATTCGTGTCTCGACACTCTCCTTTTTGTCCAGCCACTCACCACAATGCTTACATTTCTTGGCAACAGCCAGAATCTCTTCTCCACAATAGGGACACAATTTCTTTTCCTCCATAACATTATTCATTTAAAAAGTTCTTAATCAGATTCATTGGGATGCCAAAGTTGAAATCATCATTGAGTGTGGCCTTGGCAAAGTTGACGCCTCTCAGACATCCGTCCTCGTCAATGACAGGACTTCCAGACGACCCTTGCATTGTAGGAATACTATAGAGCAGTCTTTCACCGTCTGGCAACTGAGTTATCTTTCCACTGGTCATCTGAGCTTTGATGCCTTCCCTTGTCTGGGCAATTGCTATGCCATGATTGTAGCCTATCATGTATAGTTGTTGGTCCATTTTCAGTTCATCCGCTTCCACTTCCTCCATCGGAGTTTCACCGGAGACAATCTGATTGAAGTAATCACCGATAGATTTGGACTCTTTTTCCTTCATAACCTTACCTGACACATCAAATACGTGGGCATGTTCTGGCGTCTGTTTCTTCTTCAGCTGAATAATTGCCAAGTCTGCATTCTCACGTCTCGAAATCTTGCGGACGATACAGGGATTCCCTTTCAAAAAATCGTTAAAGTCTTCGATATGAGTATCATTATAAGCAATGCCCAGTTTGGAAAATGTCTTCACCTTAATAGACCTCGGATTCGCATTAGCAGAGATATAATCACACAAATAACGCCATCCATTAAATCGCTCTTCCACGTTGGCCATGACAATATTAATCTTTTGTAGCATTTCCTGGTTCGACACATATACATTACCAAAGACATCTTGACTATAACATTCCCTCTTTTTCTCTTCCAGCTCTGCATAAGCCTGTCTTGCCATTTCCATGGAGTCAATGTATGTTTGGCGTTCTCTTTTCAGGGAAGTTACTATCTTCTCTTGGGCTTCAAACTCATCCATCGCTACATCCACAACATGCCTGTTTGTCATAATGTCGCCCTTGCTGTCGATGAAGAACCCTGTACCGAACATACGATTGCAGTTCCTCTTGATTAGTTCCTCGTCTGTGGTCACGTTTACTGCATCACCATTTTCGTCAAGCCCTGTTATGTACAGTGTCTGACCTGTTGGCAGGGTAATAGAGTAATATGACTCACAATAAATCAGCACAACACCCGATGCACATTCCTTAAACAACTCTTCTGGAGTTTTTTTTGTGGGTTCACTTTTGCAACCAACAAGCATTGACAAACTTGCCAACACAAGAATTCCTGCAATAAGTAGTTTTCTCATACACTATTTGTTTTTAGTTTTTACTCTTGTCTTACGGGTACAAAAGAAGCGTGAACCGATTCTATATCTTTCACTGTAGGCCCTGAGAAAACCCGAAATCCAAGATACAGTAATAGCAGTCCACGCTAAACGTGGAAGCTAATTACGCTGTCATCTGGATTTACTTGTAGAGTTTCTCAGGCTTTACAGTGATCAGACAAGCATAACGCTCCTATTTTCCCTCAATGTTATAGAACGTGCCCTTACGAGCTAATTCCTCGACAAAATTAGTAAAAAATACCCATCCAGCCAAGGAAGATGAGTTTTTTCGGCTTTCTTCATGCCAAATTTGCTCAAAAATGTGACTCTTGCCATCATTTTTGCTGCAAAATTAGTCATAATGTTACATTTATACAACGGATTTTTCCTAAAGCTTGATAGGAAAATCCCTATTATGCCATTTGGGAGGGACATGCAAGGAACAATACATATAGCTGGTCTATGACTCAAAGATGAATCGTAGATGAATCGAAGTAGCAAGTAAGAAGAGGGGAGCTGACCACAAGGCTGGTTTAATAGATAAAGCACGTGAAGACCCTTTCCTGCATAATCAACGTATGGAGTTTTTCGGTGAAGATTTTGTACGCTGCCATCTGTTTTTCAAAGGTATGTGCTTGATGCCAGGTCCTAAATAGCCCAGCAGGAGGTCATTGAAATTAGAATAGCTGTACTGTAGGAACTGGAACAATCCCCGTTTCTTGCAGATCCATGTCTCACGGACTCCGAGGAAAGTCTTGAACACGATGTTACCCTTGTCAGAGCGAAAGCCAACAAATACAGATGTCCTCTTGACACGCTTTGCAATTACTGCTTTTTTTGCCAGACATCGAATGAATAATAGAAAATATTAGATTATAATGATGTAATCTGGGATTATTTTTATATCTTTGCATTCAACAGGAGACTCTAAATTATCCAGATTTAAAAGGAGAACTTTATGAATATAAAATCGAAAGGATATTGGACTAAGGAAAGATGCCTTGAGGAAGCAAGGAAGTATATGAATCGAAACGACTTCCACAAGCATAGTCCAAGCGCATACGGAAAGGCATGGCGTAAAGGGTGGCTTGATGAGATCTGTAGTCACATGAAAACAGTCCAACATAGAAGTAATTATTGGACTAAAGAAAAGTGTCTTGAAGAAGCAAAGAAGTATCACAGACGCATTGATTTTCGCAAACACGGTCGCGGTGCTTACAATGCTGCATACGTCAATGGTTGGCTTGACGAAGTGTGTGCCCACATGGATCGTCCTCGTCACTATTCATTAGAAGAATGCCGTACTATAGCATTAAAATATGCAGTTGAGCGAGATTGGCGGATCAACAATAATACTTCATATCGGCAAGCACAGGAAAACGGATGGCTTCCCCAGTTAACTGCCCACATGAAAAAGATGCATCGCTATACGAAAGAGGAATGTCGAAAGGAAGCAAAAAAATATATGCACAAAAAGGATTTTATGGAAAAAAGTCCTCAATATTATTTCCGTGCGTGCAGCAAACACTGGATTCAAGATATTTGCAGCCACATGATCCCTCTTAGCAACAGCCAAAATAGGAAGATATATGCTTTTGAATTTGAAGACAACTACGCCTATATTGGACTATCTTATAATCCGGTTACAAGAGAAAAAGAGCATCTTCGAGAAAAAGACTCTATAGTGTGTCAGCATATAAATGAAACGGGTTCCGCCTATGTATTTAAAATTTTGACTGACTTTCTGGAGAAGGAAGAGGCTTCTGTACAAGAGGATATCTGGATTCACAAATATCAAAAAGAAGGATGGGTGATGTTAAATAGAAAACGCGGTGGAGACCTCGGTGGAAACAGAAGGAAATATACAAAAAGTTATTGTGCTGAGATTGCACATAAGTATGACTACAAGGTTGATTTCATTAAACACGACAAGAAGGCTTATGAGAGCGCAAGAATTCATGGATTTCTTGACGAAATATGTTCTCACATGAAGCCCAAAAGACCTACCCCGACTAAGGAAGAGATGAAAGCATTGGTTTCAAAGTATCAGTTTCTCAAGGAATTTAGAATCGAGAATTTGAATGCGTATAATTACATCCGCAACCATGGATGGGCAAAAGAGCTGTTGTCTCATTTGGAGCAACGAATCTACTGGACTGAAGAAATGGTTGTTGCAGAGGCTCAGAAATACAATACGTTGAAAGAGTTCCGAGCAAAAAATCCCAAAGCATACGACTATGCGAGAAGACATGGAATCAAATGGAGTGACCTTAAGGGCAGGTAATACTCCTCTTACAGGTCATTCATCTGCTCTTGTTCCACTTCTTTTCTCTTTATCTCGCGGTTTTTACCGTCCTCATAAGTGATTTGAAGCCTATTGGATTTTGCGATTTCGAGAGCAATCAGTCCGTTTGGCACATCAAAATATGAACTGTAGTTGCATTTGCCTTCTCTGACAGCCACATCCTGCATACCATCATCAAGTGTATAAGGCCACTCGAATTCCTCATAGTGGCTTTCAGGCTCTCCATATTTTTTAGTCAGGGTCTTCTTGTATTCATCATATTGCATACTTAGCTCGCGCCAATCAGCTTTATCGAAGAATACTTCTACTTGCCATACTATCTTTGTTTTGGGTGTAAAGAATACTTGCAATATTGCTGTCCGACCTGAGAACCTTCCGTGCATCTGAAAACCACGTGCGCCTGTTTTATCCCACTTGAAGCCCTTGCCCTTCAACTTTTGAATCATTGTTTGGTAATTACCCGTTATGGGAATATCCAAGAACTTCAAGTGCTCGGTTTTCTGCTCCTGTGCTAAAAGCGCAAAAGATAGAGCCATCAGGATTGACAATATGGATAGTCTTTTCAACATTTCTTATTTGATGATAATCTTCGATGACTTTACTGGTTGCGAGTGGCGATAGAGTGTGACAATATACACACCGCCAAGCAAGCCACCCAGTGAAATGGCATTGCTTCCTTGTCTGGCTGTTAGCGACCTAACAACTCTACCGTCCATCGTTGACATGACGATGGTTTGCTGTTCATTAGTGTCGCTTTCAACTACGAGGTTGTTGCCTGCTCTATTTATAGAGAGGGAAGCCTTCTCGCGGCTCAGTTCCCTGATGCCTGTAGTGCCGTTGCCTAACAGATATAAGGGACGGGTATTATCGCTGTTGCTGTAGCCTTGAACATAGCATTTGCCTCTGAAATAGTAGGCAGAAGAAATGTAATCTATGCCAGGAATGCTGGCTTTGACTGTTCCGTCTAACGAGACAATCTCAATGCCTTCATTAAATACTCCACCATAAGTCTCATGCTTATATAAGCGAATAAGTCGCTTTCCAGTTGCTTCGTCCCAGAACCAATCAATGGCATCAGCTCCGGTCGCATTCATGAGTGAATCTATTTTCTCATCTCCCCATGAAGGATTAACAATCACGGCATCACCTCCAGTAGAATGTTCGTTGGCATAATCGGAATAATTTGTGGTGATGGGAATAATTGTTCGTTTGCGGTGAATATATTCAAACTCTTCATCATTATCAAACAATGTCTGCGTTACATAAACACCTCTTGAATGATAGTTGTTGTTGTCAGAATACATTTCAAAATGCTCAATTGAAGAGCTTGTAGTGTAGTCGTATGTCTGATCGTCTGTTACCGTCCATTCATCAGAGGCAGCGCGGGTTGTTGTCCCCCACCCGTCCTCGCTTGGGTCATATATACGGGTCTTCGTAACCACACGCTGCTGATATGGTTGTCCTGCTGTCGGGTCAGAAAACTCACGTACAATATTGAAATTTCCATCATATATGGTAAAACCACTATTGTCAGAACTCTTGACAGAGACTAAGAAAGCCTCTCCATCCTTCGTCATAGAACCAGGAATGAAATATAGTTCGCCCTCAAAAGAAAGGACAGGCTCTTGTGCAAAGGCACATGCAAAAGACAAGACGAATGTCAAAGACGATAATATTCTCTTCATAGTTGTTCGATATTGATTATAGAAATATCTGTTATTATCTTGGAGCCATCAGAACTTTCTTGGATAAAACAGTTGTTTGCTTGCATCCTTCTATTCTTTTTTATTTGATTGTAAAGTCGAAAACACCTCCAAAGCCACCAGTTCCGTTTGCCGTAAACATTAGACAATATTCGCCTGGCTTGCCTTTAATAGTTACATCGTAAACTCCACTACGCAGTTCTTTTGTCTCTATCTGTATGTCCTCAGCTGATGCAACACCGACGGAGGAACCTGTAATAGATGCCGTTACGCCAGTAAGCAATCGCTTGCCTTTCTTTACATCAAACCGTGCAACATCAAAATTCTTGATACTATATGTCGGAGTAAACATGTACAGGTTCATCATCTGCTGTGGTGACGGATTGCCAAAATACATGCGCAGGGTTGCCGTTCCCTCAAATTGGTGTTCGCTCGTTGCTCCCTTGAACTCTAACTTAGACTTAATCTTGGCTACTCCGAATGTAGCCATCGAAGCCAAACCACCACTACCTTTTATTCCTGTGTGGGTAATCTTGTCTATTCTTGTAGCCACATCATTATGGATAGCAAACAGCCCTACAGAATCTGTTGGAGTCTGAGCATTTACGCTACCAAAAACTAATGTCGAAGCCAATGTCGCTAAAATTTTCTTCATCCGTTTACGTTTTAAGTTTGTAAAAACTGAAATGCGCAGGCCATTTCTACGCATTCCCGGCTCACCACAAGCCACTCCATCCGTTGAAACGCCTGCGCACTATGCGCCGACGCTCTTAATGGAGTTTGGCTCTTTTTGTCCGAGGTGGTGATTGGGAATGTAGAGCCTACTATGTCTTGTGCATCTTACGAAACACGATGCAAATATACGAATTATAATTGTAAATAAGGTCTCTGGAGGTGAAAATCTACAAAATGGACCCTATAAAACAGCAGGTCGAGCCAAAAGTGGCAGAAAATACGAAGAAAATTTGCATCTTTGCAGTATTCAATATTTCTCGTTGTTTATGATGACAATGGTTTGGATACATGGACAGGATGACAAGGAATCGTAGCTTGAAAAGGCGTTCATAGTTAACGATTTTACCACGTTTTCAGACAATTTACACTAATCTTTTATGATATTTTTATGTGCAAATATGTGTTCGCATAAGTCGGATGCCGTTCTTTTGGTACACCTCTTAGCACTCTGATTGTATCAAAAAATGTTCATTTCACAGGTTAGGGAAATAGAAATGGTCTATAATATAGATTGATCAATCTTTCCGAAACACTCCGTATGCTAACGCCCGTAAAAGCAGCCAGATGAAATTGGATGCGAATACTATAGGTAAGAGGTATATCAGCAGTTTTCTACCACCGATAACATCCAACTGCGACCACACGATATATGCTATCGAAGCAAATGCCATTAATATAATGTATATGGCTTCTGATAATGTCACACTGAACACATTCGCTTTTCCCTTCTTTCGTTTTTCGCTGTCTGTGAAGTGGTTCCAAGCCATCATCCCATAATATATGACTTCTACGATAACAGCAACGGTCATATAAGTCATTGTTTCATCATTGTCAGGTGTTTTCCAGAACTTAAACCAGCACATGAATCCACAGAGGACAGTTGTCCCTAAAATGCAAATTATTGACCAGAACGGCATAGAAGGTATAATGATGCGATTTTGTTCCTCGATGGCCTGAGCAAGCAACTTACCTTGTTTACTTTCAAGTGTGTTGATGCTCTCTTCGTATTCATGCTTCAGTTTGTCAAGTGCCTGCCTGTGAGTAGCCTCGATAGTCTCAACCTTATTCTTCAGACCGTCCATATGGGCATCAACCTGTCCGACAAAATCTCCTTCCAGGTACTCTTCCATTTCCTTCTTGATGGAGCCTCCTGCATCCTGCAGAATTTCCATGGCTGATGCCGACAAACCAACACCCTGTTTTTTAAGTTCTGATATATCCTTCAGCATGTCGTCAGTGTTGCTGCCTGCCTCCCAGATCTTATTTTTAACCTCTGTTATGTCATGGGCGGCAATTCTAAGAGCATTGATGTCCGCAGTCCGCTGTTCCTCATAGGCCTTTCTTCGCTTATCATCACAGGCAACAAAAGCTTCCATTTTCTCCATTCTGTCAAGAATTGAAGAGACTTTCTCCAGATACTCCATATTAAGATCTGGTGCCTGATCAGGATTTTCCGATGGCAATGCATTTGATGTTGGCGGTACATAACCGCTAACATCATGTCCGCCGTACATGTTTCTGTTTTCTGCCATAGATATTATTTATTATTACCGTTTCCATCCGCTACGTCTTCCATGAAAGACATTTTTCTTCCACCACTCCCATTCATCATCCTTCTTCTTCGGTAGATCATTGTTGCCACCACCTCCAACACCACCAGCAGATGGCACATAAGAAGGAATTGGAAATAGAGCAATAGCCGACAATGCTCCATCAACAGCCTTTTCGTCGAAGGCTCTCAACAGATCACGTGCAGACAACTCCAGGCCTGACTCTGTATTGGTTGCAAAGCCCTTGTTAATGGCATTCGCAATGATTCCTGGTATTATATCGGCACGTTCATCACCATCTAACACATTAAAGGTAGACTTGGCAAACTTCTGCAATACATCCAATGTCTTGTCGATAGCAGACCTGCGTTCCTGTTCGCCCTGAGTAGGTTCATGCATTATCACAGGAGACTGGATTGCCGATTCCTGTGAGGTGGATTTTGGCAATGCAGAGTTCTTTGTAACAGGCTGTTTCGTCTGTTCTGTTTTTGCCACGAGTTTGTCCTGGGCTGTTGCCTGTTGCCTAAGTTTTTCCTGTTCCCGCTTGATGCGCTCATATTCACGTAAAATCTTCAATGCCGTGACATTCGCACCAATCTGAGAAGCGTTATATATCCTGCCACCGCATTTGACGTTGTACCTGACAACGTCATCCTTGGAATCGCGTATCAGTTCAAGTTGATAACGGCCCGAGGACTCCATCATTGCTTTAAACTTCATCCAATCGAATTTCGGTGTGTCCATCTTACGCAGCACATCATAGATAGCATCCTTGATTTCTTCCTTGCGGTCTGCTGTGATGTTCGCTACCTTCTGGCCGAGCTGGTTAGCAGTATAAACACTGTTACCCCGTTTGACGGAATAACCATCGACTTTCCCGTTCTTGTCATGGTGGTACTGAAGCTCATAGTGTCGTTCATGACCTTTGTAGTCCTTGAATGTCTGTGCTTCTACCTTGGATTTGAAGTCAGGTAGATCGATATCATTGCCGTTAAGTTCTTCCATAATGGAGTTGATGACATTATTGATTTCCTCAATGTGTGCGGCCTGAATGTCCTTCGCCTTCGTCCATCCACGACTTACATTAAGTCTCTCGCATGCTTGAGCAGTCTTCTTGGCAATGTCAGTATCGCAGTTAAGCTGATTGTCCTCAGTATAGCGAGATATTGTTATGTGAAGATGGAGAATTCCGCTTTTGGAATCCCTATGCAGAAATGCAAACCACTTGCTGTTCTTTAAGTTGGTTTTGGGTACAGGAAACTTCACCGGTTCACCGTTCTCGTCACGGATCCAGTCCTTGGTCTTGGGGTCTCGTCTCTGCTTGTATAGCTGAATGTCATCGATGTTGTCAATAAGTTCCTCGGCTGCCTTCATCCAATCATCGAGAGTCCATCCGATAGACTCTTCAGTCGATGGTGAAAACTCTATAACAATAGTGTCATGTGTTACATCCTTACCTTTACGGACATAATCTCTACCTGCCTCTTGCAGCTCTAACCACAGATCATCAAGCTGTGTCGGCTCGAAGATAAGGTCAATGTTCCCGACCATATTCTTTGCCCCCACAAACTCTGCTGTCGGGATGCCATTCTCATCCTTTTTCTGTGAGTATTCTGTGTACGCTTTTCCATGTGAAATACTTCGTCCTACTGCTGTTGCCATATTAAAACCTTCTTATCCATTTATTTAAAAATTCAAGTTCATTCATAATACCTTTAGACCAAGTTTGAAGAAAACCGATATCCCACAGTTTTTTCATGCGTTCATCTTGTGTCCAACGTTGTGCAGAGATGAAAGCAAAGAACTTTTTAAGGTCATCACGTACTGCCATTAGCTCACGACGAAACTCTTTGTCTGGTCTGACGGGTTTGTAGCCGAGAGAGACCTCACGTACATAAACAGAACGTTCCATATCAAGCGCATCTGCCTTGCTTGTTATAGTTTTCCATTCATCATCTTTAAAGTAGATTTTATGTGCCTTGCGCACATTCTCCTTATAACCGTCAGAAGACTTGCTTCTTCCATGGCTTTTCTTGATATACCCAGATTTACTTTTGTCTCCCATATTAAAATCAGTTTATTATTTTTCTATTAAAAAAAGAGGTGCGAGCCTGCGAGTACTCTAATTCAAAATTCACCTTTCAAGGTACATTTTGCAAGACGTTTTCGGGGCCCTGAAAACAAGTCTTGATTATGCGCGGGCGTTAAGGTTGCTGCCTATCGTATTCTTGCCTAACTGTCATGGCGTATCGGTGTAACTCCGTCGAGGTGTTCTCTGTTCACATACGGGTGTCCATCCTCAATTCCTGCATAGTACTTGCAGGTATTACAACGTAGGTATGCTACCCCCTTCAAATTCGTTGCCTGTTCTATCGTACTACCGCATCTTGGACATTGGCGCTCTTTAAGCATTGCAAGCTGATCGTCCTCAGTTAAGACCTCCATCTTTTTACGCTTCTCAAGAGCGACTTCGAGCGGGGTGTTATTCCGCTGTTCTTTAGTTGGTGTACAATGTGTTTCTTCTGTATTCTTATCGGCATTCTTCTGAGGCAATGTCTGTAATCTGGAGCGGAAAACGTCAAACTTAGCTTTATAGACATCATCAAGCTGATATATCGCTGACTCTCTTGCCCACTTGACATATTCTTCTATGACATTCAAGTCGTTATTGATTCTGTTATTCAGCTCCGTATTGTCCGCCTGCACCTGACAAGAGTAAGGGAACATATATATCTTCTCAACTTGTTCTGTAAGAGTGGGCTTTTTATGGATACTCGCTTCCTTATTCTCTTGCTCAGAAGCTTTTTGTCCAGAAGTCTTAGTACAATGGATCATTAACGTCTTCTTTACCAAATTGAGCGGAACAGGCAACTTCTCCCAGTCTGTACTTTCATTGTCCATAATGGTTGAAGCTATAGACTCTGGAGACAGACCCTGTTCGCCTAAGATGTGTAGGCACTTGGTTAAGATAAGAAGAGAACAGCGAAGTTTTGACTTTGACTCCTTTAGAATGTCGTTCACAACGTCAACCAGATATTTTGGCTTGGCCTGCTTCTTCAACCTCTTCTTTATAGATAACAGATGTTTATGCCACATTGCAATCTGGCTACGATAGGTGGCCCCATCTTCGCCGTTCATGAGTGTTAAAGGTTTGAAATCCTCAATAGCAATTAATAACTGGTCTAACTTGGCTACTATAGCAGCATCCTCTTTGTTTGGTAATCCTTCACCTTTAGAGAGCCTGAGAGTTACCTTAGGAGGGTCAATACCAGTGATTGCTGCCCATATCTTGCTGCTATATTCAAACGCGACAGCATCAACTTTAATCTTAACTTGTTTGCTCATGTCTATTTCTTAATAAATTAACTAATTGAACTAATATAACTATTGTTACTAAATTAACTATTACCTCTGTTAATGTCTGATACACAAGAACCATACAGGGCCTCGTAGTCAGCTATACCCTTTTGAAGGATCTCCAATACTATTCCTACTTCTGGCTTCCCGAAATAACCAGCAATGGCTTTTAGTTTGCTTATCATTTCTAATGGCATAACGTATGTATGCCTAATAGATCCAGGCTTGCAACCAGCCGCTGCACCCTTTGTGGAGCGATTTTTTATACCAAGAGACTCGAGTCCCATCTGCTCTGGTGCTTTGTCTGTATTTATTTCGCCAAACGTACTTGTTGACAATGCTGACTTGTTATCATTCTTTGCCATATTGCTATTAACTAATTGAACTACTTTAGTTGAATTAAATAAAAGTGTTTATGCCACTAATTATACTGAATGCACTCATTGAACTAAGGATTAACCGCTTTTAGTACCTCTTCAATAGTGTACATAATTGCCTTATGCTGATATGTATCAATAGGTCTCAGAGTAGATACTCTTTGTATGGCCACGCCCTGCTTGATTCGAGGAAGAATCGACCCGACCTTGCGAAACATTTCTCGTATTGACTCTTCGTTGGGATTCTTGACGCGGACGTCAATATAGTTAGGCAAGAATAACTTCTTTGCAGTTATACAGGCTGCATTGAGAACCTTCACAAAAGTCATAGTACGTAACACAACGACATCGTCATATCGGAAAGGTATAATAATCGCATCTGCATTCTGGAAAAAGGGTAGGAGATTGGGGTTTAGAGAACCCGGACAATCAACAAGAACATATACATCTCCCATGGTTCTCGCTCTCTCAACGAAAGTACGAGAGTTAGAGGTGGCATTGTAAACTTCCCAGGGAATGATTGCGTCTTCACTCTGACGGAGTTCCATCTGACGGAGTTCCACAACAGACTGACCTTCGTCGCAATCAAGAACACTAACTTTTTTGCCTTGGGATGCTAAATAATTTGCGAACTGCATACAGAGCGTACTCTTTCCTGTACCGCCCTTTGAATTTGATATAACAATAATTTTTGCCATAATAGCACTAAATTAACTAATTGATTGTATATAACTAATTTTAGGATTCATTTCAATGTCTCTCAGTATTCCATCGAGACGCTGCAGTTGCTCCTTGTCGAGCGCGTGAATACAGTTAGCGGCAATCTTCTGGCCTACAAGATGGCGGTGACTGAGTGGGTCTGCCACCTTCAGAACATCGGCCACATGCTTCATAGTGACCTCTTCTGGACGCATCAGCCAGTATTCACAGATGAAATTATTCACAATAAGGTCAATATCCTCCATTGGCAATGTTATCATGCTACCCTTACCAGCTATCTCAGAAACCCAAGGCTCCTTTTTCAAGTTCTCAGCCAGATTTTCTATCTCAAAGCTGAGATCATCTGGATTGAACTCGTTGGCATTCATGGCCTCGCACAGCTCGTTGAATGAATCACGGAGACTGGTAATACCTGTGTACATACCCCTACCAGTGATATGCTCAATAGCGTACTGTGCCGTCTGCTCTTTCAATTGATCAATTGTCTTCGACATACAATGTTGTTTTTTAAACCTCATTTTAATGATTTCTTAAGTGTTGATATCAAAGAAAGTCTCTTCATAACGTCCGAAACCGCCGCGAGGAAACAGCCCCCAAAATCCCCAAAATTTTGGGCGGCTGTTTCTGTATTTCTATAATTACTTAGTTTATTACTAAGTATTATATAAATTATTTCGTTTTCTATAAATAGAACATAAGTTATTGGGGTGTAAATGGTTACGGCAACCATTTGCGCATTCCTTTGGGGTATCTGCGCATTTTTGTGGGGTATTAATTTGATTCCTGCGCATTTACTTGGGGTATCTGCGCATTTTGGGGGGATATTAACACTGTGTTTGCGCATTCTTTTGGGGTATCTGCTCCCCAAGACGTCTATAGAAAATAAACTCAGATTAACCATACATATATTATTTAACAATACTTGTAACATCCTGTTTTCTTGGAAAAAAGTCTTTGTTGATCTCCAACTCATACATTCTTTCACCCGTTGCTCCGTCTATCACTTTGTAACTCATTAGAATTCCAGTATATTCACATGCTTTGATAGCATCTAATGCTATTTTCTCACAGGCAGCATAGTTCCTGCATGTATATCGTTCGTGTGCCAGAGTTTCATATAAAAGGGACACGTATATTTTTAAATACCTATTCCCCATGCTGCCAGCTCGTTTTAGCATTTGGTCGAGAGTGATAGCTGACTGTGGTGGTATCCTGTATTTGTAATATTCCGCCAGTTTGAAGGACGTCGGTAATGAATGGATATATACCTTAGAAATATTTGCTAAGAATGCTTCATGCAACTTTATGAAACCGAACGCTTCCCGTTTGTTAATTGTAGCTCCAAGAGTAATTAGATAATCATACATCATAGTTGTTTCGATTTCACCTGTTCTACTATTAGGCGCTTTGTAAACAAGCATTCCCCGCCATTTATTAGGATCATCATCTTTGGATGTTTTTATTCCTGCAAGTTGACGGATGTGCTTCATTATAGCATCAGCCTTTGTTCCTGGCTTATTGGTATTGTAAATTCTACATGCAAGTCCATATGCCGTTGTGTAAATCCGGCCAAAATGCCCACTTTTGTCCATCATGAAATTTGGGTCGTTAAAGTCGGAATTGTTTATCACCTGTTCGTTATACATTTCCAAAAGAACCATTATGATGAACCTTTTTGTCTTATCAAGAATGATTTGTTCTCCGTGAGTATTATACATACTTACAGTCTCACTTACGTTCATTTTTCTTGCTAAGGCTTCATATTGAGCTTGAGTGTCTTTGTCAAGTTTGTTGAAGAGCAGCTGGGGTTTCCTTCTGGAACCGTTTATCTGAGCCGCATTAGTATAAATACCATAATAATGAGGACGGCAAATCTCTTTGCTGCCACCCATAAGAGCTTTAGGAATTTTCCTTTTAAGCTCTTTTCCCTCGGATGTCTTAGTAACAGGCCCTGCAGGAGAAACCTCTACGCCCTTCTCTTTTCTTGACATGACTATTTCTTAAAATGGTCTATATTCTTTTTTATCTTCTACCACATCATTCTCAAATTCAAATTCTTGCTGTGAATCTTCCGCGACATAGTTTCCTTTAATTTCTCCCGTGTTACCGTTTATGGGAAGTATTGCGGTAGTACCGACAGGATTGAAGCGGGATTTAGTCTGGATGAAGAAAATCTTTCCTCCAGTACCGAGATCCAATCCAGGTATTTCTTCATTGGCCTTTTTGGTAAGCTGACCTTTGGGGTCATTCTTACACTTTTCCTTGTTACTCCAAATAATAATAATCTCACTTGACTTGCGCTCAATCCAGCTGGAGTCGGCAATACATTGGTTCGTAAGCATCAGAGGTGTATCAGCGGTCTCACGCTTTAACTGTGCTGCCACGATAACAGGAATGTTATTACGCTGTGAGAACATGTCAAGTTCTACCATGACTTCCTTTAGTTCGTCAGCACGCTGAGCTTTCGTATTCTCAATATACAATTCCTGAATATAATCAATAAAGACACACTTGATTTTTATCTCACGTTGTGCCATGATAGAATTGAGAATAGTCTTAAGCTCGCTAATGTAAGGAGTTTCAGGCTTTATTATCTTTATCCTGCGCCGGTGAAGCAGCTCTTTGAACTCTGCTACCTTACGCTGGAAGGGAACGATAGCATCGACCTTCATGAACTTGGTACTGTTGTTATGTAGGTATTCAAGGATGGTCTGCATATTGCCGTGTCGCGCTGTCTTCTTCGTCAGCTCCACATCGGCATACACATTCATCATGTTGGCTATGACCTGTTTCTTACTTTCCTCATACGGAATGTAAACTACGCATCCGTCATCATTCTTTAATGCTTCATTGATGGCGAAATGCTGCATCACCTTACTTTTGCCATGACCAGTATGCGCAGCTATAGTTGTAATACCAGGCGGCATTACAAACCGAAATTTCCCGCCGAAGTTGTCAAACAACTCCAGATCCGTACTGACAACTTTCAAGTCCTGCTTATAACTTTCAAATATCTCGTCAGTGTCGTCTTCAAGGTAATCCACAAGGTTGTTGACTCTCATGGACTTCCTGACTTCAGCGCCAAGAGTGTCGATATCATCTATTGCCAGCTTATAGCCTACGCGCTTGACAGTGTCAAGCAAGTTCTGAACTTTGTTCACACAAAGGAGCTGATTGTTTTTCTCGCGAGTGGCAGAGTCAATGATGTTTGCCTCTTCCTTTATCACCTCCTTGCTGATTTGTTCATCGGTCACTTCGGAGAATTTTCTAAATATCATCTCACGCTCCAAGGGCGTAGTATATACGGAGTTGGCTATCTGGATTGACTGTCTCTTGAACTCGTCAAGGTTCTTTGATGTCAGCTTGCCGTCCGACTCCTGTCTTTCCATAGCCGACATCAGGCGACGTTCAAACAGGTAATATGATGCTGGAATGGCATCATTGATGATGTTCCTCAGATCATCAATGGAATGA
>JAEEGK010011587.1_pt1 | contig 20117 bp, 14 predicted proteins | sample 8958771 | NCBI WGS metagenome assembly JAEEGK01 (sample SAMN16246547, study PRJNA631951) | gut metagenome | biome: gut microbiome; feature: rumen; material: SC-attached | host: Bos | place: Iran: Karaj | collected 2018-10
TATATCTTGATGATATCTATGCTAGCGAAGAATGCCAAGGCTCGGTTTTCCGTGCCGTTGTCATGATGGCCCATGAAGCCCGCTTCATCAATAATCAGTCCAAACAGGGGTATATCCAGCTTACGCAGAAGCCTACTACCATCGCTATGAACCGTTTTAAGGAACATAAGCTTACGATGGTCGAAAAGGGCGTTAACGACATGACGGAAGATGCTGTAAAAGCTGCCGCTGCCGCCGTTGAAGTTGCTCCGACTGCTGAAGCAGTTGCCGAAGCAAGCGATGCCGCTGCCGACGCATTTTAATCTTCGGAAAAGAATTTTAAAAGAGACCGCTCCTGAAGCGGTCTTTTTTGCATTTAAAGGAAATTGGCAAAGCAAGCGCTAAACTAGATTACTGCGTAAATTATTGCGCCGCCTTGCCCCTAACAGCCTGCTAACAACTGACTTGGCTTTCTCGGTATTCGCCGCCGAAAGCATGCCCGCTCACGGAAAGTATTGGCGGGAACTGGATGCGCTTGGCAAGTGCAAGCCCCTTGAATCTGCGGTACCAGTGGCGCATGTCTTCAAGTACGGCATCGGTTGTAGGCAAATGTTTTTTGAAGTACGCCGCATCGACGCCTAGCGTTTCACAGAGTGTTCCTTCCATCGCTAGTTTTTCAGTGAATTCGAGACTGACACATTTTTCGACCCACATCGCAAACAGCTTGTCGTGGTACGGGTAAAGAATCGGGTCACCCTTGCCTTCATCGACATTCATTGCTTCGCTGAGTTCGGCGCTTGCCGGGATTTCAATCGATGCAGCCGGGATGATTTCCTTGTCGCGGTTGATGTAACGAGCTAGCGCATAGACTTGTGTTTTCCACAAGTCGCCGAGAGCGCACATCACGCCACAGGTATCTCCGTACAAAGTGCAGTAGCCGACCATCGCTTCGCTTTTGTTGCCGTTGCACGTGACGCCTGCACCGACTACCGACGCCACCGTCGAAAGTATGGACGCCGAACGCGTCCTAGCCTGCAAATTTTCGTGGTTGATTCCCACGACTTTCATAACCGTATCGTTACGGACAAATGAGCATCGTTCGAGAGTATGGCAAACCGATTCGAGGATTTCAGAAATCGGGGCTACCATGTAAGGCGTTCCTAAGTTCTCGGCCAAGTCTCGAGCTGCATTCTTCGTCGTGTCGGAATTGAAGCGTGTCGGCATATTTACGAGGAACACGTTCTCCGGCCCAATCGCTTCGGCATAAAGAGCGGCAGAGACTGCGCTATCTATGCCTCCGCTAGCGCCTATCACCATGCGCGAAATATGGAACATTTTCAGGTTTTCACGGATCATGAACACGAGCGCATCATAAATTTCTGCAATCTCGCTTGCATAAGGCTTGGCTGATTCCGCATAAACTTGCACATTCCCATCGACAAATTCAACGACCGCTTCGGCTTCTTTAAAGAGTGGCATTTCAAAAACGACTTTGCCATCGCAATCGAATATTCGACTGCCACCAGCAAGCGCGTAAATGTTCTTACCGGTATTGTCAGTCCCGACGCCGTTTAAACAAATGACTGGCATGGCGCAATCTTTTGCCAAATGCGAAAGTTCCTTGTTCTCGATTTCGCGACGGCCGACCACATAAAAATCCGATCCGTGCGTTACGTGAGCCACGTTCAAAAGCGGCGTATCGTCGAGCACGTCACCGCACAAGAAGAACGGCATGTTGCCCGCAAACTTGCGGATTCCGGCCCAATCTACAGGGAGTGTCTTGTTAGAAGGGCCTGTCAAAGCATTTCGTGGAAACACGACGCAATCGACTTCAGCAGCCTTTGCTCGTTCAAAAGCCGATTTCATTGTTTGCATATTCGCCGAGACATTTCCCGGCAAAATCTTCATCTGCACCACGTAAAGTTTCATGATATAAACCTCTGGCAAAAAAAATAAAAAATGTACCGCAGTTGCACGGTACACTTTTTTATTTAGTTACTAGAATTTAGTTATTAGTTACTAGAGAGAGCAATAAGAACATATCTAGTAACTCTAAAAAATCACTCATATTGAACAGATTCAAAGGCTGTCGGAATCTTTGGCGTGTCCGGGTCGGAATGCTTGAACGAGAACCCGTTGGATTTACTTTCAATTTCCCCGTAAATACTCGTCGTGCAGGCATCCTTGTTTAGACAGCCCCTGTTGCGCATCATGAGTTGGTTGCCGTAGATTTCCCAGACTCCGCTCTTGGCTTCGATATTCTTGTTATTTTCGAAGGCGGCGAGTTGGTATGTGCCGTCTGCCTTTATCGTAAATTGCCATTCGATTCCGTTGTCGAGCGCTTGCCATTCACCGACAATCTTGTTCTTCTCTTGATAAGTGATGTCACCAAGGTCCTTGATAGTGCAACTCATTGCCTTGGCATTAGATCTGGTCGATGTAATGGTATTGTCGGTTCCGATTGTATAGCCGAACATGGTGGTCATGGACCTTGCGTTGTAGTAAGCCGGACGCATCAGCAACGTGCTGCGCTGTATGTCGTAATGGCCGCCAATCCAGTTAGCAACTTTGTTTGAAGCTGAATTTTCTAGGATGTACGAATTGTCGAAGAACGTAAACGACCTTGTCGTATCGCCGTCGGTGCAGCTATAGACTTTGTTCTTTATGTCTTCGGCCTTGGTGACTTTACCTGCGGCCACTGCGACCTGGGCCTTTACGGCTTCGCTATAGTCCTTTGAGTCGTTGACGGCATACTTGACGACGCCTTCTTTATCGACAATGAAGGACAGTTTGACGCCCTTTTCCACCTCGCCCATAATCTTGTTTGCTTTCGGGGAATCAACGTATTCCATACCGACATTACCCTTGACGAAATTGACTTCGCCGTTTGCAAAGTCAACGAAGGTGGTGACCCACAAAGTGTCTGGGACGCGGAGAGAGAAAAAGCCCTGCTTGCTGCCGGTCGAAAGGTAAATCTTTTCGCCAAACAAGTCGAGTTCCATGTTCTTTTCCAGATCTTCTAGCTTTGCTGTACGGGCACCGCTCGGAACAGCAACAGAAGATGAAGAAACCGCTGCGGATGAAGAAGACTTGACATCGTTCACGCTGGAGGATGTTGCATCCTTGCCTGTAGAAGAAGAGGATTTGTTTTCTTTACTTGTACTGGAAGAGGATTCGTCCTTGTCCTTCACAGAAGATGAAGATTTGGCATCCTTCGAATCGGATGATTTCTTGTCATCCTTTTTAGAAGAGGAGGACTTGTTGTCGGATTTCTTGGAAGACGAAGAATTTTCTTCGCATTCATCGGAATCGCATTCATCATCTTCAGAAGAAGACGAGATTTCTTGAGGGTCCTTTTTAGGGGAAGAGGGACTGTCGTCGTCACCGCAAGCTGCGAAGAGGAATGCGGAGGACACTAAAAGAGCTAGTAATTTTTTCTTATTCATACCTTATAATATAATTTATTTAGTCCATTTTAGACCAACAAAAGTTTACAATTTACACGAGATAGACTTGTAAAAAGCTCAATTTTTGCGAAAATGTATTATATGAAATGATTAATAAATATGAGCACGCTTCGCTTGGGCTTTCTTATTACAATTGCCCATACCTGCACTTCACACTTCGAACGGGCAACCTGGATGGTAATCGAGATCATGCTCGGCTTCCTCGATGGACGGGGCCGCATCGTACAAGAAACCCGCCAAAGCCTGCTCGGCAGAAACACGCTCTCCGCCAATCCAATTTTTCAGGACCGCCAACTTTCGAGAAATCCACCACGGGAGTGGTATCATCAGGTGGTGCATTCCGGCAGCTTTAAGCACATACGAGGCCATCTCCGCCATCGTCATAACGGTTAAGCCCGCAAGGGCGTAAATCTTTCCCACTGCATTCGGTTTAAGCCCGGCAACAGCGATTCCTTTGACCAGATCTACACTGCGGACCGGACGTTTGAGGCATTTGCCACCACCCGGCATAAAATAGACTGGGAACCGTTTCACGTAATCGCGGAACATATTGAACTCGACTCCGCCTCCATCGCCAATCACAAGCGTCGGGCGTACAATCGTCCAGTCGAGCCCTGAAGCCTGCACTAGAGATTCCCCCTTCTTCTTGCTTTCGCCATACGGCGTGAGTACCGGATACGTCACAGATATGCTAGAAACATAGAGAAAACGGCGAACGCCTGCAAGCTTGCTTGCCATGAGCACGTTCCGTGTACCTTCGGTATTTACATGCTCGAACGCCCCGCGCTTTGTCGATAAGAGAATTGCCGCCAAATGATAGACGACATCCACCCCTTCAAACGCTTCACGAATAGAATCAAAATCAGTCACGTCGCCGTAGCGGACATCCACCTCGCTCGGCAAAGACTGCGCCAAAGAATCGCCCGGAAGCGTCAAGACGCGGACACACACGCCCCGTGCTATAAGTTCCCGGCACAACGCCTTCCCTACGACGCCGGCGCCACCCGTCAAAAGTGCAATCATGCTAGGCTTCCAGCATATAACGGATATCCTGGACGCGCCTTGCGAGGGACGCATCCTTCTCCATTTGCTTTTTTAGGGAATTTATGGCGGCGATTACAGTGGCATAGTCCCTGCAGAACATCGCGCCGATATTCTGCAACGAATCCGTCGTGAGTTCGCGGCAAAGGTACATCGCCACCTTGCGTGGCGTAGAAATCGCGGCAGACTGGCGCTTGGACGAAAGTTCGCAAACTTCGATGCGGTATTCCAGTGCTACGGCTTCGGCAATGTTTTTTGCTGTGAGTTCCATATGGCCGCCATGTTCCGACGGAGCAACAAGGCGTTTGACGCTGTTCAAGTTCAGGTCCGCCTTGCAGAACATGTTCATCGCGCCGAGGAAGTTCAGGAGACCTTCAATCAGGCGCACGTTCTTGCGCGGCGGCATCGAGAGGTAACGGCAAATTTCTTCGCGGTCCGCCTTTGCAAACGGCAAATTCTCGGACTTTTTGCTAATCAAGTTCATGCGTGTCGCAAGGTCCGGTTCGTCAATGCCCACGGCCACGCAAGATGCGAGCGGAGCAAGGAGCTTCTTGGAAATGCTCGGAATCGACGACCTCGAAGAACCGCGTTGCTCGTTATCCGTATCGACAACCTTGAACAGGCTCGGATGACGGTCGCAAGAAATCACCACCTGCTTACCTTCGGCGCGCAAATGCCTAATCAAGATGGCCAGTCGGTCTTGCGTCCAGAGACCCTTTTCCAGAAGTTGCACATCGTCGAGTAAAAGCACGTCGCAAAGCTCGTAGCGCTCGCGGAACTTCTGTGCGAGTTCACGCACGTTGCCTGTCTTGTTGTGGAGCGCAGAAGCCATCGCCGTCGCATCGCGCAAAAAGTCGTACGCGTGGCAATAGGCGATGGAGGCTTCGGGGCGACTCTTCTGGATTTTAGCCGCAATCGACTGCAGCAAGTGAGTCTTGCCAAGGCCGCTTTCGCCATAGACGAAAAGAGGATTCAAAGCCGGATCGCCGGGATTGTCGGCAACCGCCTGGCAAGCGCGGAATGCCGTAGAATTGCACTCCCCTTCCACAAAGTTTTCAAAAGTATAACGGGCGTAAAGAGCCAGAGGCTGCTTCGGACGCTTCGGGGGCTTCGGAGCCTCCACCACTCGCGGAATCACAGGCATCGCGAGCCTGATTTCGGGAATCGGGTCTGAAGGAGCTATCTGACGGATGCGATAATCAACAAATTCACTACCAAATACAGCCGCAAAGGACTTGCGCAACAAATCGCCATAGTGGGCGTTCACCCAGTTCTCGCGAAGTTCGTCAGGGACGGTGAGCAAGGCGTAGCCGTTGCACATACCCTCGAAACCAAGCGCGTCGAGAATCACGGCTCCAAAAAAGTCCTTGCATTCCGAACGCACGCGGTCGAGCACCTGTTGCCAGGGCGTCTCAGCAATATCCAACAAAGAAACAGTATTATCCACGATATAAAACACCAATCAAGAGTACAAAAGAGCAAGCAAAAAATAAGAAAGGAAAACCGGAGAACAACTACCCCTGATGAAAAATTTTTTAAATGCCCGTTTTTGCCCCAAAAAGGGCAATAAAATTTTAAAAACACTTTTTATCAGACTTTTTCCAGTTTACACCATTCTTACGAACGCACGAGCAACACAATTATCACTATACATTAGCACAACTTATCAACAGGAATTTTTTCAACTATCCCTTGACAAGATTTTTCTTACTTAAAGCATACAAATTCAAAGCGAAATGGCGTTTTTGCGCAAAAAACGACACTTTTTTCATATAAGAAAAATGTAACTTACTGAAAATCAACAAGTTACATGCGTGTTTGAAAATAGATTTTTGGGGAGAATGGATGTGTTTTTTTTGATTATTGTTATAACTTTTTTTAATCCTGCACCCTATAAATCAACCCATTTAACTTTAGCATAGACATCTATTATAAAAATAAGGAACAAACAGATGGGCCTGATTCCCACGCATATCTACTATCCGAACAACTTACGGATTCTGCGGTGGCGGAGGATTATTTTGTCCGTTATTCTCGTCTAGTTTTTCTTGCAGATGGTCGATGCGGTTGGCGAGCATTTTTTCGATTTCAGGGAGGAGTTTGTCTTTAACCCTGTCGAGGTAAAGGCACTGCAACTGTATCATGCGATTGCGGTGGCGGCCTGCAAATTCCTGGATCCAGTGGCTTACGGCTTGCTGGCGGTCCTGAATCTTGTCGTGCAATGATTGCTGGATGAACGTTCTCTGGACTTCCATGTAACGTTGCATATTGAACGGCATGCGGTAAGTACGAATAAATTGCTTTAGCAACACCAATAAACTAAGACGTTCGTGACGATGTTCGTCTATGAACTGCCGCAGCTCTTCCAAGTGTTTCTGAAAGAATGGGACGATGGCTTTATCATCTATCTGATAAAGTTCCAACTCGTCCTGTTTTTTCGTCGCTTCATCGACTGCCATATCCCAAATGTATTTTATTGAGAATTAAAATTATTTGGAATGCTTCACAAGGAAGCCGTATTTGGCCGTTTTTTCGCTTTTTAAGGTGTTTTTTGCTAAAAAAACACGTCCTTCAGTCCCTGGATTCAGTCTATCGGCGGCTGCACCGCGAAAATCGAGCATTTCTTCCACTTCGCATGGTTGCATTCCGTCGGGCATCATGAGTTCGAGTTTGTCGTCCATGGAGAACGGATTTTTTACGTTTACGAGGCATGCGCCTGTGGTTTCGTCGATGTCCTTGATTTGTGCCGCTACGCATCCGCATTCGGCATCCACGTGTGTCGCTTCGTAGTTTTGCGGCAAGGGTCCGCGCAAGAATCCGGGCATAAATCCTCGCCCATCGACAAATCGAATCGCGCGGCGGCTTTCTTCGGGTACGGGTTTACCCTCTGCAACGGCGTCTATGGCCATGCGGTAAGCGCGTACAACTTGGCTCAAGTAATAAACGGAGCGCGTGCGACCTTCAATTTTGAAAGAATCGAGCCCGCCGGCCACGAGTTCGGGAATCACGTCCAAGGCACAGAGGTCGCGGCTGCTCATGAAGTACGTCCCCCATGTGTCTTCGTCGAGGGCTATCGGGTCGAGTTCGAGGCGGTCGGTACGCTGCAATGTGAACGAGCCTTCGTGTTCGCGGTAATCTTCGACCTGCGGCCCTGGATTTGCGTACAAACGGTACGGCATGCGGCAGCTGTTATCGCATGCGCCCTGGTTGGCGTCGCGGTGCGTCACCCAGTTCGAGAGCATGCATCGACCGGACATGGCCATGCAGACGGCTCCGTGAACGAACACTTCCAGTTCGAGGTCCGGAACTTGTTTCTTTATCTCTAAAATTTCAGACAGACGAAGTTCACGGCTTAAGATAATTCGACGGACTCCTAAATTTTTCCAGAAGGATGCGGCAAGGTAGTTTGTCGTATTCGCTTGTACAGACAAATGAACTTCTGTTTCGGGATGTTCTTTTAAAAGCCAACCTACAAAACCTGGGTCTGCGACAATCAACGCATCCGGTTTGAGCTCCAAAGCTGCGTTCAAAGCCTTTTGGAATGATTCAACCTTGACGTTACGCGGAATGACGTTGCTTGTGAGGTAGAACTTTTTCCCGTGTTCATGGGCATACGCAATACCTTCGGCAAGGTCGTCTAGGTTCTTGAAACCGTTTTCACGAGCACGCAACGAGAATGCCGGTTGCCCCGCATAAACCGCATCTGCGCCATAAGCAAATGCATACTTCATTCGTACAAGGTCACCCGCAGGTGCAAGTAATTCAGGTTTAGTCATAAGTAGTGATTAGTTAACGGTGATTTTTCTTTCGTCTCTCGTCTGTAGCCTGAAGGGCGTTCTTTCGTCTAGAACTTAAATCCAGCTCTAATGTAGGCCTTACGGTCGTCAATCAATGTCAGCTCGCCCAAGAACGAGAACCGCCTTCCTTCGTAGCTAATCGCTGGCGTCAGCGAATATTGGAGCTTTGCTCCACTGAGGAATTTCTTGTGGATCTTGAGATGATTGTTCGGTGTCGTGTCGTTCACGGCACTGCCGTAATCCGTTCCTTTCCAGAACCATGTTTGACGAATGGAGGCGAATATATGACCGTCCAAACGAGCGAAAATGTTCCAATCAATCGTTCGGCTGTTCGGCCCGCCCTGGTTCCCCAACGGATACCCTAGATGAGCCACCTGGGCTGTGTTCTGCCTGAAATGCGTATAGACGTAGGGTTCGACACGGGCGTATTCGAAAATAGTTCCCGCTTCGATTTTATGGCCCTTGTAAAAGAAGTTGTGACCCGCCTGGAAACCGGCCATCCAAGCCCATTTGGCCTCGATGTTATCGTTTCGGATTAAGCTGATTGGGGATTCCATATCGTCCAGGAAAAATTCCGTGTAAAGACGAACCTTGTTGAAAAGACGGTAGTTGATATCAAAAGAGATTGAACCGTTGTTGCTGGGTTCCGAATAGTTTCCTTTTTCCATGAACAATGGTGCTGTCGGAACAAAGAGCCAAGGCTTCATGTCTTCATAAAGAACCGTAAGCTCGCTGACGCCGAATGTCGCGTTTCCTACGGCAAGTTCATAACGATGACCAAAAAGGTTTCTTGAATTTTCCTTGTTCTTTTCGCTCATGCTGCTGTAAATTCGCAGGTCCGCATAGAAACTCATGACGCGGAGAGGGCCAATCATCAAGTCCAAGCTCATCATATTGTACGGGATGGCGAACTGGTTCAAGCTTAAGTTATTGTAGTAACCTGGGCCCCAGTGCATCACGTCGCGGCCAAAATCCAGGCGTAACCAGTCGTAATTAAACGCAAAATGCGTGCGGTAGCGAGCATAACTTGTATATTCGACGCCAGAGTTGTTTTCTTCGCGTTGGTTTTCGAGAAATTCGCGGTCAAAAGATCTCGGGCTCTTGGCAGAATGGCCTTCGCTGTAAATGCGTGCGTCCAAGACAAAATCGACGGAATCGATATAGCCTCGCAAATAAAGGCCTCCGTCAATTCCCGGCCAAATTGTATCGCCCACAGTCTTGCTTCCGGTTCTCATACCACGATGGTCAACGTCGTTAATATGTTCTCCGCCACGGTAGTCTATACCGCCGACAATGCTTGCGGCAATTCCTACGCGCGGGTTTGCGTTTTCTATGGCAATCGCTTTTGCGATACAGGCCGTATCCCCGTTTTCGCATTTGTATTGAATTCCGTTCCCAAGGATGCCTGCGCCACGTACGTTATCAAAGTACAAAAGCGCGTTCCCTTCCGTTTTCGTGAAGTTCTTGCGGAATGTCGTATCCCTGCGTGGATACGTAAAATACTGCGGCTCGCCACCAATTGTCTGGCGGTGGTATTCAAACAACATCGGAGCTGTTTCTAGATTCCGCAGATTATATGAACGTACTGGTTCAATGACCGGCGAAGCTGCCAAAGATTCACTTACGCCTGTCCAAAGAAAAACGTAAGAAACAAGGGGTAATATTTTCTTCAAATTCATTTGCAAAATTTAGCAATTTCGCAGGAACTTATTGTTGACGACCAAAATTTGACCCCTTTTGTTCCAAACGATACTTTTTGTTCCGCTTTGAATAGAAGCTCTGAATGAAAAAAGTTTTTTAGCATTTTAACCCTTTTTTACCATATTGTATGTTTTGATTAATGATTTCCTCTAAAAATTCATTCTCGAAAATATGGTCGCTACACACGCCTTATACGACTTTCTTTACCAATGCAATTTTTAGAGGTTTCTTAATGTTGAATGGGAGATTTATTCATGTCTATGGATAAAAAGAAATTAGTTGGTTTTGGGATAGCGGCAGCCTCACTGGTTTTAATTGCAGGCTGTTCTGATTCAAGTTCACCTACATTTGCAGATACGAGCCTTGCTGACATAGCTTCTAGCGATTCGCAGACGGGATTACAGACATTTGATAATCCGTCAAGCAGCACACAAGTTGCCACAAATCCGGATATTGCTGTCGGCATCAGTTCTGCAGGCGTTTCGACAAACGGTTCTGCCAATGTTCCGACAAGTAGCACTCAAGTTGCACCGGTCAGCAGCTCCGGAATAGCTCCGGCTAGCAGTAATGGCAACAATACCGCCCCAAGCGTTTCTTCGAGCAGCGTTTCAATATCTGTTGCAAACAGTTCTTCGGACAAAGTAGAACCGATTAGCGACAATCCTTCCTCGGATCGCCCTGTTATCACTTATGGGGCTAGTGGCGCAACAGTCGCGAACGGCGGAGCCTGTGTTACGGTCTCTGGCGGTACCGTCAAGATTACTTGCGGTGGCGAATACGATTTCAGCGGAAACTATAGCGGAAACGATGCACAGATACTCGTCAATACGTCAAAAACAGATACGACAGTCTATCTGAACATGAAGGGTTTGACGCTCACCAATACGGCTGACGCCCCGATTTACGTGCAAAAGTCGAACAAGACGTTTGTCGTTGCGAAGAATGGCACGACAAATACGTTTACCGACGCGGCTACGAGAATCAAAACGTACTCTTATACGAACGACGCGGGTCAGGCAAAGACCGATACGACCGGCGCTTGCATTTACGCGAAAGACGACCTTACCATCAAGGGTGAAGGTACGCTTATCGTGAAGGCAAACTACAATAACGGTATCCACACGAGCAACGACTTGAGAGTCAAAAACGGACTCATCACGGTCAATGCGAAAAACAACGGTCTCAAGGGCAAGGGCTCTGTGGCGATTAGCGGCGGAACCATCAACATTACCACGACAGAAGGCGACGGAATCAAGAGCGATACCGACGACGCAACGGATTTGAAGGACGGCAAGGGTTCCATCGAAATCACGGGTGGCAGCATCACCATCACGTCTGCATTCGATGGACTCAGCGCAAATAACGCGGTGACGATTGCCATGGGCGACGCCAAAGATGCAGACAATGGCGAGGCCAAGGCTCCGACGCTGAAAATTACGACTGGCGGTGGGCAGAAATGCCTCGGCACGAGCACCGGCGGCGGCAATGGCGGTCGCGGTGGTTTTGGCGGCGGATTCGGTATGGGCGGCAACTCCTGCTCCCCGGACTCCAGCATGAAGGGAATCAAGGCAGATTCGAGCATTGCTATTAGTGATGGCGTTATCGAAATCAACAGCCACGACGACGGCATTCACAGCGGCGGCACCGTCACCTTCACCGGAGGCAAAGTGACCGTAAAGACGGATGACGACGGCGTCCACGCGGACAAGGCCCTCTATGTCAAGGACAATGCGAATGTGAGCGTTACCATGTCTTACGAAGGCATGGAATCCCCCGATATGAACTTTGAAAGTGGCATCACAAGTGTCATCACCACGGACGATGGATGGAACGCTGCTGGCGGCACTAGCACAACGACGATTGGCAACACGGGCGGCAGAGGCGGCTGGGGCGGCGGTTTCGGTGGCGGAAGCACAGGCAATCTCAAGGTGACCGGCGGATTCCACTACATCTACGTAGGTACTGGCGATACGGACGGCATAGACAGTAACGGTGGTATCAATATTTCCGGCGGTGTCATTATCGTGGAATGTCGCATGAACGGCGGTATGGGCGGCATGGTCGATTCCGACGGTTCGACGACAATTTCTGGCGGCAAGTTGCTCGGCTTTGGCACGAACAATTCCGAAGAAGGCAAGCAGTACAGCGTGAATTTCACTGCCGACAACTATTACGGCACCTCCGAAATTGCGTTCAAGCCTAGCTTCTCCGGAAGCAAGATGGTTTCCAGTGTGGGTCAGCCCGCTGTCGTGAACAGCGTGAACGGCATGAACAAGACATGCTTCGGCGACAGCGCCGACCGCTGTGTTTATACGAAATAAGCGGCAAAGCCGCTTATGAGTTACTAGTTAATAGGTACTAGTTACTAGTGATTCTTTCAGAAATGTCTAGTAACTAGAAACTTAGAACTAGTAACTAAAAAAAAACGGGCAAAGCCCGTTTTTTTTACATCCAGCCGCGGTCGGACGTACCGGTAATACCGCGAACCTTAAGGTCGAAGTCATCACGGTTGGTGGCTGCGTTCATGGCCGTTTCCAGCGAAATTTGGTCGTTCTGGTAAAGGTCCAGCAAAGCCTGGTCAAACGTCTGGCTATGGTATTGGATATGGCCTTCGGCAACAGCCTGTTCCACCATATCAATCTTGTCCTTATCCTGAATGTATTCCTTGATGGCACCTGTATTGACTAGGATTTCTGCGGCCGGAACACGCCCCTTGCCATCCTTTGTCGGCAAAAGACGAAGGGAAATAATGCCTGCCAACACTTCTGCGAGCAACAGACGCACTTCGTCGTGTTGGTGCGGCGGATACATCGAAAGAACACGGTGAATTGTTTCCACGGCGTTCGTCGTATGGATGGTTGCAAAGACCATGTGGCCGGTATCTGCAGCGGTAAGCGCAATCTGCATCGTTTCAAGGTCACGGATTTCGCCCACGAGGAGCACGTCCGGATCCTGACGGAGAGCGGCACGGAGCGCATTCGCGTAAGAAAGCGTATCTACACCGATTTCACGCTGCGAAATAATCGCTACGTTATCTTTATAAAGATATTCAATCGGGTCTTCGACGGTAATGACGTTGACAGATTCCTTCTGGTTGATGTAGTCAATCATCGAAGCAAGCGTCGTCGATTTACCGGAACCCGTGGTACCCGTAACAAGCACAAGACCGCGCTTTGTAAGGGCCAAGTCGCGGATGACTTCGGGCAGATGAAGTTCTTCGAACGGAGGGATTGTCGCCTTGATATGGCGAATCACGACAGCAATTGTACCACGCTGGCGGAATACGTTGACACGAAAACGGCCCATGTCGCGGGCTCCCACGGCAAAGTCGCATTCCTTATTCGCTTCAAAGCGCTGTTTCTGATCGCGATTCATGATGTCGTCCAAGAAGGAATCCATCATGGCGTTATCGATGCGAATATCAAAAAGCCTTTGTAAACGACCATGAATTCGGTAAACCGGCGGCACACCTACACGGAGGTGCAAGTCAGAGGCCTTGCGGTTCACCATTTCGCGCAAGAGCTGTTCAATTCGAAGTTCAGCCATTTAAGCTTCTCCAAACTTTTCGCGGCAGAGTTTTTCTACTTTTTCCAGACGAGACTTGATTTCCGGATTATCCGGGTTCTTCTTTGCCAAATCCGAATAAATTTCTAGAGCCTTGTTATAGACGCCCTGTTCCATGTAAATATCCGCAAGAGTGGCCGTATTCAGGCTTTCATCCAAGTCGGCGGCACCGCGGGATAATGGAGCATCAGCGTTATCGATTAGGCTTGCTGTGACTTCGTCATCGGAATCGCCGGACATCAAATAATCAACGCCTTTATTGCTAGGTTCATCCGATTCCGGCAATGAATCGTCTTCGTCAAAGAGTCCCTTGAATGCATTGGAGACTTCGGAATCAATAGAATCCAAATCAGCAGAAGGTGCTGTTGCGGCAACTTCTTTTACGGGAGCTTCAACAGGCTGCTCAGACTGGTCAGCGACAAAATCGGCAGCGCCAACCAACTCGAGTGAATCTTCGGCTTTATCCGAAGTTGCGACTTCGGGCTTTTCTTCTGGCAAATCATCATCAGCTCCGAAGATGCTGTCGAAGGATTCATCGACACTCTCCTTGACGGATTCCTCTTCGATTTTAGCGCTGGTCGCTTCTTGGCTTAGAGATTCTTCAACAGGAGCGGCGGCAACAAATCCATTCTTATTTTCTTCAGGCAACGAGAGATCGTCTTCGTTATCGAACATTGACGCAAACGCACCGCCCATTTCCTGGGCGACATTGCTGTCGTCCTTGGCGGGTTCGGCGACAGTTTCTGCAACTGTTTCAGGTGCTGTTTCTGTCGTGGCTTCGGCGGATTCTGTTGCCGTTTCATCGCCGAATAGCGCATCAAATGCACCATCGACGCTCACGGACAGGTCTTCAGAAATGCTAGAAGATTCTTCCGGTTGAGTGGCGACATTTTCAGATTGCGCAACAGTTTCTTCGGGTTGGGCAACTTCTTCCGGTTCTGCAAGGATCTGTTCAGTTTCAGCGGCGGGGGCGCTTGTTTCGGCAAGATTGTCTTCCACATCGGAGAAATCCATGTGCGTCGTCGGAATCACGCTTTCTTTGGTAGTTTCTTCCGGTTCGTCGCTTAGGCTGAAATCCGCATCGGCTGATTTTTCAAACAATCCGCCAAAAGATTCCTCATTGGAAAATTCTTCATTTGTTAATTTTTCGTCTGCGGATTTTTCAAACAGAGGTTCTGCTGCTGCAAGTTCTTCTGCCGGAGCTCCATTTGTTTCGGCAAAAGTCTCATTTGAAGATTCTTCCGCAGGAATATCTTCTAATGGAGTCTCTTCTAGCGGTGTTTCTGTTGTTGCAGTTTCCGCGACAGCTTCTTCTAGAGGCTTTTCTTCGGGAAGTTCGTCATCCCCGAAAATCGAAGAGAACGCATCATTGACGTTTGTCGCCTTATCTTCTTCTTTTGTTTGGATTTCATCTAAACTAAGCTCTTCAAGAGCGGGTTCTTCGGTCGAAGATGCGACGTCGCCATCGGAAAAATCCATGTGCGTTGTCGGAATCGAGTTTTCTTCGATCGAACTAGTCTCAGTTGCAGGCGATTCGTCTAAACTAAATTCGGCATCAGCGGATTTTTCGAAGAGTCCACCTGAAGATTTTTCTGTATTGCTTTCTTCAGGAAGTTCGTCATCGCCCAAAAGCGAAGAAAATGCGTCATCGACGTTCGTTGCATTTTCTTCTTCATTTGTTTTTTCCGGAGTCGGGCTCCATTCGTCAATCGAAATGTTTTCTTCGGAAAGCTTTTCATCTAAAGATAAACTCTCCGCAGACGATTCCTCGGGAAGCTCATCATCGCCCAAAAGCGAAGAGAACGCATCATCGACGTTTGTTGCATTGCTTTCTGCATCGATTGGCTGATCTTCAATGTTGAACGTTTCTTCGGACTTGGGGGGGGCGTCTTGGCTTGGTGCCGGCACAGACGAGAACAGTGATGACGCAACAATGCCGGTTGCTGCGGCTGCGGCAGCTCCTTTCCCGTTCAATTCTGCTGTATCAAGATCGTCATCACCACCCAAAATACCTGTAATGGCAGAGGACACTTCGGATGTACTCAAAACGTTGCCATCGAAACTTGGATCTTGGATTTCTTCAGTGTTTTCGGCATTTTCACCCGATGCAGAATTCAAGGAATTCAACAAGTCGTTCATTGAAGAATCGTTTTCTTCATCGGCATTCGAAATAGAAGCTGCCAAATTAGCAAAGACATTTTCTTCGCCGTTCAGTTCGGCATTGGCAGCATCGGAATCCATGTCCATGGTGAACGAACTATCGTCGTCCATCGGAGGTGCAACCATTGCTGCCTGTTCTTCTTCTGTCAGGACATCGTATTCCTCTTTCCAGAATGGATCGAGCGGATCCATATCGTGAACACGACGGAAGCATGCATTGCGTTCGGCTATTTTTCCAAGTTTGTCATAAGACTCGCCCATCTTTTTATGAGCGGACAGACAGAACGGGTCCTTGGCAAGAACCTTCTTGTATTCAGAGATGCAGCCGGCAAAATCCTGTTGAATTGCCAGAATTTTCGCCCGAACCAACATTGCCGGAACATCGGACGGTGATGCCGCCAAAGCAGCATCTACGTGACTCAAAGCCGATTCAAACTCACCTGTAGCGAGTTCCATATCAGCAAGCCATGCAAGGGCCTGTGAACGACCTTTGTTCTTTTTTATCGTCTTTTTCAGAGAATCCAACGTTACAGCCATTATTTCTCCAATGGAAGAAGAATAGCTTCATCCGCTAAAAGTACAGGGATTCCTTCACGAACCGGATAGACTCGCGAACCGTCGGGAGTCGTCAGCGCTTCAGTCAAGGGTTCGGTAACCACTTCGCCAGCGACATTCTTGAGCGTGCCAGCCTTAATAGCATTGTTCAAAAGAGCGATGCATTCCGCTGCTGCCTCAGAAAGAGACATACGGGTTTCCGGGCAACAAAGAATACTTAACAATTTAGAATCGAGCATAATACCTTTTAAAAATGTTATTTCATAAAAAAAATAACACAATTTTTACAAAAAAGGGCGATTTTAACGAAGATATTTGAGGTTTACGAGGGCAAAATTGCCGTTTTTTCCGTTTCCTATGAGCAAAAACACGCACATACCCAGTTTATCGAGCCAGGTTATGTCGAAATTTTCGCGATAACCGGAGAAATTGGAGACCACGAGGAGCTCACGGCAGCCCGTACGGTTGCAGATATTTTCCATCTGCGAAAGCGAACCAAGGAGGTGCTGGCGGTTCTCGTCGCTGATTTTTTCGGGTTCATTGCTCACGCAACCGAGGATTTCGATTCCAGGAATCACGTTGTAGCTGTCGAACCAGTTGTTGAGGGAATCTTCGCGGCCACCAAGCAGAATAGAACGGTGGCGTTTTTTGGCAAAGATGCGGTAGAAATAATTTATCCAGAATGCAATGCGGCGCCAGGCAAGCAGGGCAAACGGGATAAAGAGGCTAGAACAAACAGAAAGTGCAATCCAATGGGATTCGTATGGTAAAATACGGATATCTTCATCCACAATGGGAGTTTGAGTAAAATAACGGAAAGCACAATAGCCACCGACTGTAAGCAAATTCAGCGGTATCAAATAACGCAAAAACTTTTCGCCTTTGAGGCTCGATTCCGTATATTCCCCACGGAACATGAGGAATACTAGATTCATGATGACGACCAAAACGGCAAGCCACCAGTCTTCAACGATATTGTTCTTGAAAAAGATGGGACGTTCCGAACAATCTAAACACGGCAGGTTGATGAACGTTTCGTAACTAAAGAAAAACATCGTCCAAATGGCGATAACGCCCGTATCCAAGAACATTTTCCAGAACTTAGGAATAAGGCGCGAGAACATGCCCACAAAAGCGGCGAACAAGATACCGAACGACACGAGAAAATTCGGGACAAAATAAAGGTCCTTGTGCTTTTTTACAAAGATGAGCATTGCCTTGTAGAAATCGACATACGAACCCCAACGGCGCGTGCGGCAACTTTGGCCTTTAAAATGCAAAATATTCGTGACTGGCGTGTAGTAATTGTGAAGCCCAATCTGCTTTGTGCGGAAACAGAGGTCCAGGTCTTCACCGTACATGAAGAAGTCTTCGTCAAAGCCGTTCAACTTTTCATAGACATCACGGCGAATGCAGAAGAACGAACCACTCACTGCATCGACTTCGATCATTTCGTCGGGATCCGCAAATGTCATGTTGTAACTTGCAAGCGTCTTGTTCTTCGGGAAAAGAGCAGCAAGGCCAATCGTCTTGGAAACGGCAGAAACAATCGTCGGGAACGAACGGCGGCAAGCCCACTGGAGCGAGCCATCTTCGTTCAAGATGCGGCAACCGACCGTGCCTGCTTCCGGGTGTTCTTCCATAAACTTAAGCATTTCGCGGAAGGCGTTCTTCGAGATAATCGTATCGGGATTGATGAAAAACAGATACGGCTTGGTCGCATGCTTTTCTGCGAGGTTACAGCCTTTACCAAAGCCCAAGTTTTCCTTGGAATCAAGCCATTCCACTTCAGGGAAGAAATTCTTGATTTCGGGAATTATCGGCTCGTTGGAACCGTTATCCAAAACGATAATTTGCGAATCAATTCCTTCGCATGCATCACGCACAGACTTCAAGCACGCCGGAATGAAATCGCAAGAGTTATAAGCAATGATAATGACAGAACAGGAAAGCATAGGCTAGTAGACAGTAGGAAGTAGGCGGTAGGAAGTAGGCGGTAGGAAGTAGGAAGTGGTTAGTGACATTGTCATCCTGAGCGAAGCCGTTAGGCGAAGTCGAAGGATCCAGAGCATTCCTAACTTAACTGGATCCTTCACGCTGCGCGTTCAGGATGACGAGATGCGCAGACCTAAGCCAGTCCCAATCGTAGTTTCAGCACGAGGAAGAATGCTTCGGAGATGATTCCTCCGCTCATCTTGGAAGTACCGCGAGTGCGGTCCGTAAAGACGATGGGGATTTCCTTGACGCGGAGGCCCTTCTTCCAAATTTTGAACGTCGTTTCAATCTGGAAGCAATAGCCGTCGCTCTTCATCTTGTCAAGGTTCAAGGCCTGCAATGCTTCACGGCGGAAGCACTTGAAGCCGCCTGTTGCATCGCTAATCGGGAGACCCGTCACGATGCGGGTATAGACGTTTGCACCGTAGCTGAGAATAAGACGTCGGAGGTCCCAGTTCACTACGCTGATGCGGCGGTTCTGATAACGGCTGCCGAGCACGAGGTCCGCATTTTCGGCGGTTTCCAAAAAGCGGTTCAGGTCTGTCGGCGCATGGCTAAAGTCGGCGTCCATTTCGAACACGCGTTCGTAATCTCGTTCGAGCGCCCACTTGAAGCCCATCACGTACGCAGAACCCAGTCCCATCTTACCCTTGCGGCGGAGCAAATGGATTCTAGGATTCTTGTCTGCTTCGGCTTGGACAAGGTCGCCCGTACCGTCCGGGGATCCGTCATCCACCACCAAAATTTCCAGACATTCATTCTGTTCCAAAATGGCCGACATGATAAGAAGAATATTCTCCTTCTCATTGTAGGTCGGAACAATAACCAAACTCTTAGGGAACTCCATTAAATACCTCACTATAACACAAATCTAACACAAATTACAAATCGCCTATCGTCTCGGAAACAGGATATGTTCGTTTTTTATTGCCATTCATCATTTCACCGAGGAGGCCCAACGAGAAAAACTGGACACTCATAATAAGCGAAAATGCACCGGCCAACAAGAGCGGACGTACATGCATCGCCCCCGTCTGGATCCATTCATAGCCAAAATAGCCACAAACGCCAAGGCCAAAGAGCATCAGCAAGAGTCCGATAAGGCCAAAGAAATGGAGCGGCTTCGACGAAAAACTACGCATGAACATCAGCGAAACAAGGTCGAGAAATCCGCTCACCAAGCGGGAAACGCCGTATTTGGAAACGCCATGGACGCGAGCGCGGTGCGCCACCGGCATTTCGGTAATGCGGAAGCCCTGCCACTTGGCCATCACTGGGATAAAGCGGTGGTAGTCGCCGTAAAGCTGGATAAAGCGGACCACGGAACTGCGGTAAGCTTTGATGCCGCAGTTAAAGTCGTGCAGACGCTTGCCGCACACAATCGAGACTGTCAAGTTGAACAGCTTGGACGGGAGCGTCTTGTGCCACGGATCGAGGCGGCGAATCTTCCAGCCGGAGACGAGGTCATAACCGCTTTCGAGAATCTTGATCATCTTCGGAATTTCGAGCGGGTCATCCTGCAAGTCGCCGTCCAGCGTGGCGACGTACTTGCCGCGCGCTTTGGAAAAACCAAGAGCAAGTGCAGCAGCCTTGCCACAGTTGAACTGGAAACGGAACGCGTTTACCGAAGAGCCCGGCTTAGCGCTATATTCCTTGGCGAGCCCCTCCACCACTTCCCATGTGTTGTCGCGGCTACCATCGTCAATGACGATAACCTCGAACTCCATGCCTGTCGGTTCGATGGCCGCCCAAATTTCCTTCATCAACTCCGGAAGATTTTCACTTTCTTCCTTAACAGGGATCACCAAGCTCAAATCCATTGCAAAACCTCGAATTTAGTTGGCTGCTGGAGCCGGTT
>JAEEGK010011588.1_pt1 | contig 20114 bp, 20 predicted proteins | sample 8958771 | NCBI WGS metagenome assembly JAEEGK01 (sample SAMN16246547, study PRJNA631951) | gut metagenome | biome: gut microbiome; feature: rumen; material: SC-attached | host: Bos | place: Iran: Karaj | collected 2018-10
CCATTGCTGATGCTGTTAGAAATGGGAAATATGTAGAGTAATAAATGACAGGGTAATATCAACCTAAGAGGAATCGGGAGACCGGTTCCTTCTTTGATGCCGGAATGGAGGTGGTCATTTGTATCCGGTCAGCAATGCTTTCCTGACAGCAGTGAATGGTAATGTTGCTGAAATACTTAAGGAAATGGAATGAATTTCGTGGTTAACAAAACATACTAAAAAAAACAAGGAATAATGTTGCGATAACTTGCGAAATCTGATCGCTTCTTGTACAATATGTACGAGAGGTGATTTTTATGAGCAAAATTATTGTTCCCGTGTACCGACGTCGAAACTTTGGTTCAACTTTTCAAGGGAGATATCGAGAAAGAAAGTTTTGAACCCCGGGGACGGGGTTAGGGGGTCATTTTTTGGATCTCAAATGGCCGGACCGACAAGTTGAGGCCGGCGGTTGCCGGAAAGCTTGAAGGCAGCTGAACTTTTTGTATAATATAGTCATTTAGGCAAAAGGAAGAATAGTTGAAGGCTGATTTAATAATTAAAAAGGCATTTATATGGGATCTGGATGGAACGTTATTGGATTCCTACAAAAATATCGTGGCATGTCTGGAAAGCATATGTACACGCTACGGGAAAGCCGAGACAAGGGAAGAGATATTTAAGTTTGTGATCAGGTATTCCGTGAGTGATCATATAAAGAAGCTGGCAAAGGAATGTGACAAAAGCTTTGAAGAGGTAAAGAAGGACTATGCCCGGGCAACGGAAAATTGCGATATCCCCATTACGCTTATAAAGGGGGCGAAGGAGATCCTTAGGGAAGTGAAGGAAAGAGGATATGAGAACTTCGTATACACCCACAAGGGCGCTACAACGAGAGCTGTGCTTACGGAACTGGGGATCATAGACTGTTTTTCGGATATGGTGACGAGTCTGGAGGGATTTCCCAGGAAGCCTTCTCCGGAAGGGCTGGAGTATCTGGTAGCTAAGTGGAAGCTGGATAAAGAAAATACATTTTATGTGGGTGACAGGAATCTGGATATGGAATGCGCAAGGAATGCCGGGGTGAAGGGGGTATTCTTCCTGCCGGCGGACAGCGTGGCGGAGTCTGAAGGATATGAATATACCGCTATTAAAGAATTAAGCGAATTGAAGCGCTTGTTTTAAACCAATGGGGATAAAACCGGACTTAAGAGCAACGTTCTGCCGGGATACGCAGGTGAAAGGAAAGACTTAAATGTCGGATGTGATCGAGAAAAACAGGCGCTTTTACGATAAGTATGTGGCGGGCATGATACATGAGAGATTTGGGGAGTATGAAGATCGGATAGCGGTGGGTATAGCAGGAGAAGGCTCCGACTGCTTCGGATACGACGACGAGATCTCAAGGGACCATGATTTTGGGACCGGGGTTTGCCTATGGGTAGAGGATGAGGACATGGAGAAGTTTGGCTACAGGCTGTCTATCGCTTATAATCAGCTGGTGGACAGTGTGGAGCGTTCCAATTACACGGAGCGTTTAAGAGAACGCAGAGGTGTGATGACCATTCATAACTTTTATTCAAACATCCTTCATGTGGATTGTGATACGAAGAATTGCAAAATGACGGAGGAGGACTGGTATCGCCTGGACCATACCTGCCTTAAGACTGCCACCAACGGCGAGATCTTTAAGGATGATCTTGGTGCTTTTACAGCTTTCAGGAATTATCTCTTAGGGTACTATCCGGACAGGGTATGGAAGACCAGGATAGCAGAGCAGCTTCATAACTACGCCTCAGCCTTTCAGGTGAACTACGCTCGGTGCATGACCAGACGGGACATGGTTGCGGCTGAGCTTTGCAAGGCAAAGGGTATCGAAGCGGCCATGGAACTGTTTTTCCTTGTGAAGCGGGAATATGCTCCCTATTACAAATGGACCTACAGAGCCCTTTCAAAGGCAGATGAGGAAGGCATATTATCCGCCAAGATAAAGGAACTGGCCGAAGAGCCTATCCGCCCCGAGACCTGGGAGGGCACCAAATATCTCCCCAACAGGCTGAATTATAAGGACAGGATAGTTTCGTTGTCGGAGGAGATAGCATCGGAACTGGAATTTTTGATGGCTGAAGCAGGCTTGATCAGCAGGAAGATCCGCTATCTGGAACCTCATGTGGATGAGATACTGCGGGGGATCTGAGAAAACAAGAGCAAAAAAAGAAACGTCCCCTTTGGCTCTTGACTAAAGGTAACGATAAGATATAAAATAATATTGGAATGATCTGACGCCAAGGGTACGTCCCGAGGAGCAAGACATGAAATTACAGTATAGGTGAATTCTATGCCCATGTTCGGATTATCCGCGCATGGGTATTTTTTATTTCAGAGGTGTTTATGCTTAAGCATGTAATGGAAAAAGAGCCTGTAAGAACAGGCAGTATGAAGATCAGCGAGGCGGCTTATCCCCAGCCCTTTTACATGGGACTTGAGTACTCCACTCCCGCAAGAGGCATGTGGAACATCGCCCAGACCGGCTTTTTGATGCCGGAGACCCACCAGATCTTCGTCTGCGCCTACGGCTGTGCCAGAGGCGTGGTGCTTACTGCGGCGGAAATGAACGCCCTGGACCGTTATTCGGCCATCGCCATCCGCGAGAACGACATAATAAACGGAACCATTGAGGAGCTGATGGTGAACGGGGTTACGGACATTCTTAACAAGCTTTCCTACAAGCCTAAGTGTGTGCAGATCTTCATCACCTGCCAGCATTTCTTTTTAAGCTACGATCACAACAATGTCTTTCAAAGGATCAAAAAAGCTCATCCGGGCATAGTTTTTCTCGACTGCTATATGATACCGGCCATGCGAAAAAGCGGGATCTCGCCGGATCAAAGGATGAGAAGGCAGATGACCAGAGTATGGACGGAGAGGACAAGATGTGATGAAAAGAAATTGAACATCATAGGCTCTAACTTAAGGCTTTCGGAAACCTGTGAGCTCAGAGGCTGGCTTAAGGAAAACGGCTGGGAGGTAAAGAGCATACATGACTGCAGCACCTTTAAGGAATATGTGGATATGGAAAATGCGGCCCTTAATCTCTACTATGAGCCGGTGGTGACGGCAGAGATGAAGGACCTTAAGGAAAGGCTGGATATGGACAGCTTTTACTTCTCCAACAGTTTTGACTTTGATGAGATAGATGCGGAATATGAAAAGCTGGCAGAGAGGCTGGGCGTTCCTAAACCTGATTTTTCAAAAAATCGAGAGATAGCGGAAGATATCCTGACAAATGTTAAAGAAATCCTGGGAGATGTTCCGGTGGCGGTGGATTACACCCTGACTACACGCATCTTCTCCTTCGCAAAAATGCTTCTGGATCACGGGATCAATGTGAGATACATCTGCACCGATCTGGTGCAGCCGGATGATAAGGCGGTATTTGAAGAGTTACAAAAAGAGCATCCGGACATAGAACTTCTGGCTACCAACCAACCGGAGAGCAGGTTCTTTGCGGGGATCCATGAGAGAGAAGAAAAGACGGAAAACAACAAGGTGCTGGCGGTGGGACAAAAGGCAGCCTACTTCTTTGCTACCGATCATTTTGTAAATATAGCCGAAGGCGGAGGATTCCTGGGATATGACGGCATCATAAATCTGGGAGAGCTCATGATCGACGGTTTTCTAAATAAAAAGGACAGGAGAAAGCTGATCCGCATCAAGGGATTCGGCTGTGAGAGCTGTATATGAAGCAGACCTTTGCGCTTATAAGTACATACTCATCCGATGAATTCGGTATATGCTCCGCTCTTTACGAGCTGGGAGGGATGGTGGTGATCCACGATGCTTCGGGATGTAATTCCACTTATACCACTCACGATGAGCCCCGTTGGTACGATATGGACAGCATGATCTACATCTCCGCACTTTCAAGAAATGAGACCATCCTGGGACGGGACAGTAAGCTTATTGAAGATATTTTGGACGCTGCGAAAAAATATGCCCCGAAGTTTATTGCAATCGTTGGGGCGCCTGTGCCCTACATGATAGGAACAGACTACAAGGCTCTGGCAAAGCTCGTTGAAGATGAGACGGGTATACCTTCCTTCGGCTTTGATTCCAATGGGATGCAATATTACACCAGAGGAATGAAGGATGCCTTTAAGGCGATCACGGAAAGATTTGCGGTAAAGCGGGAAGCGGGAGAAAAAGCCGACAGACCCATAAAGGTGAATCTTCTTGGTGTGACACCTCTGGACTTCGGAATGACGGGTGCTGCGGAGAGCTTAAAAGAGTGGCTTAAGAGCCGGGGCATGGAATGCAATATGTGCATGGCCATGGGCTGCAGTCTTTCGGACATAGAAAAAGCGGGCGATGCAGATATCAGCCTTGTTTTGTCCTACGGAGGTTCCGGAGCGGCCAGGGTACTTAAGGAAAGGTTCGGGATACCCTATGTCTACGGCGTTCCCGTGGACGGAAGTTCTATAGCGGCTAAGATCCGGGAGAAAGGCAAAGCCCGGGGCGATATCGTCCTTATAGGAGAGCAGATCTTAAGCCTCAGCCTGGCGGAAGCCCTTAAGGCGGAAGGTATTTCGGTGAGGGTGCTCTGCAGTCTGGACCGGGTGAGAGATGTTAAGGTAAATGCGGAAGAGATCCTTTTTACATATACACCGGAAGAGGATGATGTGATAAGAGAAGCAGCAAAAGCAGATCTGGTCATTGCCGATCCTCTTTACGAAGCAGTTACCGGCAAAGAAAAACTGATCACACTTCCTCACATGGCATTTTCCGGGAGAATGTTCGAAAGTGATATCCCTGACCTTATAGGGCGGGGAGATAATGTGTATACAAGGATAATAAATGAATTAAAGAATCGAGGAGTCACATGTTAAAGATTGCGGTATACGGTAAAGGCGGAATAGGAAAGTCCACCACAACATCAAACCTGGCAGCTGCCTTTGCAAAGCTGGGTAAAAAAGTCATACAGATAGGCTGCGACCCTAAGGCGGATTCCACCATGAACCTGCTCAAAGGAACTCCCGTATCCCCGGTAATGCACTATTACAGGGATCATGACAGGGAGCCGGAAAGCCTGGAGGAGATCTCCAAAGAGGGTTACGGCGGTATATTGTGCATAGAGACCGGCGGCCCCACACCCGGTCTCGGCTGTGCGGGAAGAGGTATCATCACCACTTTTACGCTGCTTGAGGATCTGGAGCTCTTCGAGACCTTTAAGCCCGACGTGGTGCTCTATGACGTGCTGGGAGACGTAGTGTGCGGAGGTTTTGCCGCTCCCATACGAGAAGGCTATGCGGAAAAAGTGCTGATAGTGACCTCAGGAGAAAAGATGGCATTATATGCGGCAGGAAATATATGCTCTGCGGTTAAAAACTTTGAAGACAGAGGATATGCCAAGGTGAGAGGGCTTATCCTTAACAGGAGAAATATAGATAATGAACTTGAAAAGGTGCAGGCTTTTGCGGATGAGAGAGGGCTGGAGATCGTTGCGGACATTCCCAGATGTCAGGATATAAATGATTATGAGGACAAGGGAATGACAGTCATAGAGGGTGATCCGGATCTTCCCATAAGCCACATTTATCTGGATCTTGCAAAGAAACTATTGATCGAAGACGGTCAGGAAGTAAAGGAAGTATAGATGGAACCATTCGGAATGACGGCAGCAGAGCTGGCGGAAAAAGGAAAAAACAATATACCCGATGAATTTCAGTCGAAGGAGCATTTGATCTACAGTTCCCCTGCCACCCTTTCATTCAACTCTCCCGGAGCACAGGGCTTCGGAGTCAAGAGAGCTGGGCTTGCGGTACCGGGCTCTGTGATGCTTCTGGTGGCACCGGGCTGCTGCGGCAGAAATACAGCCATCTCCTCTGTCCCGGGACAGTACAGAGACCGTTTTTTCTTCCTGCTTCAGGACGAAACGGATATAGTGACGGGAAGACATCTTCCGAAGATAAAAAAAGCGGTTAAGGAAGTGGTGGATTTTCTTGATACCAAACCTTCCGTTGTAATGATCTGTATCACCTGCGTTGATGCTCTTCTGGGAACGGATATGGAAAGGGTCTGCAGAGAAGCGGCGGAATATGCGAAAGTACCCGTTAAGGCCTGCTATATGTATGCCCTTACAAGAGAAGGCAGGATGCCTCCCATGACGGCAGTGAGGAAAACGGTTTATTCCTTACTGGAACCCGCTGAGAAGGATCCTCTGGCAGTGAATCTTCTTGGTGAATTTGCAACCTTCGATCCCGACAGCGAGCTTTTCGATATCCTTAAAGGCATAGGTATAGAGAACATCCGGCAGTTGGCGGGATGTGAGGATTTTGAAGAATATAAAAAAATGGCGGAGGCCAATTTTAATATCATTTTAAATCCCGAATGCAGAAGTGCTGCGGATGAAATGAATAAAAAGCTGGGAATACCTGCGATCGAACTCACCAGGCTTTATCAGACAGACAGGGTTAAGAAGCAATATGCCTTGTTTGCGGAGGCTTTGGGGGTGGAAATAGATACGGCCCGATATGAGGAAGAGGCGAGTGCGGCGGTGGACAGGCTTAAGGAAGCCTACCCCGATCTCACTTTTTCCGTAGGCGAATGGCTTAACGGAGATGCTTTTGAGATTTCTCTTTCTCTTTTGGGATACGGATTTAAGGTGAGCGAGATCTTCGGAACCATTACAAACGAAAACTTTGTCTATATTAAGGCCATCGCAAAGCTTTCACCCGATACGATGATCTATTCCAATCTTTCACCCACCATGCTGAACTACGGTATCGGCACGAAAAAAAGCGACTTTACTTTAGGGAAGGATGCGGCATACTACCATCCCGGATGCCCGGGGCTGGACTGGAATGAGGAAAACAAGCCCTTCGGTTTTTCAGGCATAAAGAAGCTTTTTAACAGGATAAAAGAAGTGATGGATACCTCAAAGATTCAGGAAAACGGGGAGGTAGTACAATGAAAGGATTACTTAAATATCTGTCTCCCTTTGCCCCGGATCAGTCAGGAGCCCAGGCGGTGTTTTATGACCTGGGAGGCATCATCGTGATCAGCGATGCGGGAGGCTGTACGGGAAACATATGCGGTTTCGACGAGCCCAGGTGGTTTGGACAGAAGAGCAGGATCTTTTCCGCAGGGCTTCGTGATATGGATGCCATTTTGGGCCGGGATGACAAGCTGGTGGAAAAGCTTAAAAAGACTCTTTCTCAGGTGGGAGGAAATTTTGCGGCCATAATCGGAACTCCTGTTCCGGCAGTTACGGCTACGGATTATAGGGCTTTAAAAAGTCTGGCTTCAAAGAAAACCGGGATGACCATATTGGCAGTGGAATGTAAGGGTACAGCCCTCTATGATGAGGGAGCGGAAAGCGCCTGGATGGAGCTGTTTGAAACCTTCACAAAAGACTGTGAGGAGGAAAAAAAAGACTCGGTGGGTATCATAGGAATGACACCTCTGGATCTGAGTCTCACAAAAGCAGATACTTTTATTGAAAAGATAAGAGAAAAAGAAAAGGCAGAGGAAGTGTTGCCCTATGGAATGGGAGCGGGACTTAAGGAAATAGAAAAGGCAGGAGCTGTAAGCAGGAACCTGGTGGTATCTCCCGGAGGATTAAGGGCTGCGAGATATCTTAAATCCAGATTTAACACTCCTTACAGCATGGTTTTTCCCTTCTTTAAGGATAAGGAAAAGGAAGATTTTCTTACAGCTGCAGGAAAGAAAGTGCTGGTAATACATCAGCAGGCTGCGGCAAACGAGATAAGAGACATGCTGGAAAAGGCGGATGAGGAAAGCAGGGTTACATGCGCTACCTGGTTTAAACTTGATAAGGAATTTGCCCGCTCACAGGATCTTCGTTTTGAGACGGAAGATAAGTTCAGGGATCATGTGTTAAATAACGATTATGATGTGATCATCGGAGATCCCCTGTTTAAGAGATGTATAAAAGAATTTAACGGAAGATATATTGATGCCGTGCACTATGCGGTATCCGGATATGACGGAGAATAGAATGGACAGGATCATAAGGATATACGGGATCGTACAGGGAGTAGGCTTCAGACCCTTTGTGAGCCGTCTGGCCCGGGACTTAAAAGTCAGGGGCAGTGTGGCAAATAAAGGATCTTACGTTGAAGTGCTTGCCAGGGGTGACGAAGCTGTCCTTGAGCGTCTCGAAAGAAGGATAAAGAGTGAAGCGCCGGAAAGATCCACCATCCTTAAACTGGATTCAAAGCCCTATAAGGGTAACGGACTTCATGATTTCCCGGAGGATGCTCCTTATACAGAAGACAGTTTCATCATAAAGGAAAGCGAAAAAGAAGCGGGGGATATATTTGTTTCCCCGGACATCGCCACCTGCGATAAATGCGCAAAGGAGCTTTACGACCCCAATAACAGAAGATATATGCACCCCTTCATCAATTGCACTGCCTGCGGGCCCAGAGTCACTATCCTGGATGCCATGCCCTATGACAGAGTGAGGACCAGCATGGGGGAGTTCCCCATGTGCCCGGATTGCGAAAAGGAATATACCGATCCCGCAACAAGGAGATACGATGCACAGCCCGTTTGCTGTAATGACTGCGGGCCCAAGGTGTATATTGTTGGTTCCGAAGCGGAAAATTCCGAAGCCATCACCCTTGCAAGGCATTCCATAAAAGAAGGCAAGATCATCGCGATCAAGGGCATAGGCGGATTTCATCTCTGCTGTGATGCTAAGAACGAAGAGGCGGTGGCAACTTTAAGAATAAGAAAGAACAGACCTGTAAAGCCCTTCGCCGTAATGATGAGGGATATGGAGACGGTAAGAAAACATTGCGAAGTTTCGCCTCTTCAGGAGGAGATACTTACAGGTCATCAAAAGCCCATCCTGCTGCTTAAGAAGAAAAAGGACAGCACTCTGGCTGCGTCCGTGGCTCCGGGTAATCCCTGTATAGGTGTCATGTTACCCTATGCACCGGTACAGATGCTCTTATTTAAATATAACGACAGCTTTGATATAGGGACCGACTGTTTCGTGATGACCAGCGGTAATGTGTCCGGAGCGCCCATATGCAGAGACGACGGGGACGCTGTTAAGGAGATAGGCGATTATGTGGATCTGATCCTTTCCCATAACAGAAAGATCCGTTTAAGATGTGATGACTCCGTCATGGATTTCTATAACGACGAGCCTTATATGATAAGGCGATCCAGAGGATATGCACCTCTTCCCGTGATGATGAGCGAACCCTTTAAGGGAACTGTGCTTGCCATAGGAGGAGAACTTAAGAATACCTTTTGCATAGCGAAAGATACCCTTTTTTATCCTTCTCCCTATGTGGGAGATATGGAGGATGTAAGGACAGTGAAGGCTTTAAGAGAGTCTGTGGTCCGTATGGAAACCCTGCTTGAAGCAAAGCATAGAATAGTTGCCTGTGATCTTCATCCGAGGTATAACACCACCGCAGTGGCGGAAGAGTTTGAGGGTGAGATCTTCAGGGTCCAGCATCACTATGCCCACGTGCTTTCCTGTATGGCGGAAAACGATCTGCCGACGGATAAAAAGGTGCTGGGAGTTTCCTTTGACGGAACGGGCTATGGCACCGACGGTACCATCTGGGGCGGTGAGTTTTTGATAAGCGACTATGACGGTTTTACAAGGGCAGGAAACATAAAACCCTTTAAGCAGCCCGGAGGAGATGCATCCTCAAAGGAAGGCTGGAGGAATGCGGTTTCCATGCTCTGTATGATATACGGAGAAGAAGAGGGCTTAAAGATATCCGAAAAGCTTGGACTTGATGCGTTTCCTGCCTTTAAGGCCATTCCCGGAATGCTTAGGACCGGGATCAATACAGTGATCTCCACCAGCGCGGGAAGACTCTTCGATGCGGTCAGCGCGCTGCTTTCCATAAAGCTTTTTTCCACCTTTGAAGGGGAGGCGGCTACTTCTCTGGAGGTTAAGGCGGAAGAATATGAAGACAGATGCCTGGCAGAGGGATCCGATCCCGAGCTCGAGGCAGAAAAGCTTTTGAACCCCCTTATCTTTAAAGAAGAGGAAGAGGAGGACAGGTACATCATCCGTACCGATCTTTTGTTTCATGATCTGTGTGAGTCTGTGCTTAAGGGCGAAGATAAGAGGAAGCTTGCTTTTACCTTTCATGTGGGCCTGGCAGAACAGACAGCGCATTTATGTAATAGGATCATCACCGAAAGAAGTGAAGGATCCAAGACCCTCGGAAGTTCCTTGACCGGAGTTGCTCTTACGGGGGGAGTTTATCAGAACAGGCTGCTTTTAAGACTTACGGAAAAGCGGCTTAAAAATAGAGGTTTAACAGTTTACAGACACAGGCTGATCCCTCCCAACGACGGAGGTATATGCCTGGGGCAGGCAGTTGCTGCCATGAGATATTTAAACAAAAAGGAGGCAGATTTATGTGTGTAGGACTTGCGGCTAAAGTAGTCGGACTTAAAGACGGTGTTGCTCTTGTGGATGCATCCGGAGCAAAGAGAGAGATTTCAGTGGAACTTGTGGAGGATCTCATGCCCGGAGATTATGTAATGGTACATGCGGGCATGGCTATCGCCAAGATCAAGAAAGAGGCAAAAGATGAAACATTACAGCATTGAAGAGGCAAAGGAGATCATTACGGGATATAAAGGCCCTCACATCCGCATTATGGAAGTCTGTGGTACTCATACCCATGAGATCTTTAAATTGGGCATACGTTCCCTCCTCCCGGAGAACATCGACCTGATCTCCGGACCGGGCTGTCCCGTTTGTGTTACTCCTGTGGGATACATTGATGAAGCTGTTATGCTGGCATTGGAAAAAAATGCGATCATATGTACCTTCGGCGATCTGATCCGTGTACCCGGTACCAAAATGAGCCTTGCGGATGCCCGCAGACAGGGCGGAGACATCAGGATGGTCTATTCACCCATGGATGCTCTGGATCTGGCAAAGGAAAATCCGGACCGTGAAGTGGTGTTTTTGGCAGTGGGCTTTGAAACCACCACGCCTGTTACCTGCCTTTCCGTAAAGCATGCAATAAGAGAAGGAGTAAAGAACTATTCCATCCTTACCGCCAATAAGACCATGCCCAATGCCTATATGGCTCTTAAAGACAGTGCGGACGCGTTTCTGTATCCCGGACATGTTAATGCCATCACGGGAGAGGCGATCTGCCGGGAAATGCTGGAAAAGTACGGAGTTTCCGGGGTTATCGCAGGCTTTACTCCGGAGGAACTGATGGATGCCATAGCGGTCATCATCGTAGGTCTTGAATCCGGTAAGCCTTTCTTTGAAAACTGCTATAAGAGAGTGGTAAGAGAAGACGGTAATGTAAAGGCAATGGAAGCCATAAATGAGGTGATGGAACCCATAGACACAGAGTGGAGAGGGCTGGGTATCATTCCCAAATCGGGACTTAAGCTCAGAGAGGATTTCGCAGCCTATGATGCACGTAAGAAGTTTGAACTTCCGGACATTAAGGGGGTTCCCAATCCTGCCTGCAGGTGCGGAGATGTCCTTCAGGGTAAATGTAAGCCTTCGGACTGCAAAGTCTTCGGTAAAGGCTGCACGCCCCAGCATCCCGTGGGAGCCTGTATGGTTTCCGATGAAGGAGCATGTTCGGCTTATTATCAATACGGCGGTGCATTTTAAACACAGATTTGGAGGATATCATGGAAAATGAAGTAGTAACCCTCGCCCATGGTGCGGGTGGTAAACAAACATCTGAACTTATAAAAAAGGTTTTTGCAAAGCACTTTTCAAACCCGGAATTTACAGCAGACGACGCGGCGGTGCTTTCTGTGGGAGACGGGCAGATCGCCATGTCCACCGACGGATTTATAGTTTCTCCCTTTGAATTTAAGGGCGGAAACATAGGAAAGCTCTCCATCTGCGGAACGGTGAATGACCTGGCATGTATGGGAGCAAAGCCCGAATATCTGACCTGTGCCTTTGTTATAGAAGAGGGTTTCCCTTTGGCAAAGCTGGAAGAGATCGCAACCGCAATGGAAGAAACGGCGGCTAAGGTGGGCGTAAAAATAGTTGCGGGAGATACTAAGGTGGCAGGAAAGGGTCAAGTGGATAAGGTCTTCATTACCACAACGGGTGTGGGAAGACTGACTCCGGGAGTAAAGACCTCAGGGGCCTTTGCAAAGCCCGGAGATTGCGTTATCGTGACCGGAGACATCGGCCGTCACGGCTGTACTATTTTACTTGCAAGAGAGAATCTGGGTATCGATGCGGATGTGACCAGTGATTGTGCACCCCTTTGGGATGCGGTTAAGGCCATGACCGATGCCACTCATGACATACACGTTATCCGCGATGCAACAAGAGGCGGCGTGGGTACTGTGCTCTATGAGATCGCTGCCGAGAGCAATGTGGGTGTGACCCTGGATTCCGATAAGATCCCCGTGGAGGGCGCTGTGTCCGGAGTCTGCGGTATGCTGGGACTTGATCCTCTCTATCTTGCAAATGAGGGTACCATGGTGGTCATTGCCCCCGAGTCTGAAAAAGACAGGATCCTTGAGGCTTTAAGAACCATAGATCACACAAAGAAAGCAGCCGTAATAGGAAGGATCACGGATGAGATGCCGGGAAGAGTGGTGCTTACCACTAAGATCGGAACAAGGTCCATGCTGCCCGAACCCGGCGGCGAGCTCCTTCCCAGGATATGTTAAAAGGTCTTTTATTCCCTTTTCTTATCCCATTGATAAAATATTACAATTATCCCGAGCCTTGTGTTTGGGATTTTTTTGAAATATACTGAAAAATGACAGAGGTTCTCTCTGCCTTCTTGTTTAATTTCACTTGGGATAAGAAAAGGAGTCAATATGAGCGAAAAAGTACAAAAATCCGGCGGATGGCGCAATAACAAATGGGTTAGGGCAGCAATCCCCGCACTTTTGCTTCACTGCAGTATCGGAACGGTTTATTGCTGGTCTTTGTTCAGCCAGGAGGTAGCGGACTACATCGGCTTTTCAAAAGGAGCCATAGAATGGGCCTTTTCCTTCGCCATCTTTTTTCTTGGCATGAGCGCCGCTTTCCTGGGCAACATGGTTGAAAAGGATATTCACAAGTCTTCACTTATTTCAACTATTTGTTTTTCCGTGGGTATGGCACTTACGGGACTTTTCATCTACTACGGCGGTCAGCACAGGGGCAGTGTGCTTGCTCTTATCGGCATATATTTAAGCTACGGATTTATCATGGGCATAGGCTTAGGTACAGGCTATCTTTCCCCGGTAAAGACCTTGATGCTCTGGTTCAAGGATCATAAGGGCCTGGCTACGGGGCTTGCGGTTGCGGGTTTCGGTGCAGCCAAGGCCATTGCATCTCCCATTATGACTTCCATGCTGAACGGCCTCGGAGAGGGCGGCATCTGGAAGATGTTCGTTATACTTGCGGGTGTTTACTTTGTGATGATGCTCCTGGGCTCACTTCTTCTTAAGAAGCCCGACGGCTGGTACGAGCCTCAGGGCAAGGGCGAAAAGCCAAGCATCATTCAGGTTATAAAGACCAGGCCCATTTCAAATTACATAGGCATCTGGTTCATGTTCTATATTAACATAACCTGCGGTCTTGCACTCATCTCTCAGGAAAAGATGATCTTTAAATGCATAGGTTTTGCCGCATCTGTGGGAGTCCTCTCCACCATTTCCGCCGTATTTAATGCAGGCGGACGTATCGGTTTCTCTTCCTGGGCAGATAAGATGAAGGACAGAAATACCATATATAAGATGATCTTCATCCTTTCCGGTGGCTTTACCCTTATTGCCATTCTTACACAGGGTATTCTTAAAGGTAATGACTATATAGTTCTTGCTATTCTTGTACTTGTTCTGGTATATATAGTAAATGCAGGATACGGCGGAGGCTTTTCCAATGTGCCCACCCTTCTTTCCGACCACTACGGTATGGGAAGTATCTCGGCCATTCACGGCATCACCCTTTCTGCCTGGGCTTTTGCGGGACTCACGGGAAATCAGGCGGCAGCTTTTATCGTAAAGCATTTCGGTAAGGAAGAGACAGTAACTTACCTTGAAAAGGGTGTGGAGCATACGGTAACGGTCAACCCCACAGGCTATCACAATGTTTTGATCTTTACGATCGTATTGTATGTTCTGGCTATGCTTGCCTGCCTGATATTGGTAAAACCCACAAAGAAAAAGGCTGAATGATAAGAAAGGCCGTTTATGAAGATCGACATAAAGCAGATAAAAGAAGGAGAGGACAGCGTAACAGTCCGTTACAGGGAACTCACTTCTCCCATAAACAGGATAATAAACATACTCCGGGATGAAGGTAAAAAGTTTTGGGGTAAAAAGGGCAGCGAAAGCATATGCATTGGCTGCGAGGATATCCTTTATCTGGAATCCGTGGATGATAAGGTGTTTGCTTATACCGTTCAGGATGTTATTAAACTGGAGGGTTCATTAAACTCTTTTATGATGGATGCGGACAGCGAGATCTTTTTCAGATGCAGTAAATCCATGGTAATAAACGTGAACAGGGTGAATTCCCTTAAGAGCCTGTCTTCCAACAGGATAGATGCGGTGATGGAAGGCGGAGAGCATATCATAATCTCAAGAAGATATGCGGCGGAATTCAGGAAGCTTTTGCGAGGTGACCGTGATGAAGGATAAGAAAAAAGTTTCTATATGGGAAAGATACCTGACCAATGAGATAGGTATAGAATTCAAGTCATGCCTTTATTTCTTTGCGATACTGTTCTTTTATTGTGTTTACAGGATCATAAACGGCAGTTTTGAAGCGAGCATCCTTCATATGCTGGAGATGATACTCACCTGCTACATTATCGGTTATATCCAGGTGTACCTCCTTTGGAATTTTGACGAGGCAGATAAGCTTGGGATCAAAGAGGTCGGCGGAATGCTTATATGCACCGCTGTTTACAGCCTCGTTTCCTACTTTTGTAAATGGTTTGACGGGCGGATCATACCCACATTGATATTGGCGGCTTATATCCTGGTCTGCTATATCTGTGTGTTTATAATATACAGATCCAAACGCAGGATAGATGATAAAAAACTTAACGAAGAACTCAGACTTTTCCAGACAAAGCACAAAAAAAGTGAACCTTAGAGGCTTAATAGTGCATCTTACGGGAGCAGATATTGCTCCCGTTTTTATTTCTGGTATAAATAAAGCAGTAAGTTAAATTAAAAAAAAGGAGAAATATATGGAGCACGTTATCGAGATCAGCCATTTAACAAAAAATTACGGTAAGAACAGAGGAGTGGAGGATGTGTCTTTGACAGTGGACAAAGGAGACATCTTCGGATTCCTGGGTCCCAACGGAGCCGGAAAATCCACTACGATAAGGTCGATGCTGGGCTTCCTTAAGTTTGGAGCAGGGAAGATACGGATACTTGGAATGGACAGCGTAAAGTATCACGAAGAGATCCTTAAAAATGTGGGATATATGCCTTCCGAAGCCTGGTTTTACATGAATATGAAAGTGGGAGAGGTTATCGCGTATGCTGCGGATGTAAGACAAAAGGATTGCGGTGAAGAAGCTGCCATGCTCTGCGAGCGGCTTAAAGTGGATACGAAAAAGAAGATAAAGGATCTGTCTTTGGGAAACAGAAAGAAAGTAAGTATTGTCTGTGCCATGCAGCATAAGCCCCAACTCTTTGTTTTTGATGAACCCACCAGTGGTCTGGATCCTCTTATGCAGAAGGTGTTTTTCGAATTGATAGAGGATTATGTGAAAAAAGGAGCCACCTGCCTTCTTTCCACCCACGTTTTGGCGGAGGTGAACAAGTATTGCAGACATGCGGCCATAATGCGGGAGGGCAGGCTTACTATGCTGGAGTCTCCAAAGATAGATGACGAAGAGTTTTTAAGATTTTATATGTAAGGATCGATCAAACGGAGGAAAACTATGAGAGCAATATTTTTAAATGAGATAAAACTTAACCTTAAGAGCTTTTTGATCTGGAGCCTGGCAGTGGGCGGACTTGGATTCTTTTGCGTTCTCCTTTACAGCAGCATGGAAGGCGAGATGCAGCAGATGGCCGACGCCTTTTCAAATATGGGAGCCTTTTCCGATGCTTTCGGAATGAGCACCTTAAGCATATCCACCCTGACCGGTTACTTTGCCACAGAGGTCGGCGCGGTTCACGGCCTTGGCGGCGGAATGTTTGCCGCCATCCTGGCTATAGGCATTCTTTCCAAGGAAGAAGAGATACATACGGGTGAATTCCTTTTCTCCCTGCCGGTTTCAAGAACCGGGGTGATGGCCGCTAAGGGACTGTTTCTGATACTTTCGCTTATAGGTTTTACGGTACTTTGCGGTTTTTTATATGCACTGGGCTTTGTTATTCTCGAAGAAAGTATCCCGGCAGCGGATCTTCTAAAATACATGGCTTTGCAGCTACTTATGGACTTTGAGATCGCAGGCATATGTTTTCTCGTCTCTTCATTTTCCGGGAAAAACCGTATGGGAATGGGAATAGCTCTGACCATGATATTGTATTTCTTTGACGTGATCGGAAGAGTGGTACCGGATCTGAAGGGATCGGTAATAATAGGCCCTTATTCTTATTCCAATGCATCGGAGATCTTTTCGGGAGAAGAAATAAAGATCGCCGCGATAGGGATCGCGGCGACAGTGACTGTAATATGCATAGCATCTTCATTTATCATCTATAACAGAAGAGACCTGGTCAGTTAGTGGTTTCTTCTTTTCACGGAGTATGAGCAGCATGGGGATATAATCGATCAAAAGGAGAGGAAGGAAGAAGTAAACTGCATATACTCCCAGCAACAGGTACTCCTTTGTTCCGGAAAAAGCCAGGAGGTAGGCGCAACTGCCTGCAAGCAAAAGGAAAAACTCACATCCCAAATGGATATAAAGATTTTTCTTGCCGTAAGTCCATCTGTAGGTCAGGAAGAGCTCAAGACCTATGACCAGGGCCAGAACGGGCAGGGTCCAGGAGGTATTATTGTGCTTTAATACAAGTACTATAAATTTTGAAGCCAGCATCCGATAGGTCAGTACGACCGATGCTATGACCAGAAAAGCCATTCGGAGCTTCATCAGGTTTAATATATATTTTGCGGCTGTTTTGTTGTTTTCCATATCATTTATCTCCATTGGTATAATAGCCTACGTTTCTCATGAGCTCATGACCTTCGTCGGTTGAAATGAGAAAATCCACAAGTTTTCTGTAGATGCTGTCTGTAGGCTCGTCTTTACGGATCGCTGCATAATACTTGGTTTCAAAACGATAATATTGGTTTAATATATTTTCTTCCGAAGGATACCACCCATTTACGGACAATACTTTCAGATCTTTCATATTTGAGTACTCGGTCTTAAGGTTAAAAGAAAAAGTGTATCCTATTGAAGAAGGGGTGTTAATGTAACAGGGATTTTGAATCAGGCTTTTTGCCAGAGGGCGGGGATAGTAACTTCCGTATCCCAAAGGCGACAGGCAAAAGGGAGCATCCCCCATTAGGGACGCCTTCATTTCTTCATCACAGTAAGGAGATTCGCTGCTTTGGAAAGCCAGTATCAAACTGTCGTTTCCACCCACATCTTTCCAGTTTTCTATGTCGCCCGTATATATATCTTTGAGCTGAACAATACTTAAATCTGTCACAGGATTGTCCTTGTGAGTGATGAAAACCAGGGCTGAAGAAGAGACAGGGATAATGTCGTAGTCTTCTTCCTTCAAAAGTTTGTTCTCGGAATAAAAGAGCAGAACAGGCGGATCTTCAGAGTTTTTATTTTCTGAAATAAATTCTTGGATTGAAAGTGAAGAAGTATTAAAGATCGTTTCTCTATCCAACCTATAATAGGAATACATTTCTTTTCCCGGAGGACAAAATTGTCTGAAGATCTCTGCTACCAATGCAGCTGTTTCCGAGGTGGCTTTGATCTTTTTGATCTCTTCTTTTTCCAGGATAAACGGAACGGTAATGTCTGCCGCTTCCTTGGGTGGGGTTAATACGGTGTCCTGCCAGAGATGGGATATCACGGGACCATGGACATCTGAAGCATTTACGTCCACGATCATTCTCGGTTTTGTCAAAAGAAATCTGCACCCCATGATCACAAAACAGAGGCTTATCAGGATGATCGACAAAGCCACCGTGTTATTGGCGGAAGATCGTTTGAGATAGTAAAAACCGTCTTTTTTTTCTGTATCCGGGAGTGGTTCATTTTTCTTTTCCAATCGTAATTTGACTGCAAAAAGAGGGAAAAAGGAAAAAAACCATAGCAATAAGCCCAGAGGAAGAACGAGGAACACAGCGTATCTTAAATGGCCGAAGATCGCACAGGAACACAGTTTGTAGTAAAAGTAGCCGGGAATAAAGTTAAGGAGCAGGTGCAGTTTTATCCCTTGTTCTTTAAAAAGCCAAAGACAGGTGAGGACGGAATCCGCCAACAGTCCGATAAAAGGAAGGGCGGTAGATATGACGAGTAACGGAACGCCCGGAGCACTATTATAAGGCAGGCTGATCGAGAAAGGTATTGATTCTCTGACCATTACAAAAAAGGAATTCGGATCAATGAATATGATCATTAAGATTAAAAGGATAACATTAATAACAGCCTTGCAGATCGCCGCACGCAAGACAGTCCTGTCATTAGAAATATTTTTCATTTTTTCTCCCCCAATGTAATAAATCCAGTTAACAGTAATAACTAAAATTTTCTACATCCATATGTTAACATTTTGTTCATATTCTGACAAGTGAAATTTTGGATCAATAACGTGAGATATACCAGGTATGACAATCCTCAAGACGGTCCCTTGTATATATACCTCCCCATCTGATCTTACAGGTCTGATAATCGTAGTTTACTTCTGCCACCACCACATGATCATCATATTTTTCTATTACCATTGCCGAATGGCAGTTTTGTCTCATGGTCCCCGGGATAAACATTATGCGGAATATATCTCCCACCTTCAGATCATCGTAATTTGCAAAAGTGCGGACCTTTGCGTCTTTACCGAAGATCGAGTCGCTTAAAAGATTACTGAAGCCTCTGCACTGATCACTCACGTTTCCGTGAACATATACTCTGTCCACAACACTATTATAATGATTGCAGGTCCTCTGAGACACTCTGTGATCGCAGGGAATGTCGGTAACGCCTCCATGATTCCAGTATTTATCCGTAGGGTATTGGCTTTTAAGGATTTCAAGTTTTTCGAGTATCTCTTTTTCGGAAAGCAGGTCTTTTATTTCACCGAACCATTCTTCCATATATCCGTTATAGACAGGATCTTCGGCTCTTTCGGGAAGTCCTTCCGGCAGCTTATAATAAAAATAGTATTTGTACAGGCTTATGGTCATGGTATTTACCTGTTCATCCGTTTGCATAAAACAAACATAATTACCGTACTTTGGAGTAAAATAATCAAAGTGATACCACATACCGTCTATGCAGCACAGATTCCAGGTGTGGTTGTATTGGGGATCTTCGGAAGAAACCGTCATATGTTCTATTCCGAAGTTTTCAACAAGAGCGGCGAAAACCGCATTTTTAACGGCAGTTCCGCCGTTAAGGTCTTTCAGGCCTGCATATGCATTCTTGATTTCCTCATTAAGATCCGGTCCCTCCTGAACATTTTCAGCTGTCCACTTCCATATGGCAAGTGCCGCATCTTTGGTTTCAGATCCGGAAAGCTCAAGATTATCAAGTATCTCTTTACTCATTTTATCTATGGCAAGAAGCATGCCCTCCTCTGTCATAAGATCCGGATCAAGGTAAAGCAGAGGAGTGCAGGTGGGAGTTGAAGTTGGAGTTGAAGTGGCAGCCGGAGAGGGCGTTGCCGTGGACTTAAGGATGACGGTTGGGGTGGGGGTAAACACGGGTGCAGGAGAAACAGAGGCCGATGTTCCGCATCCGCCTGTAAGCACGGCACCTGTTAACAGTATTATAATGATAGGGATTATACCTTTCATGATCGCCTTCCCCAAACAGACATCATACTATTATTATACCAGTCATACAAAATGGTCTGTATCCTAGTACATCGGTTATTAAATAACTGGACCGAATGCTTGCCTGCTTACCCGACTGCCCGTACATGAAAGCCTCGGAGTAGCCCGCTACACCTGCGTTTTCACGCACGAGCATTCGAGCAAGCAT
>JAEEGK010011589.1_pt1 | contig 20113 bp, 19 predicted proteins | sample 8958771 | NCBI WGS metagenome assembly JAEEGK01 (sample SAMN16246547, study PRJNA631951) | gut metagenome | biome: gut microbiome; feature: rumen; material: SC-attached | host: Bos | place: Iran: Karaj | collected 2018-10
ATTCACCTTTCTCGTCCGTAAAGAACTGCCGGGCCTACGTCGATTCTTGTTGGCTGCATGCAGCGGCGACAGTCAGGAGGCAGACGACATCGCTCAGGAGGCTTTGCTCAAGGCATACACGGCATCGGCTGGTTTCGAGGACGAAAGCGGGTTTTCGCGCTGGCTTTACAGGATTGCATGCAATTGTCTGGCTGACCATCAGCGAAAGGATTCGGTTCGTGCCGGCACACTAAGCATCGAGAAGGCATACAGCATCTCGTCCGCTTCTCATTCCGACGACACCTTCGACTACCAGGAACTCTATCGCGCCATCGATGGCTTGACGCTCAGCGAACGAACCGCCGTGCTGCTCTTCTACATGGAAGACCGTCCCATCAGGGAAATCGCGACAATCATGAACACGAGCGAAGGGACGGTCAAAGCAAGCCTGTCGAGAGGAAGATCACATTTAAGGGAAAAGTTAAAAGGTTAAAAGAAGAACTATGAAAGACCAGGAACTTTACGACATATTCCATTCCTACCATCCTGAGATGAGTAGCGAAGAGGACTTCATGACCCGGCTGAACGAGCAGATGGATGCAATTGACAAGAAAAGGATTCCTTCTCTTTGGGAGAAGACAAGGCTGAGACATTTCCTTCCTTGGGCAGCAAGCATAGCGGCAGCAATTGCCGTCGGGCTGTTCCTCTTCATGCCTTCGAAAGGCAATGACCCTGGGGAAGCAGACAACTATCCTGCACAGCAAGACTATCAAACCATGCTTTCCATGACGCAATCCTTCCCCACCTTCGAAGAGACTGTGGCAGACATTGAGCAAAGCGGGCAACAACTGCAAATGGCGATTGCAGAGATGAAAGAATAAAGAAAATGTGAAGACGTCTTATACCTATCATAAACCATTAACCCCTAAACAACGAAACAATGAAACATAGCATATTCTTTCTGTCGCTCTTATGCGGCATGACAGCCTGCTGCACTCATGAGAAAGAGAACAAGCAGACAGGCGACCCGATAGAGAACCTCATATATTACCTTGACAAGCAGGGAGAACATGATGTCACAAAATGTGAACAATACGAGGGAGGCAGCATTTTGAGAAAAGCGGCATATTATTCCATCAATTACTCTAATCCAAACCTCGTTACGAAATGGCAACGCAAACACGACAACGGAAGCTATTTGGCCGCCGATTCCAGCTTACGGGCCTTCAGTTGGGGATGCTCGGGTGCTCGTCAATGCTATCACAAGGAGAGTCATGTGGCAGACAAAGACAGCGTTGTTTATGCTTTGGCATTAGACCCAATGGAAGGCGAAAGGATTGAATTGTATGGCAAGGATAGCTACCATGCACAATTCAAAGCAGCCAGAGCAGCTACCCTGACATATGAAGGGGACAGAGAACACACCTTCGTATGCGTTGAGTACATCACCCGCGAGGAAAAGGGAGAGGCAGAGCCTTATGACGAGCAACCCATCATCGACTTCATAAATAAGGAGGTCGAGCTGACAGACAGCCTGAAGACTTACGAGGTTTCCTATGAGTTTACCGCAGAAGACTATCAGAAGCGGTGGGGCAACCAGCCGTTTGTCGCAGAATCATATTACGACGAGGAGCACACGCTCTATAGCAAGAGCACAGGACATCTCTATGTCATTCCTGTTTCCAAGGCCAAGAGTATGTTCCATGAGTTACAATTCATGGCAAAGGATAAGTATATTCTGTCGCACCCCAATCAGGAGTTCCGCATCAACACAACTCCCAGAAGCGTTATTATAAGAATAAACGACCTGAAGGATTGGCCATACAAATCTAAGAATACCAATCGGCACAAGAGCCTCCACAGCTTCCTCTCGGACATGGACGGCCACTTCTACATCCTCGTTATCGACGAGACCATTGGAGCCTTCACACTTCCCGGAGAATGGTACAAAGTCCTTCGCGTCAAGGACCACAAAATCGAATACATCCCAGGTTACAAGCCGCAAGGATAAAGGAAGCGTGCCGTGTCAAGAAACACGGCACGCTTAGTTTGCAAACATGGCACGTTAAGTTTGCCAATTAAGCACGCTTAGTTTGCCATCATAACACGCGACGCCGAAGAACACAAAATAATGTGCGAAACATTTGGCTCTTTTTCATGAAATGCTTAACTTTGCATTGGCATTATATTGTTTGGCAAGTAAAGTCATAAAAGGAGTATAATAATGGTGTCGATAAAAACATTGCTGCATCAACTTCTGCGTAGTCCGCAGCGATTTCCTGTTGAAGCAGCATTAGGTGTGATGGTCTTTGTCATAACAGTATTTGACATTGAAAACATCGAATGGCTTGGTGTCAGCCTCGATATTCTTTGTCTGTATGTTCCGCTAGTCGCATTAACCTTCTGGCTTCAACGAGCAAGTCGCATAGCATACTACGCCTCTTTCTTCCTGTCCCTCTTCCTCTTGTCAATAAATATAAAGCCTTTTCTATGGACATCAGGATTCTTTTTCACCTATGTCCTTGCAGCCATTCTGCTGATTGTCGGCAGCAAGAGGATGGACAATCGCTCTTTTGTCGCTCATGCCATTCATGTGGCGACACAGATGTTCTTCGGCTTGCTCGTGGCAGGAATACTGACTTTGGCAGTTGTGGCTATTGTAGATTCCTTCCTATATATCTTTGGCATTGCTGAGCCCAATCATCATTACGAATACATCTTCTCATTTATCTGGATTGTTGTTGCTCCGCAGATATGCTGCACGCTCATTCGTCAGGACGAAGATGAAGTGGACGAGCCTGCCAAGATAATGCAGATCATTCTCAACTACATCCTTTCGCCTGCCGTCATCATCTACACCGTCATCCTTTATGTCTATTTCTTAAAGATTGTCTTCGAATGGGAACTGCCGAAAGGCGGCGTGGCTTGGATGGTGATGGGATTCATCAGCGTGGCTCTGGCCGGCAGTATGTCGCAGACGATTCTCAGCAAGCGGTACTACGACTGGTTCTACCGTCATTTCACACTCATTGCCATTCCTCCTCTTGTTCTCTATTGGATAGGTTCCATCTACCGTATCCGCCTCTACAGTTTCACTGAGGACCGGTTCTATCTCATCGTGGCAGGCGTGCTGATGACATGCTTTGTGCTGATGCTCTTCAAGGAACGCACACGCCGATACCAACTGATGGCGCTCATCTTCGGTGCTGCCATCATCCTCTTTACCTACATTCCCGGCATCTCGGCCAAAAGCATCGGGCTGAGTTGTCAGAAGCAAAGACTGGAAGATTATCTGAAAGAACTGAAGCTGACGAATGCCAAGACTGGCAAACTCTTAGAGCGAATAGACCTGAATAGCATCAGGCAAGACAGCCTGATGTGCGAGAGGTACAAGGATGTATGCAGTGTCATCAGCTATGTAAGGACAGGGATTGGAGCAGACGAGTTTAAGAAAAAGTATGGCGATTGGTCTTACGATGAATACGATTTCTCGTACGACAAGAGTATTGGCGATGTCACCAATAATTATAGATGGCATGAAAGAACGGAGCAGATAGAACTTGGAGACTACAGCACGATACTGCCGGAAGAAGACTACACATGTGCCTACAAAGATCAAACCTTTACCATAAAGAATAAAGAAGGCGAGGTCGTGTTGGTATATCCCATCAACGCCATCTTGCAGCAGGACACATCATGTATGCAGCATCCCGACAAACTCATGTCCTTTAGGAACGACTCGCTGATGGTGGTACTCGAAAGCCTTTGCATCAGAGACAACGCCATATCACTAGTTGGCGTTGATTTCTTGCTTTTCAGGAAGAGCTCTAATCTGTCAAAATGACTATTGGCGTTCAAAACAAAGAACCGACGATGACGAAGACAAGACTTTTATTCCTGATTTTGACCTTGGCAGCGATGCCTTGTCGCGCACAGTCGTGGCAATCGGTGGAGCTGAAGCGGAGCATCACACATCCGCAACCCATGACGGGCCTCGTGCTTTGGCCTGAAGAAGCACGCAACCGCAACGCCACTTACGGCAAGGGCATCCAGCTGGAGTTCTCGTATTGTCTGCCCTGCAAGGTCGTGACGGGTTGCAAGGACGACGGCACCATCCTGTACGACTGGACATGGTTCGAGAACATACTGAACGATGTATCGAGCCGCGGACATCAGCTCATCGCACGCTTTCGCTACGAATATCCGTCGAGCCGCGACGTGGACGGCAACAGAGGTACAACGGCCGTGCCTGCCTACATCAAGGCTCGCGACGACTATAACGAGACCTTCTCGGAGAACCCAGGCGGCGACGGACCGACCTATTACGCTGATTGGAGCAACAAGGAGCTGATGCGCTTCACACTCCTGTTCTACACTGATTTCGCTCGACGCTATGCTCACGACCCCCGACTGGCTTTCCTCGAGGTCGGCTTCGGGCATTGGTCGGAGTATCATATCTACGGCACAGAGTTACAATTGGGCAAGAACTTCCCCACGAAAGACTTCCAGCGCCAGTTCTTCGAGCACCTCGACACAACGATGACAGGCATTCCTTGGGCCGTTTCCGTTGATGCTGGCGACAAGAGATATTCTCCCGTCGTTGAGAACAGCACGTTGATGGCGAGAAGGTTTGGCCTGTTTGATGACTCGTTCATGCACAAGTCGCACGAGATAGGTAGCGGCAGCGGCTTCAACGAAAGGTGCTGGAACGCTATCGGAGAGGGCAAGCGCTGGCAGACAGGTGTCTGCGGTGGCGAGATAAGCTACTACTCGTCCAACGACCAGAAGAGCTTCCTCAGTCCCGACGGTCTGTACGGACGCACTTGGGAAGAGCAGGCCGCGAAGTATCACATCACCTTCATGATAGCCAATGACGCCCCGCGAGGCGGTGTCGCTACGCCTGAAAGGTTTCGCGAAGGCTCTATGGCGACGGGCTATCGCTTCGTAGTAAAAAAGTGCGAGACGGACGGCACATCCACGCGTCTGCTTGTCACCAACAAGGGCATTGCCCCACTCTATCGCGACGCTTGGTTCGCGATAGGAGATGTCCGCTCCTCTGTTACATTGCGTGGTCTGTTGCCAGGCGAAGAGCGCCTCATCGAGATAAAGGCTGTGCCGAGCGCCGACGCAAGCAATCTGAAGATTGTCAGCGACTGCATCCTGCCTGTGCAAGAGATTCAGTTCGAAGCCGACATCAGGTTATAATGTTTTACAGTTTCAATGTTTCAAACCTCATGGATGAACAACTTCAGCGCATTCGCAAGATGGAGCGGCACCTTGTCCGCGCTGCTTCTGCCTTGAAAAGACTATCTTCTGCGCTTGATAAATATGACGAGGCGAAGGCGGACATTGCAGCCCTCAGCGCCTACTATGGCAGCGACGACTGGAAGCAGGACTTTGCCGACGACGAGGCAAGCCGCTTGCCAAAGAACTTGAAGCGTGGCGTTCTCTCGGAAGACGGCATTTGGAACCTGCTCGAAGATAATAAGGAACTGCAAAAGAAGCTTCGAAACATAAAAAAGATAACACAATGAACAAGAAGGTCTTTACTTTCATCCTGCTTGCCTTCATTACGATGGCAGGAAAAGCGCAGGCACAAGCGCAAGTGCAGACGACATCTGCCCTCGTTGGCTCGTGGACGGGCAAACTCGAGGCAGGTCAGATGTCGCTGACGCTGGAGTTTCACCTTGAACAAGCCGATGGCTATGTGGCCGTCACTATGGACAGCCCCGACCAAAGCGCCAAGGGCATTCCCGTCAAGAAGGAATGCCTGACCGACGACTCGCTGGCTGTGAAGGTGGAAGCCCTCGGCCTGACGTATCAGGCACGACTGAAGGACGGTAAACTCGACGGCACGTTCACGCAGATGGGCTTCTCTGTTCCGCTTGTCATGACACGGGGAACGGACGAGGTGAAGCGGCCGCAGAACCCGCAGCCGCCGTTCCCTTACGAGACGGAAGAAGTGACGTTCCGCAACGAGAAAGACAGTGCAACGCTGGCAGGAACGCTGACTTGGCCTGTCGGCTACAGTCCGAAAGCGAAGAGGAAGCACGTCGTCGTCTTGTTCGTCACGGGCAGCGGGCAGGAGAACCGCGACGAGGAGATATACGACCACAAGCCCTTCCTCGTTATCGCCGACTATCTCGCACGCCAAGGCATCGCTTCTCTTCGATACGACGACCGCGCCACGGCAGCCTCCGTCGGCGGCAATGTGAAGGATGCAACGAGCGAGGATTTTGCAAGGGACGCTGCCGCAGGGCTTCAATACCTTCGCGACAGGAAGGCTTTCTCCAAGGTCGGCTTGATTGGCCACAGCGAAGGTGGACTCATCGGATTCATGCTCGGTGCACAAGGAAAGACCGACTTCATCGTCTCTATGGCAGGTCCTGGTGTGAAGGGCGACACACTCGCAGCGTCGCAAGTGAACCGTGCCTGGGAACTTATGGGGTTGTCAGACAAAAGAACTGCCCAGGACGTTCGTAAAGAAGAAAAGTTACAGAAGGTTCCCTGGTTCGGGTGGTTTGTAGATTACGACCCGTCGGACAACATCAGCAAGACAAGATGTCCTGTCTTCGCTCTCAACGGCGACCTCGACTGGCAGGTGATCTCTTCCTTGAACCTCCCCGCCATAGAGCGGCTCCTGCCAAAGTCGAAGAAGAATCTCATCAAGGAATACCCTGGGCTTAACCACCTCTTCCAGCACTGCACGACAGGCGCCACCACAGAGTACCGCCAGATAGAAGAAACCATCTCGCCCGAAGTGCTCAGTGACATTGCAGAATGGATAAAAGGGCTTTAATAATAGAAGAACACGATGGCAAGCAGGGCAGACTTTGTGCAGTTCGTCACGGAGCAATGTGGCGGCGCAGGCGAGATAACGGCGAGGAAGATGTTTGGCGACTACGGCATCTACTGCGACGGCAAGATATTCGGCCTCATCTGCGACGACCGCTTCTATTTGAAGCCCACCGAAGCAGTTCGGCCTTTGTTGCGAGCCGTCGAGATGCGCCCGCCATATCCGGGAGCGAAGGATTACTTCTACATCGCCGACGTGGACGACCGCGACTATCTCTCCCTGCTTGTCCGTGAGACGTGCAAGGCTTTGCCTGCTTCCAAACCCAAGAAACGCTAGCATGATGAGGGACTTTTACGATAAGATGTCGGCGGAAGAGGCTCGTGCGTTTCGTGATGCGGTGCTGAGCATCGTGGCACAAATCCCGCCAGGTCGTGTGATGACTTACGGCCTCATCGCCACTTTGGCAGGTTGGCCGAGCCATGCAAGAATGGTGGGACGAACACTTCGCTACACGCCCGGGGCAGAGTTGCTGCCTTGTCATCGCGTCGTCAATGTGGCTGGCCGAACGGCTCCCGGCTGGAAAAGACAACGTATCCTTTTGGAGGAAGAAGGCGTCGCCTTTAAGCCCAACGGCCACGTGGATATGAGCCAACACCTTTGGGAAGCAAAGTTCGGCGAATGTCAAGCAAGCAATTAAGTGAAGGACGCTTCACTTTTTTTGTGTCTTTATGTAATGTTTAGCGAAAAGACGCGTCTAACTAAGTAGAGACAAGTAACACAACATATCACTTAAAACATCAAGACTATGGATTGGATTATGATTCCCCTGAACTGCGCCATCGTGTTTGGCTGCATCTACAAAGTCGTGGAGCTCTTCGTCCACAAGCGCGAGCGGCTGATGCTCATCAGTAAAATCACGGAGCTGAAGAACATCGACTTCAAAGGCATCAGCCTATACAGCAGCGGAGGCAAGTACACGGCCCTCCGCATCGGTTGGTTGCTGACGGGCATTGGCTTTGGCTTCCTGCTCGGCTTCTGCATCAATATGTGGGCTACCTATGGCGACTACTCTTTCCGTGCCTATGAAGAATTCATGTTTCGCTATAGAGAATATGTCAGCGGCATCGTCTATGTGGCAAGCGTCTGCATTTGCGGCGGCATAGGTCTGCTTATGTCTTATCGTGCAGAGCGTAAGGCCGAACAACCCAAAGAGAAGAAAGACGAGTTCGAAGTCTAAGCGAAACTGATGGACGAGCAGCGACTGATAGCCCGCATCCTTGACGGTCACGAGAGTGATTACGGCTATTTCCTGGAGCGATACGGTGGCGAGGTGTTTGCCATCGTGTCGCGTCTGGTGCCGAACCGCGAGGATGCCGAGGAGTTGACGCAGGACGCTTTCGTCCGCGCCTACAGCCGTCTCGACTCGTTCATCGGCCGTTCTTCGTTCTCGACATGGGTTTGCCGCATCGCCTACACCACCACCGTCTCGTGGCTCAGAAAGAAGCGCGTCAAGTATCTCAGCATCGAGGACAGGCAGAGCCTGAGCGACAGGGAGGTGGACGAAGTGTTGGACGACGAGAGCAGACTCGACGAACTTCAAAGGGCCATTGCCCTCTTGAGGCCGGACGAGCAGATGCTCCTGGAACTTTACTACTTCGAGAGCCGTCCCATAGCTGACATCGCCTACATTCTCGACGTGGAGCCAGGCACCATTGCCACGCGTCTGCACCGCATCCGTCGCAAACTTTATTCGATGATTTCACGGAAGTAAATAAGGAAGTAAAAATGGGAGTAAACTCGCTACGCTTGTGGAAGTTATGTGCTACGCACAGGACAATAGCATGGAACCAAGTTGTATCGTCCTGCACGCAGTGCTTTACTTCCAGCCAGCAACGCTGGCTTAACTTCGTGTTTAACTCCATTATATAACTCCCAAAACATTAGATATTCATTGATGAAACATGGAACAACACATTGAAAGCCGAGCCCTTCGCCAAGCCCTCGCAGCAAGAGAGCGGACGAGCCTGCCGTCGAACTTCGCCTACACGACTATGAGGCGCATCCGCCTAGAACGAGAAAAAAGCGGACGGAGGCAGCGAATCGTGGCCTTCCTCACCGTCGCAAGCGTCGTCGTCCTTGGCATCGGCGGACTCATTTATATGTTCGGAGCAACCATCTGGCAGTCGATGGTCGCCATTTCGAAACGGCCCGAAGACCTCTCACTCGCCCTGCCCACGCTCTTCTGCCTCGCCTTCTTTGCCCTGCTCAACCGCTGGCTGGCCCGTCATTATGTGGGAAGAGACAAAACATAACACATGGGAACAGCCATTACGGGCAGCCTGGTCGGACAACCTGGCAAGAGAAGTTCGTTGCATATACATGTAGTTGCAATTGCACATACATGTAGTTGCAATTGCATATACATGTACGTGCAAACAACTTAACTCGCCAGGAGGAGTTCAGCGAAACACGGCGTCGAACATCTTCCTGTATGCTTCTACCTTCTTCTCAAAGGAGAGCGGATAGGCGCGGGACGATGAAGGAAGGCGCCAAAGGAGGAAGGCCTCACCCCGACCCTCTCCCGCGGGAGAGGGGGACACTTCGCCTGCATCGCCGTTGATATTCGTCGTGTTTTGCTTCACCCCTCCTTTGGAGGGGACGGGGGAGGCTGGGAGTGCAACCGAGGCGTTGACTTTCGGCACTTCTGGAATGCCGAGAGAGGCGCAGATGGTCTGCGTGGCTTTCTCTCCGGTAGTGACTATCGCCCGAAGGAAAGGCAAGCGGGCAATCAGGGCGGCAATGTCGGTGGGCTCCACAACCTCGAGAAACTTGTCGGAGGCATTGTCCTGCAGGCGACGGACGGCAGTCGAGGTGTCGAAGAAAGCGAGCCCTCTCTCCTCACAATGCCTCACAATCTCGTCCAGATTGAAGCGCTTTTCCTTCTCCAAGACGAAGTGATTCCGGTCTCCGAAGAAGACTTGTCCCTCGATTCGCCAATGGTCGTTGATGAAGTTGGGGTAATAGAAATCCATGCACCAGCGTTTTCGCTGAGGCGGAAAACTGCCGAGGAAGAGGACTTTCGCCTTCTCCGGCAGGAAGGGAATGAGCGGATGATACTCGATGCCGCCTTCGCTTCGGGCGATGTTCTCTGTGTTCAGATAAGAGGTCATTGTGATAAATCTGGCACAAAAGTACAAAGAAATTAAGAATTAAGAGTTAGGAATTAAGAAATTCTTTGTACTTTTGCAGACTTTTCCATCAGGCATCATCATGAACAAACAGCTCATATATCACCTTGTCGCCTTTCTGGTAGTAGCCATTTGGGGTTCGACGTTCGTCTGCACAAAGCTCCTGCTCTTGGCCGGACTCTCGCCTGCACATATATTTACGTTGCGCTTCATCATCGCCTATGCCGCCCTTCTGGGCATAGCAGCCTTCAAGCGTCCGTTCAGATGGTTCGCGAAGGACTGGAAGGACGAGTTGCTGATGGTGGGACTCGGGCTGACGGGAGGCTCGCTTTATTTCCTGACGGAGAATGCCGCGATGAACTACACCACGACCACCAACACGGCGCTCATCGTCTGCCTCTGTCCCCTGTTTGCGGCTTTGCTCATCTCCATGTTCTATCGCGACCAGCGCCTTCGGGGCATACAGGTAGTGGGGAGCCTGCTGGCGGCAGTCGGCGTCATCATAGTCGAGCTGAATGGCCATTTCGTGCTCCACCTCTCTCCTACCGGCGACCTGCTCGCCTTTGCCGCCTGTCTCTGCTGGGCCGGCTACAGTTTGCTGATGATTCCAGCTTGTAAGCGCTACGACACTCTGTTCATCACCCGCAAGCTCTTCTTCTATGGGCTCGTCACGATGATTCCCTACTTCTGTTTCTTCCCTGAATGGCCAGCGCTGGAGACGCTGCTGGAACCGCAGGCGATTGCAGAGTTGCTCTTCCTGGGCGCCATTGCATCCACGCTTTGCTACTATCTGTGGGGTTGGGTGATAAGAAACCTCGGCGCTATCATAGCCACAAACTACGTTTACTTCAACCCCGTTATCGCTATCCTGTGCGCTTGGATTGTACTGAGCGAGGACATCACCGTCTGGTTCCTCCTGGGAACGGCGCTCATCCTTGTCGGGATGTTCCTTGCCGATAAGAAGAAAGCTACAAAAGCAAAGTGAGAACCGCGCCCCAATGCGCTATGGCACCAAGCAGGACAAACACATGCCAAATGGCGTGATAGTGGGGCTTTTCGTCGTGGGCGAAGAAGTAAGTTCCTGCGGTATAGGCGATGCCTTCGGCAAGGAGGAGCCATAAGGTTGCCGGCTTCAAAGCCTTGATTACCGGCTCAGCAATGAAAATGATGCTCCATCCCATAATCAGATAGATGGCCAGCGAGAGTCGCGGCCACCTGCCTAAACTGGTAATCTTATATATCGCGCCGATTATCACAACCAGCCACTGGAAGGCAAACACCGTCCAGCCAAGCCATCCGCCTACTACCCCGATGAGTATCGGCGTGTAGGAACAGGCTATCATCACAAAGATGCTGATGTGGTCGCATTTGCGCAAGGCACGCTTCACCTTACCCTCTCTCACCCAATGATACACGGTGCTGCTGAGGAACATGAAGAACATACCGACAATGAAGCAGACGACTCCGAACGCCATCTGCCAGCTGACATCGGCCGCGAGCCACACCAACCAAATGCTGCTCAAAGCAAAGATGGCTCCGGCAAGGTGCGTCCAAGTGTTGCCGAGTTCAGTCTTAATGGGCCAAAAGCGCTTCGATTGCATCTTGTGTCTGACGGGTCAAATCTTCATAGGAATCGCTTTCCGAGGGCTTGATTGCCTGCAAGAACTTCACCTCGATGTGCTTCGGCCTCATGAAAGCGCTGCCACGAGGCAGGGCTTCGAAGGCTCCCTTTATGCAGACAGGCACGATAGGCACATTCAACTCCTTGGCAAGGATGGCGAAGGTCTTCTTGAAGGGAACCGTTGCGCCGTCGTGTGTGCGCGCACCCTCCGGGAAGATGATGACGCGATGACCTTCCCTGAGCACCTTCGCAAGCTTCAGGATGGAGTTCTTCAGGTTGGCGCGTTCCATCACAATCACATTGCTGATGGCTGCCATCTTGCGTCGATAATTGCTGCGGACATGCTCTTCTGTGGCATAGAAGAAGTACTCGTCGAGCCCCTTCCAAGGCAATCCAGCCAGCACCAACGGCCCGTCGGCGAAACTCTGGTGATTGGGCGCAAGGATGCAGGCACCCTTCGCTGGAATGTGCGGCTGCCCCTTAACCTTCAGGCTGTTGTAGATGCGGAAGAAGTACTTGAAGAGACGCGAGATGAATCGGTAAGCAAAACCGGATGTGGGCAAAGGCAAGTTGTCGACAGGAGCAAGGAGGAGCTGGTGCCAATCGACGTCTTCTGCCTCCATCTTGGTCTTCTCGGCAGCCACATGACGAGCCATCGCCTCAACATTTGGGAAGCCAGGCATCTCGTCGGCGCCGACAGAAGTGCCAAACGTGTTCTCGATAAATGTCTGCAGGCTTATCTTGTCAAGGGAATCGAGGGCAAGGTCGGTCTCGATATGATCTGCCGCATGCACCTTTATTCCCTTTTCGGATTCGATGAAACGCTTAAGCAAAAGGTACTCTTCAAAGTCGGGTTCGGGCTTTGCTTCATGCTCTTTGCTCCTTGTTCCTTGCTGGTCTTTCAGGATAGCGCCAAGCTTGTAGCGTTGCAGCTTCTCGAGTCGTGTACGGGGGAGCTCGCCTCTGTAAACAAGCACACTCATTATCTTCTTATATGCAGAGACGGTCATATTGTAAGGCTCGAGCACCTCGCGCTTCAATGTCACAGCCACTTCGTTGTCGGTCAACGTTGCTGCCCATGCGGGTTGGGGAACGATGATGGCCCGAAGCTTGTCCCCATCCTGCACGACCGCCGCTTCCTTCACGAGCTTATCATACTTCTCGAGCTTGTACTCAATCTCGCTGGGCTGCACATTCTTGCCGTTGCTGAGGACGATAATTTCTTTCGTGCGACCGGTAATCGTGACGCGCCCCACAGAATCAAACTGGGCGAGGTCGCCTGTATGCAACCATCCTTCGCTGTCGATGACTTGGGCAGTCTCCTCGGGTCGGTTGTAGTAGCCCTTCATCAGGTTCGGGCCTTTCACGCAAAGCTCGCCGTCCACCAGCTTGCATTCAACGCCAGGAAGAGGGAGTCCGGAGCATCCGGGAATGATGTCGCCGGGTCGGGTGAAAGCAATAATCGGGGCTGTTTCGGTCATTCCATAGCCTTCGAGCACATCGAGGCCGAGCGTCTTTAAGCCCTCACCTATCTCTTTGTCCAAAGCAGCACCGCCGCTGACGCAGTAATCGAGATGTCCGCCCATCTTCTTCCTCACGGAACGGAAGACGATACGGCTGAGCGTACGGTTCTTTGCAACACGGCAAAGCGCGAAGAGGAGGCGGGCAGCGGGCGACTCGTCGATCTTCTTCTTGATGCCCGTATAGAGCGTCTGCCACAATCGCGGCACACCAATCATGATGCCGACCTGCCCTCGCTGGAGCGTGTCCATGATGTCCGGACCTGATAATGACGGGCAGATGGCTATGCCGCCGCCCATGTAGAGCGGAGCTATAAGCGAGCCCATGAGGGGCAGAACATGGTGAAGCGGCAGAAGAACAAGCACTCGGCGCTTCTCCGTATAGATAGGAACGTCATAGGAAACGCTGTGAACATTGGCCTTCAATGCTGCGTAGCTCAGCATCACGCCCTTCGGCGAGCCCGTGGTTCCCGAGGTATAGATGATGAGAGCCGTATCGTCGTTGTCGGGTTCGCTGAGCGCCGTCCACGGAAGGATTGAGGTAGCAGGCTCGCCTTCAAGCGACAGCCTTTCGTAATCGTCGATGACAAAGACGCTCATCTCCACCTTTGCCTCCTTGATGGCCTCTTTGAGAACGCCTTCCCTCTCCTTCGAGACCCATGCGGCTTCCGGCTTGCAGTCGCTCAGGATGTAGGCCACATCGCTTACCGTGCTTGAGGCATCAATGGGAACCACAATGCCTTCGTTCAGCCAGACCGAGAAGAAACTGTATGCCCAGCCTTCGCGGTTCTCGCTGAAGACAACGGTCTTCGTCAGTTTTCCCTTCGGCGTCTTTCTTGCAAACTGAGCAACTCGCCGCAGCAATTCGCTGTAGGTCACATCATGTTCCTTGGTGATGATGGCAATCTTGTTCAGGTCTATCATGCGATTTACGATTTGACGATTAACAATATCGGATGTTTCTAATTAGCAAGTCTCCTGACGGTTTGCTTCAGGATATGGAAAGCAGGAGCCGCCATATCGCCATGACTGTAGCCTTGCATCTCGTAGAGCGTTGCATCGGGATGCCCTGCAAGTTTCAGCATACGCCAGAAGAAGGCCTGCTCCTCGTAGCGTCCGTAGAGCTCCATCTCTCTGTCGCCGGAAATGATGACAATGGGTGGTGCGTCTTTACGGATGAAAGTCATCGGAGCAAAGTTGTCGATGGTGAGCTGCAGAGGCTGCAGGCCCTGCAATTTGCGCACATTATAATGGGTGACGCATTGTCCGCTGAAGGGTATTAAAGCACGGAGCGAATCCGCATCCACGCCATATTTCCTCAGCCATTGCTTGTCCAGTCCTATCATATCTGTCAGGTAGCCGCCTGCGCTATGTCCGCTGACGAAGACCTTGCGATGCGAGCCCCCATACTGCTCGGCATGTTTGTAAGCCCACGCCGTTGCGGCGGCAGCATCGTCGATGCATTGAGCGGGTGTGCATTTAGGCAAGAGGCGATAGTTCACGCCCACAACCACATAGCCGCATTCCTTGAGTTCGGAGGGAATAAACTTGTTGCCTCCTTCCAAGCCTCCGCCATGAAACCACACGACGACGGGGCAATCAGTCTTGCCTTCGGGATAATAGACATCAAGTTTGCAGCGTTCTTTGGCGTAGGCATCTTGCTCGTTGGTATAAGGAATGTCGCGCACTTCCTTATACTTTTGCTGAGCGCTGGCCGCCATACAAAATGCCATAAGGCAGATAGTGATAAATCTCCTCATAACAAATAATGTTTAGCAATTCTGGTGCAAAGGTACGAAGAAAATAAGAATTAAGACTTAAGAATTGAGATTTTTTTTTTACCTTTGCAGCAGAAAAAGAGCAAAAGCAATGAACATTCTCATCACCGGAGCCAGCGGTTTCATCGGAAGTTTTATCGTAGAAGAGGGTTTGAGGCAAGGTTTCGAAGTCTGGGCAGGCGTTCGAGGCACGTCGAGTCGCAAATATCTGCAGGACAAGCGCATCCGCTTCGCTCAGCTCGACATGCAGAGCCCCACGAAGTTGCGCGAACAGCTCCTCGCCTACAAGGCCGAGATGGGCGGCAAGGGCTGGGACTTTGTCGTGCATGCGGCGGGAGCCACGAAGTGCCTGCATCGCGAGGACTTCTTCCGAACCAACACCGAGGGCACAAAGAATCTCATCGACGCGCTGCGCTCGACAGAGATGGTTCCCCAGCGATTCGTGTTCCTGAGCAGTTTGAGCATCTTCGGAGCCATACGCGAGGAGCCCGTTCGTCGCCCTTCAGAAGACAATCCGTGGGTCTATGCCCCCATCCTTTTGACTGATGAGCCCAAGCCGAACACCGCTTATGGAGAGAGCAAACTCTCTGCCGAGCATTACCTCACGGCACAACAGGATTTCCCCTACACCATCCTGCGGCCGACGGGTGTCTATGGTCCTCGTGAGCGCGACTACTTCCTTATGGCTCAGAGCATTAAGCAGCATATCGACATAGCAGCAGGCCTGACGCCTCAGGAGATTACCTTCGTCTATGTTCAGGATGTGGTGCAGGCGGTCTTCAAGAGTATGAAGTCGCCTGACGCGGAAGGCAAAGCCTACTTCCTCAGCGACGGAAAGGTCTATAACAGCCGCAGTTACAGCGACCTCGTACAGCGTTATCTCGGAGGTCCCTGGGTGCTGCACTTGAAGTTGCCGCTCTGCCTGTTGCGGGCCATTTGCTGGGTGAGCGGCAAGATAAGCAGGCTGACAGGCAAGATGAACGCCTTGAACGACGACAAGTTCTACATCCTCTCTCAGCGGAACTGGCAATGTGAGATAGAGCCGGCCATCGCCGACTTCGGCTACGCACCTGAATGGAGTCTCGAAAGGGGCGTGGAGGCCAGCATCGAGTGGTACAGGAAAGAGGGTTGGCTGTGAAGAGAGAAAAGTGAAAAAAGAAAAATGAAAAATGTAAGACGATTGCCCGTTTCGCTTACTTTTTGCTACTTCGGTTTTGAATGCAAAACTGAGTGGTTTTGACAAAACCGTGCCTCGAAAACTGCCTCAACTGGGGGCGATTTTGAACTCAGCAGGCGGCGTTGGCAAACTTAACACGCGGCATTTGTCAACTTAACACGCGGCGTTTTATTTTTAGCGTGCTGCGTTTGGGCTCAAGGCAGGCCAAAATTGCCACTTTTACACTCGAAATCGGGTGTTTCGACTGCCTTTTCCTGTAGAGGCATCCTGCATGTCACACATCCTCAGTAAGTTACGATTTTAACATTTGCTCTCGTTTCTCCGCCCCTAGGTACGGGTCGGGCAATTTCGTCGCATTCTCAGGCGGTCAGGAAAATTCAGAGTGTAAGCAAACCCGACGCTTTTCAAAACATAATGTCAAATTCCGACCGAAATGACACAAAACTTCCCGACAAATCTCCCCACAATATTTTTTCAAAAAAAGAACACGATTTGTTGCGTTCATTTCAAAGAAATGTTGTACCTTTGCACACGCAAAAATTCATAGAAATGGAAACGAGAAAAATAAACAGAGCGTTAGTGTCTGTCTTTCATAAAGATGGACTCGAAGAGATACTCCGCACTCTTCATGCAGAAGGCGTTGAGCTGCTTTCCACCGGCGGCACGCAGTCATTCATCGAGAGCCTCGGCATACCTTGCAAGAAGGTTGAGGACGTAACGACCTACCCCAGCATCTTGGGCGGCAGAGTCAAGACCTTGCACCCCAAAGTCTTTGGCGGCATCTTGGGACGCAGAGAGAACGAAGGCGACCAGCAGCAGATGAAGCAGTACGACATCCCTGCCATCGACCTCGTCATCGTCGACCTCTATCCCTTCGAGGCTACTGTGGCATCAGGTGCCAGCCAGGCCGACATCATCGAGAAGATCGACATAGGCGGCATCAGCCTCATCAGAGCAGCAGCCAAGAACTTCCGCGACGTCATCATCGTCCCCTCGAAGGCCGAGTACAAACCCCTGCTCGACTTGCTCAAGAAGCAAGGCGCCCAGAGCGAACTCGAAGACCGGAAATGGTTCGCCACACAGGCCTTCGGCGTCAGCAGCCACTACGACACCGCCATTCACAAATGGTTTGCCAATTAAAAATTAAGAAATAAGAATTAAGAATGGTTGACAGCAAAGCGGCAAAGCGGCAAAAGATACCCCAAAGTTCAAGCGTTCTTAATTCTTAACTCTTAACTCTTAACTCTTAATTTCAAAAATAAGATGAACTGGTTTTCACTCAACAAAGAAATAGCAATGGACCTTGGTACGGCCAACACCATCATTATATGTGATGGCAAGATAGTGGTCGACGAGCCAAGCGTCGTGGCCCTCGACCGCAGGACGGAGCGCATGATTGCCGTCGGAGACAAGGCCAAGATGATGTATGAAAAGACAAATCCCGAGATTCGCACCATTCGTCCGCTTCGCGACGGCGTGATTGCCGACTTCAACGCCTGCGAACAGATGATGAGGGGACTCATCAAGATGGTACACTCGGGCAACAGACTCCTGACTCCTGCCCTGAGGATGGTAATCGGCGTGCCCAGCGGAAGCACCGAGGTGGAATTGCGCGCCGTGCGCGACAGCGCCGAGCATGCCGGAGGACGCGAGGTCTACCTCATCTACGAACCTATGGCCGCTGCTATAGGCGTGGGCCTTGACGTGCTGGCACCTGAAGGGAACATGGTCGTCGATATAGGCGGCGGAAGCACGGAGATAGCCGTAATCTCGCTCGGCGGCATCGTGGCAGACAAAAGTCTGCGCGTAGCTGGCGACGAACTGACTCAGGACATTCAGGAATACATGAGCCGCCAGCACAATGTAAAGGTGAGCGAGCGTATGGCTGAGCGAATAAAGATAAACGTAGGCGCCGCCCTCACAGACCTGGGCGATGAGGCGCCAGAGGACTACACCGTGCACGGCCCGAACAAGATAACGGCCCTGCCGATGGAAGTGCACGTCTGCTACCAGGAGATTGCACATTGCCTGGAAAAGACGGTGGCAAAGATAGAGACCGCCATCCTGAGCGCCCTGGAGGAGACACCGCCAGAACTCTATGCCGACATCGTGAAGAACGGCATCTACCTGACTGGCGGCGGTGCTCTGTTGCGCGGGCTGGCAAAGCGACTCACGGACAAGATCAACATCCAGTTCCACGTTGCCGACGATCCGTTGCATAGCGTGGCAAAGGGTACTGGAGTGGCCCTGAAGAATATCCACAACTTTGCTTTCCTGATGTAAATTGAGAGAGTTTCTTGACCGTCTGGCTCTACATGTCCACTGGGTTATTTTCATCATATTGGAAATACTCAGTGGCATTATGCTTTTTCGGTTCAACCATTACCAGAACAGCGTTTGGCTGACGCAGGCCAACGTCGTAACCGGTAAGGTGTTGGAGCTGGAGGCAAAAGGGTTGTCCTTTATCCATCTGAAAGAGCTAAACCGCCAGCTGACTGAGGAGAACATAGCAATGCAGCAGGAATTGGACGTCCTGCGCCATCAGCTGACCAGCCTGCAGAAAGATTCGTCCTACACCGAACGCGTCTTGGCGCAACAGACCAGCGACATGCAGCTGATTCCCGCTCAGGTCATTACCAATTCGGTCAGGAATAAGGACAACTTTATCACGATCAACAAGGGTACCGGCGATGGCGTAGAAAACGAGATGGGCGTCATCAGCGGAACGGGCGTTGTGGGAATCGTATGCAAGGTAAGTCCGCATTATGCCGTAATCCTCCCCATCCTGAACAGCAAGAGCAGCATCAGCTGCCGCTTGCGTGGGACAGAGTATTTCGGCTACCTGAAGTGGCAGGGTGGAAACCCCCTTCAGGCCTATATTGACGACATTCCGCGTCATGCCCGCTTCAAGGTAGGCGATATTGTGGAAACGAGCGGTTTCAGCAGCGTCTTTCCGCCAGGAATCTTCGTCGGCAGAGTGGCCCAGATTCACGATAGCGCCGACGGACTGGCCTATCAGCTGGAAGTGCAGTTGGCCACAGACCTGGCAAACATACGCGACGTAGCCGTCGTCGTACAGAAAAACAGAGAAGAGTTGGATGAGATACAGCAAGATCAGCCAACAGCAAAGAGAAAATGAAAACGAAATAAAGGAGAGAAAAGCGTGTTAGTTACACAATTGATAAGGTTGTTGCAGATGCTGGGCTTAGTAGCGCTGCAGGTTCTTGTGATGAATCATGTTCATCTGCTGGGCTATGCTACACCGCTTATCTACGTGGCCTTACTGCTCTATTTCCCCTTGAACACCTCGCGGGTAGAGATATTGCTGTGGTCTTTTGCCCTGGGGCTGACTATAGACATCTTCACCAATACGCCCGGAATAGCCAGCAGCGCAATGACGCTGACAGGAATGATACGCCAGCCACTACTGGAGGCAATGACAGGTAAGGAGGCGCCCGGTAACATGATTCCAAACTATCGCTCTATGGGCTGGTGGACTTATGCCCGATTCATTCTCATCCTCGTGCTGGTTCATCACATCACCTATTTTGCTCTTGAGAATTTCTCGTTCTTCAACCCTGTTGACCTGGGTATATCCTTCGCTAGCAGTACCCTGTTGAGTCTTCTTGTCATTTATACATTGGAGATGTTCCGTATCCCTCGTTCATAAACAGCATGTTATGGAAGGCAATTATGAATTAGAGAAGAGGAAATATGTGTTGGGGGGAGTGGCTTTTCTCATCATCATCGTCTATCTGCTGCGCCTGTTTTCCCTGCAAATGCTTAGCGAGGACTACAAACACAATGCCGACTCCAACGCCCTCCTGGAACGAATCCAGTTTCCTGCGCGCGGAGCTATTACTGACCGAAATGGAAAGTTAATGGTCTATAATCAGCCCGCCTACGATATTATGGTGGTGATGAACGAACAGGTGGGAGTTGACACGGCAGACATCTGTGCCAGTCTGGGCATTACGGTGGAACGCTATCAACGGCGAATGAAGGAAATCAAGGACAAAACGCGCAATCCAGGATACAGCCCTTATACTCAGCA
>JAEEGK010011592.1_pt1 | contig 20109 bp, 15 predicted proteins | sample 8958771 | NCBI WGS metagenome assembly JAEEGK01 (sample SAMN16246547, study PRJNA631951) | gut metagenome | biome: gut microbiome; feature: rumen; material: SC-attached | host: Bos | place: Iran: Karaj | collected 2018-10
AAAATCGTTTTTGACGTAAGCCGGCTTGGTGGAATATGTTCCAAAGGCCTTACCCTAGAACCACGGCAGGGGAACGGCGGAATCCGCCTGTGGGAAACCCCTTCCGGACTTATCAACTCTATAGGATTAAACAATCCGGGTGTAAAACACTTTATAGAAAACGAAATGCCAGAAATGCTTAAGCTTGGAACTGTTGCAATTGCAAATCTTTCCGGCTCTACGCTTGAAACCTATGCCGAAGCTGCAAAGCTTTTAGATTCTACGCCAGTTCCTTTAATCGAATTAAACATTTCATGTCCTAACGTAAAAAAAGGCGGGGCCGCTTGGGGACTAACCTGTGAATCAGCGGTCGCTGCCGTAAAAACCGTAAAAGAAGTAACTAAAAAACCGATTGCCGTAAAACTTACACCGGCAGCCGCAAACATTGCAGAAATCGCACTTGCCTGTGTAGAAGCCGGAGCAGATGCCCTTGTAATTGCAAACACATTCCCGGCCGTTGCAATAGACATAGAAAGCGGCCGCCCAGTTTTCAACAATATAAAAGCAGGTTTAAGCGGCCCCGCCATCCGCCCTCTTGCCGTAAAAAATGTTTATGACGTTGCACTGGCGGTGAACACTCTGCCAAAAGAAAAGCAGGTTCCAATCATAGGTTCGGGCGGAATCGCAGAATGGCAGGATGCAGTTGAATTTATTATGGCTGGAGCAACTGCTGTTGAAGTAGGAGCCGGAACATTTATAAATCCGCTCGCAATGATTTCAATAATTGAAGGACTTTCGTCATTCATGCAGCGCAAAGGTTTTTCTTGCATTGAAGACTTCCGCGGCTGCGCCTTGTAAAATTGTACAAGCCTGCGGAAAAGCCCAGGTTTACGCATTTCTTCAGCATTTCTTCGTAGCAATTGAACATAAAATGTAAAAATGTTAAATTCATACTATGAATACACTTGTAGCACTTTGTGCTGTTGGCGCTGAACACGTTTTAGGAAACGAAATAAAACATCTCGGTTATAAACTTTCCGCCAGTTCTAAAGCCGGGAATGCTCCTGGCAGAGTAACTTTTACAGGCGATGACGATTCACTTTTCCGCTCAAATCTATGCCTGCGTACCGCAGACAGAATTTTTTTACAGGTCGCTTCGTATCAGGCTAGGGATTTTGACCAGCTTTTCGATGGTGTTTACGCAGTAAACTGGCAGGATTATTTTAAGAAAGACACAAAAGTTATTGTCGACAAAGTCCGCATTTACAAAAGCAAATTAAATTCTGAACATTCCATTCAGGGAATGGTTCAAAAAGCAATCTACAAAAAATTAGGTGATGTATGGCACATTTCTTCCATGCCGGAATCAGGCGAAGAAGCAAATGTCCGTGTTTATCTTGATGAAAACAATGCTTTAATTCTTTTGGATTTATCAGGCACCCCGCTTCACAAGCGCGGCTACAGAACTGATGGCGGAGTAGCCCCATTACGCGAAACAATGGCCTGCGTTCTTTTACAGATGATGATGTGGCGGCGTAAAATTCCTTTGCACGACCCTTTCTGCGGTTCAGGAACATTGCCGATTGAAGCTGCTCTATATGCATATAATGTCGCTCCGGGGCTTGGACGACGTTTTGCATTAGAAAACCTTGCTTTTTACAATCCGCAAAGAGCTCTTGAAATCCGCAAGGAAGAAGCTTCTAAAATCCGTACAGATGTTGAAGTAAGAATAACAGGCAGCGATATTGATCCTGCCGCCGTAGCGCGCTCACAGAAAAATGCCGAACATGCATGTGTAATGGCCGGCAGGGCTCTACAGCTTATAGGAAGCGATGCTCGGGTTATACGCCCTGATTTTACTCAGGCAGATTTTGCCGAATTACGCGCTCCATACCCGGAAGGGCTTTTACTGTGCAATCCTCCTTATGGTGAACGCCTTGGCGATGAAGAACAGGCAGAAAAACTATACAGAAATATGTCCGGTATTTTTACGGATTTTGCAGGCTGGGATATCGGTGTAATAACTTCTCACAAAAAATTCCAGGAATGTATAGGCCATTATGCAGATTTACTGAAAAGCCTTAAAGCCGGAAATCTTGAAACTTGTTTTTATATTTATAAGGAAGGAAAAAATGGCGATAGTCGTAGAACACGAAAAACGCAAGCACGAAATTCTTGAAAAATCTCTGGATGTTTTTACTGAAGAAGGATACGAAGACGTTACTTTTCAAAAAATTGCCGACAGATGCGGAATAACGCGCACAACTCTTTATATTTATTTTAAAAACAAACGCGAAATATTTTTGTGGAGCATAAAGCAGATGATGGCCGGGCTGCAAACAGGCCTTGTAGAAGCAAGCAAAGATACAAAATCTTCTGCCGCAGATTCTTTGTCAAAAACACTTATGATTGTTATGGACAGCTGCGAAAAAAACAAAAAACTTTTCGGTGTTATTCTGGACTATCTTCTACAAATAAAAAAATCAGGCTCAGATCCTGCTGAAAAAGTTCAGCGGCGTGTAATTCATTTACGCCATCTCTTAAGTACAATAATTATCCGCGGAATCAATTCCGGAGAATTCAGAAAAGTTCCTGTAAAAGAAATAAATGAACTTTTTTACAGCATAATCGAATCAGCTATTTTTAAACTTGCCGTACTTAATCAGGACAGTCTTGCAGAAACAAGAGAGATTTTAAACCTTACGATTGAAAGTCTAAAAGTAAAATAGAAAAGTCAAAATTATGGGAAAAAATATAACCTTTGTCTGTCATGGAAATATCTGCCGCTCACCTATGGCAGAATTTGTAATGAAACATCTTGTCCGCCAGCGTGGACTTCAAGGCTTTTGCATAACATCTTGCGCAACAAGTACAGAAGAAATCGGTAACGATGTTCACCACGGAACAAAACGTAAACTTGCACAGGTTGGAATCCCAGTTGAACACCGCGAAGCAAGGCAAATTACAAAAGCTGACTATGCAAACAATGATTTAATTATCGCAATGGATTATGAAAATCTGTATTATTTAAACAGAATTTTAGGCGATGATACAGAAAATAAAATTCATCTGCTGCTTGAATTTGCTCCGGAAAGTTACGATGGCGGTGTAAAATCACGGCATGGAAAAATAAAAGAAATTGCCGACCCATGGTACACAGGAAACTTTGACGATACTTTTGACGATGTTCTTGCAGGTTGCACCGGGCTTCTTGACTTTTTATGCAATAATTAATTATGATTTAGGTGATTTTTACACTTTGACGATTTTTGTCAAAATAAATCATACAATGTCGTTATTCGTTGCCTCCGTGCAACGCCGCTGCCGCGGAGGCTTTATAGGAGATTTTTATGATTATTAAACCAATGATTCGCAGTAACATCTGTATCAACGCACATCCAATCGGCTGTGCAAAAGAAACAGAACATCAGATTGACTATGTACTTTCTAAAAAAGCAAAACGCAATATCAAATCTGTAAAAGAAGGCGGAAAAGGTCCGGCTCTTGCTTTGGTACTCGGCTGTTCCACAGGATACGGGCTTGCAAGCCGCATTACAGCAGCCTTTGAATACGGCGCCGACACAATCGGTGTTTCTTACGAAAAAGAAGCTTCTGAATCTCGTGGCGGCACACCAGGCTGGTACAACAACATGGCCTTTGACAGAGCTGCAAAAAAAGCTGGCCTTACATCAGTAACATTAAACGCTGATGCATTCTCTCACGAAACAAGAGCCGCCGTAATTGAAGAAATTAAAAAGCTCGGCAAAACCGTTGATTTAGTTGTTTACAGTCTTGCAAGCCCTGTACGCGTAGACCCGGACACAAAAGAAATGTACAAATCCGTAATTAAACCAATTGGAAAAGTATATTCTGGCACAAGCGTTGACATGATGACAGGAAAGCTTACAGAAGGCTCAACAGAACCTGCAAACGAAGAAGAAATTGCAAACACCGTAAAGGTAATGGGCGGTGCAGACTGGGCATTGTGGATCAAAGCGCTTGCAGAAGCCGGAGTTCTTTCTCAGGGCGTTCGTACAGTTGCCTACTCTTACATCGGACCTGAACTCAGCCACGCAATTTACCGCGACGGAACAATCGGTGAAGCAAAAAAAGACCTTGAAAAAACAGCATTAAACCTTAACGAACAGCTTTCTTCAGCTTTGGGCGGAGCAGCTTTTGTTTCGGAAAATAAAGGTCTTGTTACACGCTCAAGCGCAGTAATTCCGATTATTTCCCTTTACCTTTCTATAATGTTCAAGGTTATGAAAGAAAAAGGAACACACGAAGGCTGTATCGAACAGATGGAACGCCTTTTTGCAGAACGTCTTTACACAGGCGAAAACAGCGCAGCAGGCACTCCACCAACAGACAGCGAACACAGAATCCGCATCGATGACTGGGAAATGGCAGAAGACGTTCAGGCAGAAATTGCAAAACGCATGGCAAAAGTAACCGAAGAAAATCTTGCAGAACTTGCAGACATGGCAGGTTACAAGCATGACTTCCTTGCAATCAACGGATTTGACGTAGAAGGCGTTGATTACGAAGCCGATGTTGCAAAAATGAATGTAATTTAAGATTTATAAAGTCCGCTCTTTGCGGACTTTTTTATTTTGCTGACATTATTTTTATATACAGGAGAAAATGCACTAGAAAAAAAACTTTATCTGTTGTATATTTCGTCAGCTAAAATAAAAAAATCCTGCATGTTCCAAAAAACGTACAGCGTTTAGCGTTTGTACGGCATTTTTAGAACAGCACAATTCCAATACTACTTTTTAGGGGGCGAAATGCTTACAGGCCGTCATCTAATCGAACCAAATGATTTATCGGTAAACGAAATCAATGAAATTTGTTCATTGGCTGAGCAGATTATTGTTGATCCATTATCTTTTCAAGATGTATGCCGCGGGAAAATTCTCGCGGCTCTTTTTTTTGAGCCAAGTACCCGCACTCGCCTTTCTTTTGAAGCGGCAATGCTCCGCTTAGGCGGCTCAGTAGAAGGCTTTGCAGATGCTGCATGTTCTTCCACAACAAAAGGCGAATCCCTTGCCGACACAATCCGGGTAATTTCTTCTTATGCAGACATAATTGCGATGCGTAACCCAAAAGAAGGAGCCGCACTGCTTGCAAGCCAGTATTCATATTGTCCGGTAATAAATGCAGGCGACGGAGGACATTTTCATCCGACACAAACGCTTACAGACCTTCTGACAATCCGCCAGCTTTCAGGCGGCTTAGACGGAAAAGTTGTAGGAATGTGCGGCGACTTAAAATTCGGCAGAACAGTTCACTCGCTCGTACAGGCGTTAAGCCGCTATCCAAAAAACAAATTCGTATTTATCAGCCCAAAAGAACTGCAAATGCCTGACTACATCGTAAAAAAGATTCTTGAACCGGCTAAAATCGAATATCAGGTTGTAGAACGTCTTGAAGATGCCATAGCTGACCTTGATATACTTTACATGACACGCGTACAAAAGGAACGTTTCTTCAACGAACAGGATTACATCCGCTTAAAAGACAGCTACATACTTAACAATGAAAAAATGAAAATTGCAAAAAACAACATGATTGTCCTGCATCCGCTGCCACGCGTAAACGAAATTGCACCGGAAGTTGATGCAGATCCACGCGCCGCATACTTCAAACAGGTAAAATACGGAATGTATGCCCGCATGGCCTTAATTGCAAAACTTACAGGAAGCCTGTAACCATAAAGTTTAGTAAATATCGGGAGAAAATATGTTAAACGTTGATACAATAAAAAACGGTCTTGTAATCGACCACATCTGCGCAGGCTATGGACTTAAAATTTTTCAGTGGCTCGGACTTGATAAGGCAAAATTCAGTTCCGCACTGATTATGAACGTAACTTCTAAAAAAAGCGGGCGCAAAGACATAATCAAAATTGACAACAACATAAACATCGATTATTCGGTACTTGGCTTTATTGATGCAAACATAACCGTAAACATCATAAAAGATGAGAAAATCATAAAGAAAATAAAAATGGAATTACCGGATAAAGTAGAAAGTGTTGTAAAATGCAAAAATCCGCGCTGTATAACTACAACCGAACCTTATGTTCCGCAGATTTTCCGTCTGGTAGATAAAAATGAATCCTTATATCGCTGCCAGTACTGCGATTCCCTCTACAAAGCCGGCAACATAACCGAGTTAATGGAACGGGCTGACAATGAATAATTCTCTTGTAATTTATAACGTCCGTCTGGTTGATGAAGAATTGGACTGCAACGGAGCGGTTTTTGCCGTTAATGGAAAAATTATCCGTGTCCTGATAGGTGACTTTTCTAAAAAAGAAGACGTTTTAGATGCACTAAAAACAGAAGCTTTATCTGATGTAACCTTTATAGACGGCAAAAAACTTACACTTATGCCAGCTTTTATCGATATGCATGTGCACCTTCGCTATCCGGGACAAACCCAAAAAGAAGAACTTTCAACAGGCTTAAAGGCAGCCGCAGCAGGCGGCGTCGCTACCCTTGTTGCAATGCCAAATACAACACCTGTAGTTTCCTCTATAGAACTTGCAAAATCAATCGAAGACGAAGGAAACGCTTTAGGCTTTTCAAAACTGTTTCAGACAGTTAGCCTTACAAAAGATTTTGACGGCAAAGATACATCGCACCTCGAAGCACTCGACCGGAAAATTACACCTGTCATCAGCGAAGACGGCAAAGATGTTTTAGATTCTGCAAAAATGCTTGAAGCAATGCAAAAAGCCGCAGAAAAAAATATTATCGTAAGCTGTCATAGCGAAGATCCTTCACTTGCTGCCCTTGCAAAACCATACAGAGAAAAGGCTCTTGCCCTTATGCGGCAATATAAAATTCCTGCATGGGGCATTGCAAATGAAAACCAGGCCAGATCCCTTACCGTGCCGCCGGAAGTTAATGCAGAAATTGACGAATACCTTACAAAGGCAAATGAAATTCTTGCCTGTGCAGAAGATGCAGCTACTGAACGCAATCTGCTGTTAGCAGAAGTTGCAGGCTGCCATGTTCACATTGCGCATGTAAGCACAAAAAACAGCCTTGATTCTGTGCGGCGGGCAAAATTGCGTGCCAAAGATAATGCGAAAATGTGCGCAAGAAATGGCGGCGGATTTACCGTTTCATGTGAGGTAACGCCCCACCATATTGCATTATGCGGAACTTCTGCTCCAGAAATAAGGGCGCTGGTAAATCCGCCGCTACGCAGCAAAGAAGACCGGCTCGCCGTGATTCAGGCGTTAAAGGACGGAACAGCTGATGTAATTTCTACCGACCATGCGCCGCATACAATGGATGATAAAGCTCACGGCTCGCCGGGCTTTTCAGGAATTGAAACTTCTTACGCAGTCTGCAATACTATTCTTGTAAAGGAAAATGGTTTTTCAGAAACGCAGTTGTCGCGCCTTATGTCCGCAAATCCTGCAAGACTGTTAAAACTGAACAAAGGTCGCCTTCTAGAAAATTACGATGCCGACTTTGTACTTGCAAACCCGGGCGAAAAATGGACAATTCATGGAAAAGATTTTTTCAGCAAAGGAAAGGCAACTCCATTTGAAGGAAAATCTTTTTATGGAAAAGTACATGCAACATATATTTCCGGAAGGCAGATTCTTTCTTTGGAAAATTGATTTACGCAATATTAAAACGAGCGGCTCCTGAACTGATTTTTCATGCCGGATTTTCCGGCATCTTAAGCGGTAAAATGGAGCCGCCTCTACTACTTTTAATGTAAATCTTTTTCATTTATTTTCTTGTCTAACATGAAAATAGGGATTATAATGTATGCTAGTATGCTAGAAATGATTTTTCAGGCTTTCAGCATAATCAAATAAAATGGTGATTTTTTTATGACAGCAAGTTCAAGTAGAAAACGTAACACTCAGAATACAGTTTATGAAGCGCTCCGCAAAAGCATTCTCACTCTAAATCTTCTTCCCGGTACTGCAATAAGCGAAAACGAAATTTCACAGCGCTTTGAAGTCAGCCGCACACCTGTACGCGAAGCGTTTATCCAGCTTTCAAAAGAATCCTTGCTTCAGATTATCCCGCAGAAAGAAACCCTTGTTTCATACATAAATCTTGAACGCATGGAACAGGAACATTTTTTACGCAAAAGCCTTGAAGTTTCTGTGCTTGAACCATTCATCAAAAAAGCCGATGACATGACGTATTTAAAATTACAGCAGTGCATAGATATGCAGGCTCAAATTCTCGATACAAAAGATTATCTGCACTTCATCTCGTATGATGACCTGTTTCATAAAACAATTTTTGAAGCAGCCGGACAGACTCTAAGCTGGGAAATTACAGAAAATTTCAGCGGGCACTACTACAGAGTAAGACTTCTTACAACATGGCTCAATGGAATTGCTTCTGACATTATTGCACAGCACAATAATCTTCTTAATTCACTTAAAAGCCGCAATTTGGAACAGGCTCATAAAATTCTTGATGAACACCTTCACAAGCTCGACAGCGAAAAAGAACTTTTATTAAATCAATTCCCAACATATTTTAAAACGGAAACCAAAAAAAGTTTTTTTGACGTAGATTTCGGCGGTCTCCAGATAAAGTAAGGCTTCCACTAAAAAAATCACCTTCTCCCCCGTCTTAAATTCTTACTGACATACCTATAAAAAAAGCAGGCTGCTCAACCAGTATCCCGGTCAAACAGCCTGCATATTTTTAATTAGATCTTTATACTCGTCATCAGCCTGCAACACCGAAAATCATATTCGGAATGAACAGAACCAGTTTCGGACAGAATACAAGAATTGAAAGTTCAAGCAAAATTGCAAGGAAGAACGGCAAACTTTCTTTTGTATATTCTTCCGGAGGACAATCGATAATTCCACAAACAGTATACAGTGCAGAACCGATTGGTGGTGTCATAACGCCCAAAGTTACGATTGTAGCCATCAATACACCAAAGTGTACCGGATCCATACCAACACTTGTTACCATTGGCAGGAAGATTGGTGTTAAAAGGAGGAAGTTTACGTTACTGTCTACGAACATACCTGTAATGAACAGGAATCCGAGCATAATCAATGTTAAGATGTGCGGTTCATTTGTAATACCAAAGATGAATGAACTTAATACAGCAGGAAGCTTAACCCATGTAATTGCATAGCTGAATGGACCAGACATTGCAATAATAAGCATGATTGCTCCAGTATCTTTCAAAGAAGTTGTAACACATTCTTTGAAGTTCTTCATATCAAGTTTTTTGTAAACGAACTTACCAACAACGATTGCATAAACTACAGCAAAAGCTCCAGATTCAGCAGGTGTAAACAAACCAAAACGAATTCCAACGATAAGAATAATCGGGAAAAGCAATGCCCAGATTGATTCTTTAAGGTTATCAATTAATTCGCCAAAAGAAAGTTTTTTGGCTTCTGCATTCGGCGGATCAAATTTTCTGATACGGCTTGTAATTGATGTTGTAGCCATAAGGAAGAACATCATCAAGATACCAGGAATAATACCTGCTGCAAACAAGCGACCGATTGAAACTTCACCAACAAAGCCGAAGATAATCAAACCAAGGCTCGGCGGAATAGTTGCTGTAATAAGAGCTGTCAAACAGTTTACAGAACAGATATAACCTTTTGTATATCCTTTCTTCATCATTTCTGGTGCAAGAATACGAGTTTCCATTGCAGCATCGGCTGTTGCAGAACCAGAAACACCACCCATCAATGTAGACATTACTACAGAAATCTGAGCAGTACCACCGTACATACGGCGTGTCAAAAGACGAGCAAGGCTCAAAAGCTGTTCTGTAATACCAGAAACGTTCATTAAGTTACCGGCAAAAATAAAGAATGGAACGGCAAGGAACGAGAATGACTGACTCTGGAGTACAATCATCTGTACAGCTGCCTGATAAGGCAACATCGGCTGGCTTAAGAAGAAAGCAAAACCTGCAATTCCAATAACGAATGCGATTGGCATTCCCATAATCAAAAAGATTACGAAACACAAAAGTAAAAGACTCATTATTCCTCCATTAAAAGACTAATTAGCCTTTTCATCCCGTTCATTAAAATAAACGATACAATTTTTGATTTTTCCTACGGTCGAAATAGCCATAGAAAAAGTTGCTACAACCAGACTGAATGTTACGATTGAATATGGAATCGGCATAGACTGATACATACGAAGTCTTTCTGTCCAGCAAAGCTTTGCACCGTAATAACATATTACAATCAGTGTATAAAGAATAATTGCATATACAGCAATCAAAACAATCTTCTGTAATTTTTTTGGTAAATATCTTGTAACTAAATCTATACCAATTAACTGACCGCTTCTCCATGCAACGTCAGCTCCCAAGAAAGCTGTCCATGCAAGCAAAAGCATAGCCATATCAATATTCCATGAAAGTGAAACTCTAAAGAAGCGAAGGAAAGCAGAGACAAATACAAATCCAACATTCAAGACAAACAATACTCCGCATACTGCAGTTTCCGCTTTGCAAAATTTTTCATATATTTTCTGAATTATCTGCATAAAAACTCCCGACTTTAACTAAGGGTTGTTAAAAATCCCGTCGATTAGTAAACGATTTTTCCCTAAAAACCATTCAAAAAAAAGGCTGCACAAAAACATTTGATTATCTTTCTGTGCAGCCCCGTAAGAAATTTCTGCTTTACTAGCAGTAAAAATCAGGTCGCCTAATCACAGCCTGACTTAACAAAACTACTTCAATTCCTTGAAAAGTCTGTCTTTAAGACCAGCTGAGAAGCCAAGGTCGTTGTTTTTATAAAGTGGTTCAATAGCTGCCTGGAATTCAGCAATGTCAACATTTCTGATTGTTACACCATTCTTTTTCATGTTGTCATAGAATCCAGATTCTTCTTTTTCAATGATTGCACCATATTCAAGAGCTGTTTCGCGCATTGTCTTTGTGAAGAATTCGCGGTCAGCAGCTGGCATACTGTCATAGAAAGATTTAGAACATACGAATGCAGACTGGAGCATGTAGTGCTTTGTCATAGCAAGGTTCTTTACAACTTCATAAAGGCGTGAACCGTCAGCTGTAGCAACCTGAACTTCACAACCATCCAATGTTTTTGACTGGAGTCCTGGGAATACTTCACCCCAAGAAATACCAATGTTAGCAAAACCAAAGTATTTAGCAAGGTTGTTTCCAATTGCATTACCGAAACCGCGGATGCGGAGACCAGAAAGGTCTTTAACATGTTCTACAGGTGTTGTTGTGTAGAATGAGCGGAAACCATTGTACATATTTGTGATATATACGATTCCCTGCTGTTCCAACTGTGCCTGCCATTCTTTGAACAATGGTGTATCTGGGAGCTTCTTGAGCATAGCCGGATCTGTAAGGATGTAAGGAGCCATAAGAATGTTCATGTCCGGGATTTTGAACTGGCTTGCAAGACGTCCTGGATCTGAAGGAACTACAAGGCTAACACCAAGTTTTGCCTGTGTTACCAAAGCGTCTGTATCACCAGAAAGGGCACCTGCTACCTGAACTGAAGCATTGAATCTGCCAGTTGCATTAAGTTTGTCTGCAACAGCCTGCATCATGCGGCTCTGACCTGTTGTAGCTGCTTCTGTACCAGCAAAAGTTACAGGAATCTTAGATCCTGCTGCATCACTTTTTCCGCCTGCAAATACAGCAGATGTCAATAAAGTTGCTGCTGTAACTGCTACTAATAATTTTCCGATTTTTTTCATAAAATCCTCCTACACACTATGCTACCATGCTTGTATGGCAGTGTCAAATTTTATTTTAAAGATTTTTGATTTTTTTTTGTTTTTTTTTCGCTATTTTCTTTTATAATATAAAATTAGAAAAAATATACTAATATTTCAGTTATTTTTGAATATTTATACAGTTTATATGCTATAATAAACAGGCGGTATCATAATGGAAAAGGCAAAAAAGTATTTGAAAATTCTTTCCTGTCAATACAAGACTGAACGGGACGTTATTACGGAGCTTGTAAACACACAGGCTATATTAAATCTGCCAAAAGGTACGGAACACTTTTTAACCGATATACACGGCGAATATGAACAATTCAACCATGTACTTAAAAACGGTTCAGGGTCTATCTGGCAGAAAATTGACGAAGTTTTCGGCCTTTCTGAATCTGAAGAAACAAAAAAGGAACTTGCAACTCTAATTTATTATCCGCAGGAGCGGCTTGAACTTATCAAAAACCGAACGGCAGGTTCTGCCCGCGCCGGAAATAAAAAATTAAATGACTGGTATGCGGTAACACTGCACAGGCTTGTCCTTATGCTGCGCCGGGTTTCTTCCAAATATACGCGCTCTTACGTCCGCAAGCAAATCCCACAGGAATTTTCCTATATTATCGAAGAATTGATTACAGAAAAGGAAGAAATCAGCGACAAAAAGGCTTATTACTCTTCCATAATACAGACGATAATCCGCATCGGCGCAGCAGATGAATTTATAACAACATTCTGCAATCTTATTCAGGAACTTGTAATTTATCACCTGCATATTATCGGAGACATTTTTGACCGTGGACCATACCCGCATTTGATTATAGATAAACTTATGGCATATCATTCCGTAGATATTCAGTGGGGAAATCACGACATAGTATGGATGGGTGCCGCCGCGGGCAGCTGGGCCTGTATAGCAACGGTTTTAAGGCTTTGTGCAAAATACAAAAACCTTGAAGTTTTAGAAGACGGCTACGGTATAAACCTGACCCCATTTGTTACCTTTGCCTATAAAACGTATGGAAATTCGCTCAATAATGGCAGCAGCGCGGATGACAAAAACCTGCTGCACGCGGCGGCAATGCTTCAGTTTAAGCTTGAAGGACAGCTTATTCTTTCACACCCGGAATTTAAAATGCAGAACAGGCTATTTCTTGAAACAATCGACGTTAAAAAAGGCCAGGTCACTATAGACGGAAAAACATATAAATTAAACAATACGGATTTTCCAACTCTGGACATAAAAAATCCTTATGAACTTACAGACGAAGAAAAAGAAATTATGAACCGTTTGTGTTCTTCATTCAGACACTGCGAAAAATTGCAGAAACAGGTACGCTTTTTATACGAAAAAGGAAGTATCTATAAGATTTATAATGGAAATCTTCTTTACCATGGCTGCGTTCCGCTGGATTCAGAGGGCAATTTTGCTTCAATGAATGTTTACGGCAAAGAACTTTCCGGCAAAGCCTTGTACGATGAACTTGAAATATGGGCACGAAAAGGTTTTCTTGCAAAGCCAAACAGCACAGAAAAACAGAAGGGCTGTGATATTTTGTGGTATTTGTGGACAGGACCAGTTTCTCCTATGTTCGGAAAAGACAGGATGGCAACCTTTGAACGGATGTATCTTGAAGAAGAAGAGCCTAAAATTGAACATAAAAATACTTATTATGAGCTGCTTGAAAATTCTGAAATCATAAAAAAGATTTTTCATGAATTCGGAATTGACTGGAATTCCGGGCATATAATAAACGGACATGTTCCGCAGAAAGTAAAAAAAGGCGAAACCCCTGTAAAATGTGGCGGCAAGCTTTTAATAATTGACGGCGGATTTTCTGCAGCATATCATGCGGCAACAGGAATTGCAGGATATACGCTTGTTTCAAATTCCCGCGGAATAAGGCTTGTTGTTCATAAAAAATTTGAAAATGCACTTTCAGCTATTACGAATGAAACAGACATTATTTCTGACACTATAACGGTTGAAACTTTTTCAAAACGAAAATATATTTCCGATACAGAGCCTGGAAAAGAATTGATAGAACATGTAAAAGATCTGGAAGATTTGCTTGCCGCCTACAGAGACGGAAGTATCATCCCGGTTTAAAATCATCGGTTCTTTATGCTGAATAAACCACGTGACGCGCTCAGCGCGTCTATCGTGAATAAACAGCAAACGGACAGCCCAAGCGTAAATGCCGAACTGACGTTGCGGGCGGAAAACGCACGCAACATTCAGTTTAAAACTTAAAAACTATAAAAAAGAGGAGTCTATGGATTATTCTAGCATTTTTTTTGTTATCTTTTTTATCGGGACTGCATTTAATTATGTGCTTAATCATACGCTGGAATTTATTGATTATAAGAACCGCAAAATCCACGGTAAGGAAATTCCTGAAAAGCTTGCAGGCTTTATAGACGAAAAAACAATTTCTAAGACCTGCGACTACGAAGACGCAAAATATAAACTATGGATTCCTCAGGATACGTTTTCTACAATAATTTCTCTTGTAATGATCTGTTCCGGATTTTACTGGTGGGTTTTAAATTATATACACACAAATATTACCCAAAGTACGTTTCTGTGTCTTTTTCTGTTCGGAATCTTTTCAACACTGCCGCTACGGATTTTAGAAATTCCGTTTGAACTTTATAGAGAATTCGTTGTAGAAAAAAAATTCGGCTTTTCAACTATGACCTTAAAAACCTGGATTCTAGATACATTAAAGAATTTTTTCATAAGCATTATAATGATTGTCCTTTTACTCGGCGCAATGACTTTAATTTTTAAGTTTTTTGAAAATACATGGTGGCTTTTTTTAGGACTTGTTTATATTGGCTTTTCGCTTTTAATTTCTATAATTTACCCGCTGTTTATTGCTCCATTGTTCAATAAATTTTCTCCGCTGCCGGAAGGTGAACTAAAAAATCGGCTTGAAATTCTTTTGCAGAAATGTGGTTTTAAGAGCAGCGGTTTGTATGTTATGGACGCATCTAAACGAAGCAAACATTCAAATGCATATTTCACAGGTTTTGGCAAAAGCAAGAGAGTTGTTCTGTACGATACATTAATTGCCCAGCTTACACCTTCGGAAATTGAAGCAGTTTTAGGACACGAACTGGGGCATTACAAGAAACATCATATAATCAAACGGCTTTGCGTTATGATTCCTGTAATTATTCTTATACTGTATGCGGCCTTTGTTTTGAGCCGAACGCCTTCGGTTTATCAGGCCTTTGGCTTTAATTTTTCACAGGGCGGACTAGCGGAGATGACAAATGGTGTCGTTGGCGAAAGCTGGGGAAACGTTCCGCAGTTTATCGGCATTTTCCTTTTGGGTGTAATTTTTGGAGGTTTTAGCGACCTTGCAGGAGCTGTAAGCAATTATTTTTCGCGCAAAGATGAATTTGAAGCTGATGCTTTTGCAAAAGAAATTTGCGGAACTGGAGAAAGTCTTTCAACAGCACTTATAAAACTTAATAAGGAAAATCTGTCTGAAATTTCTGTTCCAAAGATTTATTCGGTGTTTAATTACAATCATCCACCGATTCTGGAGCGATTAAAGGCTTTGGGATACATACAGTAAAATGTACATTCCGAAAAAAAAGCCTAGGTTAACTACGGCACATCGTGCATCTGCATACAGTTGCTTCCTTCCGGATCTGGCTGGGTTTTGCAGCGCATGATTGCATAGCACCTAGGCATATGCGGAAAGGGGGGGATTCGAACCCCCGATACCCTTTCGGGTATGCACGCCTTCCAAGCGTGGACCTTAAACCACTCGGACACCTTTCCAAGTGTCACCATATACTATAGAAAATCCAAAAATTTTTCAACTGGGTAATACCCGAGCATATTTTAAGCATGTACCAGGAAATGCATTCTGTTTTATTATATAGGCCCAATTTTGAGTTTCCGAAACAATAATTTATTTAACAAAAATGTCCTGCAAGTCCAGCAAACCGTGTAAACGCAAACCAAGACTGTCATGCTGATGAAAATCAGCATCTCCTTATGAATTAGCCGACAGCATTAGGAGATTCTGAGTCAGGCTCAGAATGACACATTGTTCTTATAATACACAAACTCATGCCACATAAAACACGCACACCTGAAATACGCCACTACACAAAAAAAAGACCTGCCGGATGGCAGGCCTTTTTATAGACTTAAGCTATTAAGCTACAGACTACAGTTTTACACGGAAGATAACTGGGATAGATACTTCTGTCTTTGTTGCGTTAGCATTCTTAACCTTTGTGTAGTTATCATACTGTACAGCAGCTGTTACACGAGCACCTTTACCAGCGTTGAGTACAACACCTGGGCGGAACTTGATGCAGCATGTATCTGTGATTTTTGAATCAGATTTTCCATCAAGGTCAGAGTTGTAGTAACCAACATCAGCAAATACTGTTGCAAGGTCATTCACAACGTAAGAAGCTTCAGCTGCAACTGTAAGAGCTGTATCAGCAGTAACTCCATCCGGCTTAACATTTTCATACTTGATTGTTGAAGATACTTTGAATTCGTCTGTTACCTGGTAGCCAGCGCGAAGGTCGATTGCATAAGCTGTTCCTTTCTTAAATGTAGCATTAGCATCATCATTAGAAGATGTACCATAGCTAAAACCAAATGCGAGTGGAAGTGGAAGAGCTTTTGGTTCAACATAAACACCAAATATTGTGAGTTTTTCAACTGGGAGTTTTACCAAAGCCTGTACTTTTACAGCATCGTTTTCGAAGTCACCTTCAAATCCGTATCCAGCAAGTGTATATTTCTTGTTTTCAGCATCTGTTTCATCAGTTTTGTATTCTCCACCAAGGAGAGCACCCTTGAGCAAGAGTGAACCGTCACCGAGGTCAATTGTGTAGTCAGCAACTAAAGATACTGTCTTGTCTCCTGCAACTGCAGCAGAGAAGTTATTTGCATCTTTAAGAGCTTTTGAATCATCGTTCAAAAGGTCAGTTCCGTATTTAGCACTGCCTGAATCCAAAAGACCAGATTCACCAGCTGTTACGTTGTAGCGGTTTACAAAACGGCTGTCAAATGTACCGAATGTAAATTTGAGTGCATTGAACTTTAAGAATCCGTAGTAAGCACCATCAAATGAAAAATCCTGTCCTGCTTCTGTTACAACTTCTGCAGCATCACCTGTATAATCTGATTTAGCTTTTACAACATTATCTGCAGCTGAATACAATTTTGTTGTCTTTGATTTTGCAGCACGGTTTGCAGCGATGTCAAGAACTACACCTGCATAGTCAGTTTTTGCACTGAATCCAAGAACGTCAGACATTTTATCTGCACCTGCGTGTGCTTTCTTTCCGTTCAAGTCGAAAGTGTAAGTTTCTTTAGCACCACCGTCCGTTTTAATCTGGTGATACATGTTTGAGCGCACACGAGCGTTGAGTGTAACTGCAACGTCAGCGAATGCCATTCCAGCAACTAATGAAGCTGCCAATACAGCTCCTATTACCTTTTTCATATAGCCTCCTGTGCGGCAAGAAGCTTTAGTATTTTTAATTGAGCAACGTGCCGCATCTTTTAGATAACGTTATTTTATATCCGAATAATGTATGTGTCAAATGTTTTATGTAAAAATTCATGCATAAATAGCAATATACGACGTTTTTCTTTAATATTTTTTAAGTTTTTTAGGAAAATTTAAGAATTTGACTGTTTAGGTGCGCAGGCACAGATTCAAGATAGTTGTTTTTATCTGGGATGCTGAGGTTTAAAATAATAGTTGCTTAAAAAAATGCTTTATTTATTGCCTTAAAGTGTAACATAAATGTTTTTCTGAAGTTCCCGTACTTTTTCAATAGGAAGGCTTGTTGCCTGTGCAATCTGTTCAGGTGTTTCAAGATTCATTTTTAGAAGATTTTCTGCATCTTCAATGGCTTTTCTTTGTTCGCCTTCGGCAATTCCATCTTCGCGGGCTTCTTCGGCTTTTACCTTCATGTCTAAATCATAATCATATTCATCTATAAACATGTTCATTACCTCCGTGCCCTTTCGGGTAAGATAATCTGTAAGTATTCCTTTTGAAATCGCTTCCCTTATAGCTTTTTCATAGCAGTCCTGCCGTTCTTTTCCTGTAGGCTGATCCTTCATTTCTGCCTGACAGCGGAATACTATTTCCATAAACTTACAATACTGCTCAAGGATATCACAGTTACGTACTACCGGCAAGTTTCCATCCCTGATGTTAGTAAATTTCACATTTGCTTCGCATACAGGATTTTCCTGCCTTTCCATAAATGCATCAGACAGTTTCATTATGCTTTCTTTATCTGTTTTCTTTTCGCCGTTGTAGAAAACATAGAATTCAGGTGCAGGGATTTTGTAGAGTTTTTCCTTGTACCTTGCCTCAGCCGGAACGATTCCGTAAAGAAGATGAACATAATATTCAAGGCAGCGCAGAGGCATGTTTTTATTCGGCGTGCTCTGATGTTCTATAAGGACAATAAGATTTCCGTTTATGAGCATGCTTACGTCGTTATAGAAGGTTTTGTAGACAGCCTGTGGGATTTTCTTCTGTTCGATAACGGTATCTTCAAACCTGAAGTCCGTACCGTGGATTGCATTGTAGAGGGAAAGAAAGTTTTTCTTGCCGTCTTTTTCATCGTCGCCAAAGAGGTCTGCGAATACGCCGGATTTGATTTCACGGTTCTGTTTCATATAAATTTCCGCCTTGTTTAGTGTTTTACCTTATTAATTGGTGCGGAAATGAAAAACATGAAAGATTTAGAGGAGTTTTTATTGATTTTTAAAAAACAGAATACTTTTCATGGTGCGTGCTTAAAAAAGCATGAGCAAGCCGTATAAGAAAGAAATTTAGCAGCTTGCGCCCGGCCTTGCAACGGCGCGAAGATGGCGACAGGCGGTTTCAGGCTATGCGTTTGTGCCGCACTGTGCGCCGGCTCGCCAAAATGAGTCGCAACCTACGGTATGCAAATCACGCAGCCTTTGGCAGCATTTTTTTCAGTTTCGCGGGGGCGAAACTTGACGCAGCGGTGCGACGCTCCAATTTTCGCGTCGCTTTAAGCAAACCGCCGCTAGCTTACCGAGTTTGCTCCGCAGACTCGCAGAATAATCTGGCGAGCCGGCTTTCTTCCTGCATAAAAAAAATTATGCTAATCAGCTTTTTCTGATTTTTATTACGCGCTCAAACGGTACAAAATCCGTAAAATAAAGTGTAAAACTTGAAGCGGATGCTGCTTCACTGCCGAATTTTCCGGCTGTGTAGCGGTGTTCTGCAAAAGCTGGCCCAACACTTATGCATTCATTGGAGTTTTTAAAGGAAATCATTCCCTGTTTGCCTAAAAGCCCTTCACCGGCTTTACAAGGAAGCTCAAAATCTTCACCACATACAGTTTGTGCACCTGCACAGGCTATTTCTATTCTAAAGGGAGCAGCTTCTATCGGCTGTGAAGCATTTGCGCTGGCCGCCTTAATATGAATATCAAGCCCAATTCCGTCTTTATCGCAGACTTCCTTAACTTCTGCCGTTATGCCAAGGTCCGGACCATGAAGTTTTTTGCGCGAAGCATTGTCCATTTTCCACCAGTCGTTTGTAGCAGGTTTTTCGTCAAACGGAAGATAATACCAGCCGTGCATAGTCTGACTTAATTTGAATGCGCGGGAGTCAGCAGCAGAAGAAGTTCCACTGGTCTTTACCGGTTCAGCTACATCGCCGGCGGCTGCAATGCTGTTGGCGCAGGAAAGTCCGCCAATCTGTTCCATTTCTTCCGGAACAAAGGCGCGGTGTTCACAGAAACTTCCGGCAACTTTCATTTCAAGTACAAGAGATTTTCCTGCAAAATACAGAAAATTAGATTTTCCGCGCAGCAAAGTCCACGTAATTGAATGAGTGTCAGAAACGCCGCCGGCAGAACCAGCACTAGCTGTAGCACTGGCAAATCCCGCATCATCTGCGTTAACTTCTGTGTGAGCGCGCGAAATTCCGGATTCTTTGTAGAATTTGCAGAAATTTTCCTGTTTATAATGACCTTCGTGTTCAACCTCAATCAAATCAGGACGATTCATCAGGTGCATCAAAAAATCAGGCGGATTAAGATTGTTTTCTTCGATTAAATCAAAAATCGTGTTCGCCATTGAAAGAAATTCAGGAATATTAAAATCGTGACCCATACGGAGATATTCCGTATAATAATCGCGCGGATAAATTAAAACACCGTTATCCTGACGTGTAGAATTCGCCGTAAAAATGCTGCCGTTCGGCTCAAAATATGTGAGCATCATGCGCAGATTGCGTATTGCGTGTTCATAATACGTTTTGTCACCTGTAAGGTCGCCGAGCGTAATCATCGCATCGTTGTTAATGCGGTTGTAATTTCCTGAAGATTTTTCGGC